>JAEEGL015813253.1_pt1 | contig 38198 bp, 39 predicted proteins | sample 9134231 | NCBI WGS metagenome assembly JAEEGL01 (sample SAMN16246548, study PRJNA631951) | gut metagenome | biome: gut microbiome; feature: rumen; material: fiber-attached | host: Bos | place: Iran: Karaj | collected 2018-10
AGTCGCTTGTAATTACGTAGACAGAATTGGGTTTGATGTCAGATATGAGGCTGACGGAGTCTATGTTATGTATGCCCCATTCTGGCTTGCTCATTATCGAGAAGGCTTTGTAGGGGTGTTTATCAGTTATGAGGAGTTGGGGATTACGCAAATAAAGGGTAATTAGTTAATGCAGATAAAAATAATACATTTTTGTATTTACTTTATCGCCGTATAATGATGGTATAAAAGCAGAAACTTAGCATAGTTTCTGCTTTTATGCATATATGGGCTAGTTTGGTTGGCGGAAAGGAAAAATGTATGAATACACATTTTTATCTATTAAATTTAAAAATCGCAGGTATAGAATATAGAGAAAAAGACGTTTGTATCCGTGTTTCTGTGGACGGTAAGGATTATGTGATATTCATGTTGGCTGCCTGCTACGGAAATAAGTGGTACCTTGTTCAGTTTTATAATGAAGTGAGCAGTTTGTTGGGAATGAACGCCATAAGCGGCGGAATGGGAAAATATGATCTGCTTGTAAAATAGGAGATTTCTGCTCCATACATTCTATCTGCAATCCCCTGCGCGTCAAGGATGCGTAGCACCGCTTCGCGGCGAGTCCTTGACACGCAGGGGATTTTGCAGATAAAGGGTAACCAAGCAGAAATGGATATCTGCGCACTGTCGTGCGCGAAACAATTGGTCATTTGCGAAAAATATCGCCAACCTTATTACCAATGTATTATAATAGTTGGTAATAAACACAGAGAATTATTGTGTAAACACAGGAGTCCAAATGATCCACTCTCTCCATCACCTCGCAATAATCGCATCTTCCGAAGCCTCGATTGCTTTTTATGAAAAGTTTGGCTTCAGTGAGTACAAGCGCATAAAGAGAAGCTACGATACGGTGGTTCTTATGACTGGTCTGGGCTTTGAATTGGAGATATTCGTAGACCCAAATCATACGCACAAAACTGATGAGCCATACGGCCTTAGACACTTGGCTCTTAAGGTAGACAATATAGAAAACACGGTCAAAGAACTCGGCCTTGAATGTGGTCCGATCGGCAATGACTGGCTCGGCGTCAGATACGCCTACATCCACGATCCCGACGGTCTGCCCATAGAGTTACACGAATAAACGTTAGTAAATTGAATATAGAAGAGGAAAGACAAAAAAGAGATTAACTTGGATGAAATAAAACATGTAGTAGCAATAAACTAAGAAAGAATCAGCATTATTGGTGGTTATATTCTCTAAAACGACGGTCAATTATTTAACCATCTTATTCATAATTAAGTTATTATACTTTATCAGGCTTGTGCCCTGGAATCATTTTTGACATAGATAGGCATTAACTTATCTATACCGTTCCCACCGCGATCATAACGACACCTGCGATGATAACGAGCATGCCGGCTATCTTTCTTACTGTGATCTTCTCATCAAGAAGCTTTAACGATAAAAACATCGTAACGATGTATGTAAGCGATCCTAACGGCATAACGATCGCATAAGGAAGATATTGAAGAAGAAAAATACTTATGCTTGCCGATATTATATAAAGAATACCGCCAAGATAAAAGAAAGGCGAAAGCAATATCTTCAATTTGCTTCCTTCAGCCGGTGAAGACTTCTTTAAGAAGAAGCTTGCGAAAGAAGCGATAAAGGCACTTGCGATAATGGCGATTACAATAACGATCTTATTCATTCTTACTGCTGCCTCCTATCAATATGACTCCTGCGATGATAACGAATATACCAATCACCATTAAAGGTGTGATGGGTTCGGTAAGGAATATCGCGGAAAGGATGAGCGCAAATACATAGCTCATCGAGTTTATGGGCTGCAATACGGATAACTCACCGCTTCCGAGAGCGATGGTCATCACAAGCGCACCCAGAGCATATACAATAAAGCCCGGGGCAACGCTCAAAACAACACCTACTATTCCTTCAGAAGAAGAAAGTTTTGTTCCTATGTCGCTGAAATCGGCGAACTTCCAAAGTAACTGTCCGACCGAAAGGCTCAGCGCCGATATGAGCATTAAGATAATGCCCTTTCTGTTCCTTTTAAGAGATTCTAACATCTGTCTTTTACTCCTTAAGGCTAGTGGATGAAAGCGTGAAGCATTATATCTGTAAAAAAGTCAATACTTCCATAATAATATACTTTAACATAATCAAACTGCTATTTCCCAATGAATCTTTAGTACTATTTACAAAATTATCAAACGAAAAAGAGTTATCGCCAATCGTATATTTGATGTATTATAATATTCTTTAATGACTATAACATAATAGGAAAGAAAAAATCATGTTTATATTTCATATAATCCTTGCAATAATCCTTGTAATTGTCCTTGTGTCCTTTATCGCAAAGCCATTTACAACATATAAGAACAAACCTGAGCTCAAAAACCCGATGGAAGGCAAAACGGTTAGGTTCGTTGAGGACGCAAACGAAAAGACAAATGCCGACGGGGTTTCTGGCCATCTGGAAGCAATCGGGAATAGAGAGTATAAAAGAAGCTTCTACGATATATTCTGTAAGAGAGTTATAGATATTGTTTTATCACTATTGGGTCTTATCTTATTGAGCCCCGTTTTTTTGATCGTTTGCCTAGCTGTAATTATTGACGATCCGGGTCCCATCTTCTTTTCACAAAGGCGTGTTGGTAAGAATAAGCAATTCTTCAAACTCCACAAATTCCGCACCATGAAGATGTGTACGCCTCATGATGTTCCTACTCATATGCTTGATAATCCCGAGCAGTACATTACAAGAGTCGGCAAGTTCTTGAGAAAATCATCTTTGGATGAACTTCCACAGATTTGGGATATCTTTATCGGTAACATGAGCATCATTGGTCCACGTCCTGCTCTTTGGAACCAGGATCTTTTGACTTCTGAGCGCGATAAATATGACGCCAACGACATCCGTCCCGGCCTCACCGGTTGGGCCCAGATCAACGGACGCGATGAACTCGAGATTCCTGTTAAAGCAGAATTCGACGGACAGTACGCCAACAAACTTTGCATGGGAGGTTTCAAAGCTTTTGCCTTCGATATCAAGTGCTTCTACGGCACAGTTTTTTCTGTCGCAAAAGGGGAAGGCGTAGTAGAAGGCGGAACGGGAGAACTGAGTAAGAGATAATAAAAGGTAGCAAATTGTTTAACTCATGCTTCTTGATTAAGCATAGTTTTGGCTGTAGATGATTTATGTCCATTTTAAATTGAAAATGGTAACAACGCTTTTCTTTGCAATGATTGGGGTAAAAGTGCGTTTGTTTTAACAGATTTTCTTTGCAGAAGAAAAGATATCTAGTTATACTGTTTACTCAATTGTAATGATATGTTGTTTGTTTTATGATTTAAAAAAGTTAATACAAAGTTCCATTATTTGACGAAGGAGATAGTGATTATGAATGTTTTCAACCAAGCCCAAATGCTAGAGTTCGCTCAAAAAGGAGATGAACGAGGACATCTTGTTATAGTCGAAGGAATGAAAGATATTCCATTTGATATAAAGCGTATTTTCTACATTTATGGTTCTGATGAAAATGTTGTAAGAGGGCAACATGCAAACAGAGAGAGCGAGTTTGTGCTGATAAATGTTGCTGGAACGAGTAAGGTGAGAGTCAAAGACGGAAAGGGTAATGAGGCGGTTTATTCTTTAAATCGACCACATACAGGGATTTATCTTCCTAAAATGGTATGGAAAGATATGTATGATTTTAGCGAAGATTCAGTTTTATTGTGTCTTGCAAGCACTCACTATGACTCGAGTGAATATGTTAGAGATTATGAAACGTTTTTGAAGATTGTAAATTTTTCTGAGGACAAAAGATGAAAATATCGATTATTATACCAGTTTACTTTAATGAAGATAATTTGCATCCGTTGTACGAAAACCTTAAAAAGGAATTTATCAGTAAGATTGATTATGAGTATGAAATAATTATGATTAACGACGGCTCTGAAGATGGTAGCTATAGAGTTATGAAAGAAATTGCAAATAACGACGCGAACATTAAAATAATAAGTTTGTCACGCAATTTCGGATCTCACGCGGCTATTCTATGTGGTCTAAATTATTGTACGGGAGACTGTGCTGTAATAAAAGCAGCTGATTTACAAGAACCTACTTCAATGATTCTTGAGATGATAAATTCTTGGAGACAAGGGAATAACGTCGTTCTAGCTGTGAGAACAGGTAGAGATGAGGCTAAGAATCAAACATTTTTTGCTAACACATATTATAGAATAGTAAAAAAATTCGCGCTTAAGAATATGCCTGAGCAAGGATTTGACGTATATCTTTTAGATCGCAAGGTTATAAATGTTCTTACTTCTTTAGATGAAAAGAATAGCGCATTGACAGGTCAAATATTATGGTCGGGCTTTAAGACTGGGATTGTCCCTTATCATAGACTCGCCAGAGAAATAGGAAATAGCCGGTGGACACTGAAAAAAAAGGTTCGGCTTGTTATGGACACAATGTTTAGTTTTTCGGTAATGCCAATAACTATAGTGCTATCTGTTGGTGCATTGTCGGTAATAGGAGCGTTAATCTGGACTATTGTTGAAATAGTAATGAAATTGTGCGGTAAAATCAATGTTCAAGGTTGGACTATGCTATTTATTATTCAATTATTGAGTTTTGGTATTATTATGATGACTTTGGGAATAATAGGAGAATATCTTTGGCGCACATTTGATTCATCAAGGAACAGGCCGACATATATTGTTGAGGATTCGAATATTGGTGAAGAATTATCTAGTAAAAAAGAGCAGTAAATGTTTCTAGAGATGATTTTACAATCACCATATGTGCATATTGGAATTCTAATTGATCTGCCATTCATATGGATTAATGATAAACAAGAAGTAGTATAATGTATTAAACAAACATGAAAGGGATGCATGATTTGTTGCTTTTTACAAAGTGCATGCTATGGGAAAAATGAACAAATTGATTAGAAAAACGAGTAGCGAGTGGTCTATTGTGTGTGTGGGCACCATATATTTAATTACTTTAATCTTTTTGTTGATTAATGGAGAGAACATTTATATCCAAGTACACGATAATCTTGATTCTCAAATTGCCTTATACAAAATGTTGAAGGAAAGCGGTTTGTATTGGTCTATTGGTACAACCGTGCCTGTTTTAGGTGGAATAGATAGAAATTATTTGTTTTCCGACTTAAAGGTATACACATGGTTACATATGATTTTTCCTACATTTATTGCAATCATAGTAAGCTGGTATTTGAAAATCACTATTTCCATTTTGAGTTTTGTTTTATTGGGTAAAACTATATATGGTAAAGGTGGTAACAAGAATATTTTTATTATGTGTGGACTGATTTATGGATTATGTCCTACATATCCTGCTGCGCCGTTTGGATTTGCATCCTTGCCTCTTCTGTTATCATTTTTGCTGTTGCTCTATAAAAAAAATGATTGGAAATATATGCTTTTCTTTTTGCTATATCCGTTACTATCTGACTTTTCTTATTTTGGACTTTTTATATGTGGCTTTATTTTATTATTCTTTATAATTGACTGGATTGTTAAGCGAAGACCATTAGTGCGATTTCTCTATGCATTAGGACTATTGGCGATAGGATATATTATTACTGAATGGCGCCTTTTTTATGTTATGCTTTTCTCAAATCAAGAGAGTATTAGGGCCGCCTTTTCGACAGATTATGCAAATCTAGCGAAAGCGTTTAGGTCATTTGCTAGCGCTTTTGCAAAAGGACATTATCATAGCGGTTCTGCTCACTTCTGGATTGTTTTGCCCATTTGCCTAGGCTATTTCATTTTTTTGAACTATAGCTATCTAAAAAATAAAAATATCAAAGGAATTATTCAAGATTGCTTTAATTGGATTATGGTCTGGCAAATTTTCAATTGTCTAATATATTCATTTGATCAAATGAAGTGGTTCAATATGTTAAAGAAGACAATTTTACCAGTTTTGCAGGGCGTGCAGTTTTCCCGAACTCTTTGGTTTTCTCCATTTTTATGGTATTTTGCGCTCATGATTATTCTTTGTAGAGTGTCATGGAAAAAGAAGTACATTGTTTTAGTATGCTTTCTTGCTCTCTTGTCAGTATGCTTTTATCCGGAAAAATATAATCACATTTATTGGAATAGTTTAAATACAATGATTCATTTCTGTGGAGAGGAATGTACTGCAAAACTGGGAGAAACCGAAACAGATTTGCTTTCGTATAGTGAGTTCTATTCAGAAGATTTGTTTAATCGTATAAAAAAGGATATTGATTATAGTGGAGAGTGGGCTATAGCTTACGGAATGCATCCTTCAATACTTTATTATAATGGTGTGGCGACGTTAGATGGTTATGTTTCTAATTATTCAGAAGAATATAAAGAATTATTTCGAGATCTTATAGAGCCTGATTTGCTAATAGATGTTAGTAATGCTGAGTATTTTGATGAATGGGGAGGGAGAGCTTATATCTTTTCTAAAGAATTGCCATATGCTCCTGTAAGATCATTAGATATTTCTAGCGCAGAATTACTTATTAATCCAGATGTATTTGAACGTATGGGTGGCAAATATGTCTTTTCCAGAGTAGAGGTTGAAAATGCAAAAGACCTTGGATTATCATTAATAGATTCCTATAGCGATGAAAAATCACCATATACAATTTGGCTTTACAAGAAGGGATTATAACGATTTTATCATGAAATTATTGAGGATCCTTATGAGAGAGACTTTATTGTTATTCGTTTGAATAAAAGGATATATTATGGTAGACTTTTTATGCCCTTAAATTGAGAGGTCGTGATGACTGAAGGACATATTTACAGATGCTTTGTTAAGTAAGATTTGTAATTTTGGTTATATAAAAAGCGTAATAAGGCGAAATGTTTTCTATGAATAATAAGTACTCCGTTTTGATGTCAGTATATAAAAATGATTCTCCAGTGTATCTCAAAAGTGCGCTTGAAAGCATATATGAAAATCAGACGCAAAAACCTGATGAAATAGTTGTTGTTTTTGACGGCCCATTATCTGAAGGATTATATTCTGTTCTAAATGAATTCCGTAAAGGGAAAGAAAGCATTGTTCGCTATTTGCCCCAAGATATCAATAGAGGATTAGGAGAAGCATTAAGAATCGGATCTGAACAGTGTACAGGAGATTACATTTTTAGAATGGATTCGGACGACATCAGCGATCCACAAAGATTTGAAAAACAGAGCAAGTTCATTGAAAGCCATCCTGACATAGATGCTGTTGGTACTGACATAGCAGAGTTTAATGAATCTCCCTTTGAAGGAAAACTTCGAGTAAGATCATGTCCATCTAATCATGCTGAAATAGTAAAGATGGGAAAGAAAAGAAATCCTATGAATCATGTTTCTGCATGCATTAGGAGGAGCGCGCTTCAAAAGTGTGGTGGATATCAGACACTACTTCTTTTGGAGGATTATTATCTTTGGCTTAATATGATTGCATCAGGGTGTACATTGGCAAATATAAATGAATCTTTGGTTTATGTTCGTGTAGGTAATGGATTTGATTCCAAAAGGGGTTCTAAGGAAAGAATAGTTGGTTGGAAAGTTCTTCAAAAATTTATGTTAGAACATAATATGATAACCAAGAAAGAAGCTATGTTGAACATGCTTTACATTCAGATGTTTGTAAGAACTCCTAGTTGGGTTAAGAAACTTTTATATGAAAAAATTCTTAGAAAATAGTAGAAACCAGTAATGGGGGTTCTATGCTATCTATTTTTTGGAGATACTAAGTTGAATTATATCGATGGTTTAGTAAGTGTAATAATACCAACATACAAAAGGGCGGATACTGTTCTAAGGGCTGTAGAATCTGTTCTTGCGCAGACATATCCCCATATTGAATGTATAGTGGTTAATGACAATAATCCGGGAGATGAGTATTCAAATGCTTTGTATGAGACATTAAGTGTAATAGCTGATGCGAGGCTAAGAATTCTAGATCAGCCCAGTCATAAAAATGGTGCAGCTGCTCGTAATTTCGGTATCAGAAATTCAAAGGGCGAATATGTGGCCTTTTTAGACGATGATGATTGGTGGAAAATTGAGAAAATTGAGAAGCAGGTAGAATTATTCGCTCAATTAGATGATCACTATGCAATTGTGAGTACTTTGGTCGAGTTTTATAAAGACGGAATAGTTATACGTAAAACTAAACCTTACAAGACAGATAATATGATGATTAAAATTCTTGAAAGAGAGGTAGAAGTTACTACTCCTTCTATTCTTGTAAGACATAAAGCGATAGAAGATGTTGGCATGTTTGATGAGAATCTTAAACGTCATCAAGAAATACAGTTCCTTTCATGCATAACTAATAAATATAAGTTCTCGCTAATTCATGAATACTTGACTTGTGTTGGTATAGAAGATTCCATGAATAAACCCACGATTAAGCAACTGCAGGATATTAAAAGCAACTTTTTTGAATCGGTGGATCATTTATTGGTGGATTTGCCTAAAAGAGAACAAAGATGCATAAAGTGTCTGCATCGTTTGGAAATTGTTTATCGCAAAATTCAAGAAGGAATGTTTTTTTCAGCACTCAAAGATTGCGTTATATTTTTGTCTTCACCAAGTGCTACGTTGAAAGCATTAAGACGAGTTACTAAAAGACTGAAAGAAAACCGATAAGATAATAAAATGATAGTATACACATCCTTGCTAATAGTGACGGTTACTTCACTAACAATTTACAAATCAATAGGGAAGAAAATTTGGGCCATGATTCCTTATGCATTCATGGCTTTTGTTAGTGGTTTTAGGAGTGGAGTGGGAGCAGATTATGATACGTATAAATATTGGTTCTACGACATTCTTGCAAAAAGGGGGTGGTATTCCAATACCGAATTAGGATATAAGCTGTTGACTATTGTCGTTCATAAGATAGGTGGTAATTACCAATTAATCCTTTTGCTAATGGCTATAGTTACAAGTGCTTGCTATTATTCTTTTATAATGAAGTTTAGCTCTGATTTTATTCTATCAACTATGGTATATATGTGTTTTGGCATTTTCTACTTTTCTTCATTTAATGGAGCTAGGGAATCGCTTGCAATAGGATTGTTTTTATACGCATTAAAGTATATTGATTGTGATAGAAATGGAGATGGCGGAGATCGGTATGGTATTGTAAAGTATATTGCATTTATTGTCGTGGCTACAATGTTTCATAAAAGTGCATTCATTTTTGCAATTTTCCCTTTCGCTCTAAAAAAAATAGGCAAGAATCATTTATTGCATTTGATTATTTTGACTGTTACAGGAACAATAATCATCAATGGTGGAATTCTTGATGCCACATTGAAACTATTCTTTCCTGCATATTATAGATATTCAAAATATGTTTTTGCTGCTTCCAAAGGGTATCTATTATTTTTGTTTATGGGCATTGTAATAATTTTATTATGCTACAGATTTGAGATAGTTATTAATCATAGTTTTTTACATTTGTTGGTTTTTTCCACATCTATGATAGCAATAATGTATCTTACCGGAAGATATGAGATGTTTTTGAGCAGGTATGCTTCGTGGGGACTACCAAGCATAATAATTTTGATTCCGGCGCTATCAAGAAACGTTAAACCAAGGAGGGTATATTCTGGCTTAGTATATATAGTATGTTTATTATATTTTTTTAATGTTACCACCAGAGGAGTCATGATGCTTCCATATGCATTTAATTTTAAAATATTTGGATAAGAATATTAGCGTTATAGACATTTTAAAGATTTAGTTGAAATTCTCCTATTTGTAGATACGCCTAAATAATATTGGAAAGGTTTGATGGTTGAATCAGGAGGAGATGAATTTTAGATATATTTTAATCATCGTTAAAAGAGACAAATAATGAAAATAGCTATTATATTTACGTGTTTTAACAGAAAAGAGAAGACAAAGAAATGTCTTGATCTGTTGATAGAAGAGGCAAAGCGAAGAGAAGATATAGATCTCTATTTCTATATTACGGATGATGGATCAACAGATGGTACTCACGAGATGTTATGTGACTATTCCCACTTTATTAACATGACAATCGTTGATGGCGGCAATTTGTATTGGGATAAGGGTATGTATAAAGCCATGCAACAGGCGCAAAAGAGTTATCACGACTATTACCTAATGATAAATGATGATGTAGTTTTTTATGCGGGTTTTCTTGATGTGATGCTGGACTCTTATAAAGATATTGGAGCATCAGGTGGTATCAGTGGTGCGACTCAAGATGATCTGCATACAGTTACCACATATGGGGGCAAATATTTTAATAGCGAGGAATTTATTAATCCCAATGGAACAATACAGGAATGCAATTTGGCAAATTGGAATTGCTTTCTTGTAGATCAAAACGTGATTGATAAGGTTGGTATTATAGATTCTAAATACGCTCATTCTTTTGGCGATTATGATTATTCTATGTTAATGCAGAGAAATGGATTGAAAATATATTTGTCAAAATCTTATATTGGTACATGCAATCGCAATTCTTTAAGGGGCACATTTAAAGATAAGTCTCTAACTAGAAGGCAAAGGCTTAGACGCTTTTTTTCTCCCAAGGGCATGTCATTCAAATCGGGTATAAGATATTCTTTCAAAAATATGGATTTTCTTGGGATAAATGGCCTTATACGATTTTTACTTGCATATTGTAGAAATCTTATAGTAGTTTTAATTGGATAATTATCTATATTATTATCGGAGGATATATTAATGGGATTATATGAAAAATTGATTAGCAATGAGGAATCTTTAGCCCTTGTGGGATTGGGATATGTTGGGATGCCAATAGCACATGCTTTTGCTAAGAAAAATATAAATGTAATAGGTTTTGATCTTAACAAAGAAAAAATTAATTTATATAAGGCAGGAATCGATCCAACAAAGGAGATAGGGGACGAGGAAATAAGCAGGACCAAAGTGCTGTTTACTTCTGATGAAAAAGAGTTAAATAAGACAAAGTTTATTATAATTGCAGTTCCAACACCCGTAAACATGGACCATACACCAGATCTAACCCCTGTAATAAGTGCGTCTGAAATTGTGGGACGGAATCTTTCAAAAGGTAGCATTGTTGTTTATGAATCAACAGTTTATCCGGGTTGTACAGAGGATGTATGTATACCGATTTTGGAAAAGGAAAGTGGATTAAAATGTGGCACGGACTTCAAAGTAGGATATAGTCCGGAACGCATTAACCCGGGAGATAAGGTTCATAGACTTGAGAATATACATAAAATAGTAAGCGGTATTGATGAAGAGTGTTTAAATGAGATAAAAAATATATACAACATAGTGATTGAAGTGGGTACCTATCCTGTTTCAAATATACGGACAGCTGAGGCTGTAAAAGTAGTTGAAAATAGCCAAAGAGACATTAACATCGCATTTATGAATGAGTTGGCTATGGTTTTTGATCGAATGGACATTGATACCAATGAAGTTGTTGATGGAATGAACACTAAATGGAATGCTTTGGGGTTTAGACCTGGATTAGTGGGAGGCCATTGTATTGGTGTGGACCCGTACTATTTTACTTATGAGGCTGAAAAATTGGGCTACCATAGTCAAATTATTCTTAATGGTCGAATGGTAAATGATAGTATGGGTGCGTTCGTGGCAGAAGCGGCCATTAAAAAGATGATAGCGGCTGGTCAGGCTCCAAAAAAAAGCAAAGTGGCTGTTTTGGGATTGACTTTTAAGGAAAACTGTCCAGATATTAGGAATAGTAAGGTTAATGATATTATTAAGCATTTAAACACTTACGGTATTAATCCACTTGTAGTTGATCCATGGGTCGATACAAAGGAGGCTTCACGAGAATATGGCCTTGAACTAACCAACTTGAATGATGTTTCAGATGTAGATTGTATAATCATTGCAGTGGCTCATAACGAGTTTAAGAAGCTTGGACTAGATAAAATCAGAAAAATGTTTAAAGAAATTCCCGCCAATGAACAAGTCTTTATAGATGTAAAAGGGATGTTTAATGTTAATGAATTGAAAGAAACTGGAATGAGTTGGTGGAGGCTTTAATTAATTCTATTTCGAAAAACTATTCCTATAATAGTTTGGCATGCGATTGCTGATGCTAGTGCACAATAGTTTTGTGCCTAAATCGAATGCAATGAAAAATAGGAAATGCAATTATCAAAAATAGAGAGAATTTATATGATACATTTTTTTTGCGCAACTCCATTGCAAATATATACATCAATTATATTGGCTGAAACAGATTTTCAGAAAGAAGAAAAAACAATTTATCTCATAGACTATTTCCATGGATATGAAGACTATCTTTCTCGTTTGGAGAATATACATGTATTTAATAAAGTCAAATTGCTTTCATTAAAAACGATGTATGATAGAATTAAAACTAGGAAAAATGGTATTTTTCTTTTTGTAATCTGGAATATATATTACTATCTATCTTCTTCAAGGCTATTGCGAGCTTTAGATATTGAAGTTGAAAATGGTGATAGCATTTTCTTTTCTTATTTAGAACCACTGTGTTTAATGCTTGCAAGAGTCAATAAGAAAAGAAAACTTCATCTACACTTTATGGGGTATGAAGATGGAATAGGTGCTTATACTATGCCGTTAGATCGTAAACCAGGCAGGTTTGAAAGGTTTTTAACAGTAGCCCCATATTTTAATAAAGAGTGTTATTGGGTATATAGACCCGAGTATGTTATCGATTCTTGCGAAGATAGCATGTTAAAGAGAATTCGTTTAGATTATGATGATAAATTAAAAAGCGATATTCTGAGTATATGGGCAGAGGTTAATAGAATACATATTGAAGACAAATACATATTTTTTGACGATACAGTATCAAACGACGCTCTTAATCAGATAGTTGACGAGTTAGATTGTCTAGACGATTCAATAATAGTAAAAAAGCATCCTAAAAGAATGGACGACTTTTATGAACTAAAAGGTTATAATATATTAGCACCTCAATCAATTCCGTTTGAAAGTTATTTGATAGGAAACGATATGAGTGACAAGGTACTGATCAATACATTCTCTAGCGCTGTTATCAACAGTGTTTTTATGTTTAATCAACGACCGACAATCATATTTCTTTATGAGATTTTAGAAGATGATGCATACAAATATAGGATAAACGAGGTGAGAAAACTTATTGAAGATGTTAGAATAATTTATGGGGAGTGTAAGTATAAGATACATGTTCCCAAATCATTTGAGGAGTTTAGGGCATTATTACAAATAGGCACGAAGTGTAAGAATTAAACGCCCAAATTATATATTATATTTGTTAGAAAAGGAGAAAAATATGCTTAACAACAAAACTATTCTTGTGACCGGAGGAACCGGTTCATTCGGTCATCACTTTGTGGATTATGTTTTAAAAAATTATAATCCTAAAAAAATAATAATCTATTCACGTGACGAATTTAAGCAATTCAATATGCAGAATGCGTACAAGGACCATCTTGATATACTGCGATTCTTTATTGGCGATATTAGGGACAAAGATAGATTAATGAGAGCTTTAAATGGTGTTGATTATGTCATTCATGCTGCAGCTTTAAAGCAGGTTCCTGCCTGTGAGTATAACCCTATTGAAGCGATTAAGACAAATGTTAATGGAGCAATTAATGTAATTGATGCATGCCTTGATAAGGGAGTGGAAAAGGTAGTGGCTTTGTCAACAGATAAATCTGTTTCTCCAATTAACTTGTATGGTTCGACCAAAATGGTATCAGACAAGTTATTTGCTGCTGCTAATTCATACTCAGGAGCTGAAGGAACGAAGTTTTCTGTTGTCCGCTATGGAAACGTTGCCGGAAGCAGAGGATCTGTAATCCCGTTTTTTCAAAACATTATTGATCAGGGGGGAACAAAACTTCCGATAACAGATTATAGAATGACAAGATTTTGGATTAGCCTCGAAGAAGGAGTGCAGTTGGTAATAAAGGCACTTAAAGATTCGCATGGAGGAGAGACATTTATTTCCAAAATTCCCAGTTTTAAGATTACAGATTTAGCGCAGGCAATGCTCCCTGGATGTGAGATGCCCGAGGTGGGTATTCGTGAGGGAGAAAAATTGCATGAGGTAATGATTCCTGAAGAAGATGCGGCTAGAACATATGAATACGAAAAGAATTACATCATTTATCCCAACTATGATTGGTGGCATGATGAGAATATTATTCCCGGAGGAAAACTTGTTGATCCAGGATTTATCTATAGTTCCGGTACAAATAAAGATTGGATGTCTATTGAGGATATCAAAGCAAAATTATTAACTGATCTTGACCACCATGACTAACTGTATTATGAATGGAGTTTAAATTGTAATAATGAGAGTAAATGCTATTATTCAAGCTAGATGTGGATCCACGAGATTTCCCAATAAGGTCTTTGCTATTATAGATGGCAAGCCGCTTTTATGGCATGTAGTAAACAGATTGAAGCATACATCGATGATAGATGATATTATTGTCGCTACTACTACCAACCCTCGAGATGATATGATTGAAGAGTGGTGTCAGAGCGAGAAAGTTAATTGTTTTCGAGGAAGTGAAAATGATGTGCTAAATCGATATTACGAAGCCGCTAAAGCCTATCCCTCAGATGTAGTAGTACGAGTAACGGCAGATGATCCATTCAAGGAACCGAGTGTTATTGACAGAGTTATAAAGATGCTTATTAATGAAAAGTATGATTTGGTGACCAACAATTTTCCGCCTACTTTTCCTGAGGGACTTGATTGTGAAGCCTTTTCATCGACTGTTTTGGAGATTATGGAAAAAAATACTCGAGACAGTTTTGAACGAGAACATGTTACACAATATGTCTACCATAATCCTCAAAAGTTCAGAATTGGGAATGTTACCTCAAAGGACAATCTGTCAAATTTAAGATGGACTATAGATAACGAGGAAGATTATCTAATGGTTAAACGGATATACGAGTTGAGAAAGAAAGATGACGCTGGCATTCTACTTATGGAAGAAATACTTAACATAATTAAAGAAAATCCGGAGATTGCCACTATCAATTCTGGAGTCAAGCGTAGTGCTATGTACCAACAATAGTTTAGGAGGCATTTAAAAATGGAGAGAATTTCTGAAGTAGAGAAAAAGTATGTTATGGAAGCTTTAGACAACGAGTTTGAGACTTCTAAAAATTCTATCTTTAATAATCGACTTGAACAGTCCTTTGCTCAGCTTTTTCATTCAAGATTTGCTATAGGTCATTGCAATGGAACAGCAACGCTGCATGTCGCTTTATTGGCTTGTGGAGTTGGCCCTGGAGACGAAGTAATAGTTCCTGCTTTGACAATGTCTTCAACTTCAATTCCTGTTGTTTTGTGTGGCGCGATTCCCGTTTTTGCAGATAGCGATATTGATACGTTTGAGATATCAGCTGATAGCATAGAAAAGTGTATCACAGAAAAAACTAAGGCAATTATTACTGTTTCGTTATATGGTTTAGCACCTGACTATGACAGGATTGTGGATATATGTAATAGACACAAGCTCTATCTTATAGAAGATAATGCAGAATGTTTTCTTGGAAAATATAATGGTAAACTAGTAGGTGAGTTTGGAGATTTTGCTAGTTTTAGTTTTCAGGCCAGCAAACACTTAACTACTGGTGAAGGTGGCATGCTGATAACTAACAACGAAGAATTGGCCGACAATGCTAGACGATTAAACTGTCTTGGATATGCAGGAGTGAATGCGAAACAAGGGAAAATATCGAGAAATGATATTCAGGATCCTAATTATAGTCGACATGTTTCATTTGGGTACAATTATAGAATGTCTGAACTGCAAGCAGCCTGTGCATTGGGACAATTGGAGCGAGCAGATGAATTGGTCCAAAGAAGGATTGAAGTAGCAAATATTTTCGAAGAAGCAATAAAAGGACAAGATATTGTTAAGCCACAGGTAGTTCCAGAGAATTGTGAAAATTCTTATTGGACTTATTGCTTAATTTTGCAGACAAATAATCCAGAGGTTGAGTGGTATCGTTTTCGTGATTTGTTTCAAAAAAATGGCGGAGATGGATATTATGCTGCTTGGAAACTATCTTATAATGAACCTGCTTATCAAAATATTCTTCAGCAATCAGAAGGCGTATGGCAGGAGTTTAATGAGACATGTTGTCCTAACGCAGAGTATCTTCAGAAACGTATGATCCAGTTAAAAACTAATTATTGGGATTTAGAAGAAGCAAAAAAACAAGCAGCTATTTTGAAAAAGACTATTGATGAATATCAGGCCATGAAATAAGGAGAAAAGTGATGGATTTCAATAAAAAAATTAAAATTGGAAACAAAACAATAGGACTTGATTATCCTACATATTTCATTGCGGAAATCGGAGGCAATTTTGATGGAAGCATCGAAAAAGCAAAAAAACTAATTGACGCCGCAAAGGAAGCAGGTGCAGACTGCGCCAAATTCCAAACATTTACAGCCGAGACAATAGTGTCTGAAGGCGGTTTTTCCAAGATGCAATTACATGGCGTTCACGGAACGTGGGGAAGGACTGTCTCAGAAGTATTTAAGGATGTTGAGTTTCCAATTGCTTGGCATAGAGAGATTGCGGATTACTGCAATAAGATTGGCATAGACTTTTCTACTTCACCTTACAATAAAGAGGCTGTTGATTTGTGCGCAGATATGAAAGTGCCTTTTATTAAAATTGGCTCAGGTGAAATTACTTGGTTGGAAATGATTGAATATATAGCGCAAAAAGGACTGCCGATAATGCTTGCAACAGGTGACGCGACTATGTCGGAAATCGATGAAGCTGTACGTACCATCGAGAAAACTGGGAATAAGGACCTAGTATTGATGCAATGTATTACAAATTATCCATCTAAAATTGATAGTGCAAATGTAAATGTATTAAAGACATATATGAACGCTTTCGATTGCCTCACAGGATATTCCGATCATTCGCCTGGACACGTAGTAGCTTTGGCGTCTGTAGTTCTTGGCGGACGAGTAATAGAAAAGCATTTTACGTTAAACAAGCATGACAAGGGTCCGGATCATCCGCACTCAATGGAGCCACATGAATTCAAGTTTATGGTTGATTCGATTAGAGAAGTTGAACGGGCTATGGGAAGTACTCGAAAAGAAGTTGTCGAGGAAGAGGGAGAAACTGTTTATGTTCAGCGAAGATGTTTATATGCTAAGAGAGATATAAAGAAGGGACAAGTAATAGCTGATTCCGACTTAGATGTACTAAGACCGGCTTTGGGAATTCCTCCCAAATATAAAAATATGGTTATTGGCAGAATAGCGAATAAAGATATACCTGCTAGAGACCCTATCTTTTGGGAAGATATTTGATAATATTTGATTAATATGAAATCATAAGTATTAGATGGTGATTAATTATAAAGGGTATATTTGTGTAATTAGGATGTCAGGATGGTAAACGACAATGATTACAGATAGAGAAGTAATCATGGCAATAGTAGATAATGATTGCCTTACAGAATCAGACGCCGCAGTTTTGCTTGAAGGAGACGGGCTATTCCGTTTTCAAAAAGCTGTTGAGTTATATAAAAAAGGAATAGTCAAAAAAATTATTTTTAGTGGGAATACAGTCAATAAGGAATATGGCAGTTATCCCTATGATGAGATTTTGCCTTATATAGTAAATGCAGGAGTGCCCCAAGAAGATATAATTCATGAGGATATATCAAGACATACGCGTGAACAAGCAGTCGAAGTTGTAAAGCTTGCAAATAAAAACGGATGGAAAAGATTGGCTCTTGTAGCTTCGCATGAACATCAATACAGAGCATATTTGACATTTTTGCGAGAAGTGTTGGATACAAGAAGCGGTATCGTTTTGTTTAATGCTCCGGTACGAAATCTTAATTGGTTTATTGATAGCGGCTGGGGAACTCGTTTTGATAGATTATCCGCAGAATTTGAACGGATAGAAAAGTATTCTGCCATGGGACATCTGGCAAATGCTCAAGAAGTTATTGAATATCAGAAATGGAAGGAATCTTTACTGGATGAGTGAGGCAATGACGATTGAACGAGCCAGACATATTATGGGCAACAATGTAATTGGCATAGAAGAATTATCCTTATGTTATAAAATGCAGTTTGCTATTCCCAAAACAATTCCGAAAATTCCGTTTACAGAGAAGCAGTTAATAGAAAAAAAGGATGACTATCTTCTTATATTGGGTGTAGGTTCTTTTTCTGACATGCGGCCAGTTACGATAAGAAATATGATTAATATATTTGGTAAGAATCCCGAAGACCATGAACCCTGTTTTTATAATCAAGATTGGTATGAGAAAGAAGACTTTATTGATATAAAAATGGCAGATGAATGGTTTTTAATTCGAAAAACTGTTTATGATTCGAGTCGGTCAATTCAACCTAACGAGTTAGTAAAAAAATACGATTTTCCAAATGCTATAAGATGTTGCTATACATTTTTCGTTACATGGTATGGTCTTGGAGAAAAGCTTTGGTATCATGATTTTGTTTGGTGCAGTGATACAGATCATAATGGTGACAGGATATATGTAGGAAAATATAACGATATAGATGGAGTGAATAAAAATGGATTTAGCATTCATAGACATTTGGGTCTAAGAAGTTGCTATGGATGCATTGATTGATACGAAGAAAGTAAAAAGGATTTAGTATATAGGATACACCAGTTTGGGGGTTAGAGGTTTAATATGAAATGTCATTAGGAAAAGTTAAGAGCCATCACTTAGCAAATTTAATAACTGGCTTGTCATGTCAAGTATTGATAGCATTGGCCGGCTTTGTTTTACAAGGCTTGATAATAAGAACATATGGTTCTGCTCTGAATGGGTTAGTTGCTACAATTACGCAGATGATGACATATTTGGCGTTAGTTGAAGCCGGGTTAGCTTCCGCTGCTTTAGTGTCGTTATTTAAACCCATGGCAGAAGAAGATTATGATACAGCTAGTTCAATGATGGCGGCAATAAATAAGTTTTATATTAAAGTTGCCAATGTGTTTCTTGGTGGCTCAGTTGTTTGCGGAATCATTGCTATAGTAATCACAAAAGATGATATTCCAAGGATGACTATATGGCTTGTCACTTTTTCTGTAGCTATTTCTAGTTATGTATCGTTTAGATTACTGAATAAGTATAAGGTTCTTTTTCAGTCAGATAATAGAATATATATTGTCAATATCATTCATTTTATCGGAGTTTCCATTCAATTTATCTGTTCTGTCTTGTTCATTCACCAGAGACTAGATATTTCTTCGACAAAAGCAATTGTTATTATATCCAACTTGGTTGAATGGTCTTTATTGTTGTATTGTAAACAAAGACTATATCCTTTAATTAATTTTAAGGTTTCTCCAAAGCTTGACGCGATAAAGCAAAGAAAAGATATCCTTGCACATCAGATTGTATCATTGATACTAAACAACACAGATGCGGTATTATTAGGAATTTTTTCGGCTAGTATGAGTACAGTTAGTATTTATAATCTATATGCTATGGTAGGGACCTTGCTTCAACATGTTCTCAATTGTTTCTTAAGTATGTTTAACGCCAAAATGGGGCAAAAATATTCCATTGGTGATTATGCGGATGTTCAAAATATACTGAAGAAGTACGAGGTGATCTATAATATAGTGTTATATTCTTTATACTGCTGTATGGCTATTTTGATTCTCCCCTTTATTTGTGTATATACGAAAGGAGTAGATGATGCGGATTATTATAGTCCTATAGTAGGGATGCTTTTTTCTATTTATGGGATCACTAGGATGCTCAGGTTACCATATTCAGAGTTGATAGTAGGTGCAGGACACTTCAAAGAGACGAAAATACAAGCAATAATTGAGGCATCAACTAATTTAATTGTTTCTATTGTTTTGTTGCCTTTTATGGGAATACCGGGTGTGCTAATTGGTAGTATAATAGGTGAAGTATATAGAACTATACATACATATTATTATTGTGAAAAGAAATTGTTAAAGATTGAGTGGGGTAGAAGTATTATTCTATCAATGGCAAATTGTGGAGCCATAGCCCTTCTTATAAAACTATTTAAATCTTTTCGTTATAGTGTGATTGATACTTATATTGATTTTATAAAGATGGGACTCGTTGTTTCTATTTGTGTTTTTGCGGTTGTTCTAGCAGTCAATTGTCTCACGGTAATAGTTTATAATAGGGTTAGGATTATTAGAAGTCGTTAAAAATAGCTGATATTCTGCTGTCTTAAAGCGAGTTCATAATTGGAAATTTGAATCTTTAACGACATCAAATCCTATATTTATTAAGGAGGAGTGCATATAAATGAACTATAAAAAAGTGGCAGCCATCGCATATGTTACCGTATACTCTATTCTATCTTTTTTGATATGGGTGTACAAAAGATGGATAACTAACGGAAGCATGGAAACAATGCCTTCATACATGATAATAGTATATGGTGTTTTGATGTCTGTTATTGCTTTACGCATAGGATTCATTGCGATAATGGAATCCGAAGAATCGTTATCATTAAGGGGATATAAGTTAACAAAAGTTTCTGCAATATTGCTGCTGGTTTTGGCATTATACTATGGTTTTGCCATGTCTGGTTGGTATGCATTATTTGCGTATTCATTGTCAATTACTGGGATTATTAAAGTATTTCTTGTTTCGTTGTGGTGTTATCCACAATTATTGATATATATATATATAATTCAATGGGTTAAGGAAAAAGTAATTGCATCTCGAGAGAGAGAAAAAAAACCAGATAATCACATGTGGTATAAACTATTTATTATTGCATTTCTCATATGGAATTTACTTTATGTAGGGTTTTGGCCTGGAGGATTACCCTATGATGCAAATCTAGAAATTGATACTGCAATGGGCAATGTTCCATTCAGCTCGTGGCAGCCATATATTCATGTGTATATCGTTAGGTTTGCATTGTTTTTAGGAAATCATATATCTATGTTTTTTATGATGCAGATTGCATTTGAAGCTGCTCTTTTAGCGGGATTTTTATGCTATCTCCATAAGAATCATCATATTTCAAGAAAATTGATTTTTATATCATTCATTTTGTTGATTCTATATATGCCCATCTTTAGTCTTGGTATGGAACTTCTTAGGGATTCTATTTTTTCTCTGGGTTATTCATGGATGGTTTTTTTACTAATCATCTATATGGATGGAAAGTCAGGAAATGTCAAACTATATTATCTTCAACTTTTCGTATCCTTTTTTATTGTTTCGACAATGCGTAGCAACGGAATAATTGTGTTATCGATATTAGCTCCATCATTGATAGTCTATGGGGTAAAGAGAAAGAACAAAAAACTATGTTTAGTTTCAACGATAGTATTAGTGCTTTGGATTTGCATTAATGGACCATTTGCTAAACTCGCTAAGGTTGAAAAGGTTTTAAATAATAATTTCGCAGTAGAGTCAGCTATTGATGATATGCGGGCGGTAAAACAATTTGGGGGAACTTTACCTGAAGGTGCAGATGAATATCTTGAATCAATAAAAATCGACTCAGTTGAGCATTGGTATGACAATTATAGTGATTGGACTTGGGCCAGAACATATGATATGACAAATGCTTCTACTTTCAAAGTAGTGAAGTATTATATTGGAACATTCTTCAAAAATCCGTATTATGTAATAAAGAACCGGTTGACAAAATCTTCAATTATTTGGGAAATATTTGGTCATGGAGAAAGAATAGCAACGAATTATATTTCTGTGAACACGAGAGATGATTATTATTTCTATCCAAGAGAAGAGGGCTTGATGACAAGTACAGCGGTTGCATTAAAAATGTTTACTGAGAGCTTATATGCAGATGCTTTTACTCTTAGATCAGGTTTACCAATCGTATTGATTCTCCTGCTTCTTATTTATTCAAAGAATAGAGGCAATTACACATTCGTTGTTCCACCAACGGCACTTAACATATTGGCACTCATATATAGTCTCAATTATCATGAAAGGAGATATATATATTGGATTGTCATGTGTGCAGGTGTCATGTATGCATATGAGATTTTTACTGCTTCATCTGACAGAAAGGAGATAGGGTGATGGAGAAAAAGGCTAAACATGGCATTTCAATTGTTATGCCATGTTTAAATGAACAGCAGACATTAGGGATATGTATTCTTAAAGCGAAGAAAGCAATAGATAATCTTACTAGTTTCGAGGGTGAGATTATAATAGCTGATAATGGAAGTGAGGATAACTCTGTTCAAATTGCTGAGTCTTTAGGGGCTAGAGTTGTCCATATAAAAGAAAAAGGCTATGGGAATGCACTTAGAGGAGGAATTCAATCCGCCGAATATGAGTATATTATTATGGGCGATGCAGATGATAGTTATGATTTTGGGGCAATAATACCTTTCATTGAGAAACTGGATGAAGGCTTTGAATTGGTTATGGGGAATCGTTTTAAGGGAGGCATTGAGAAGGGAGCAATGCCTTGGTCGCACCAATATATAGGGAATCCGCTATTATCAGGAATTGGAAGGGCCTTTTATAAATCAAATATAAAAGATTTTCATTGTGGAATGAGAGCCTTTAGGAAAAGCAGCATCGAAAAACTCAATCTTTGCACCACCGGTATGGAATTCGCTAGCGAGATGGTAGTTAAAGCTTCTCTATTCAATTTGAAGATAGCGGAAGTTCCATGTAAGTTATACCCTGATGGTAGAGATAGACCGCCCCACTTGAGGAGCATTCCTGATGGCCTTAGGCATCTGCGCTTTTTGTTGATATATAGTCCTAGATGGCTGTTTTTATATCCTGGTATATTTACCGCTATCATAGGTGCGAGTCTTTTAATTGCTTTGTTTATTACGCCAATTCGAATCAATAATATACGATTCGAGACAATTACAATGTTCTACGCATCTATTGCTCTATTATTAGGTGTACAGGCAATTCAATTTTCTTTATTCACGAATATTTATGGACGTAGAATCGGACAGTTTCCGTATTCATCGAATATTATAAAGAAAGCCGACAATTTTATGAGAACAAAAGGCTTTTTTATGGCGCTAGTCTTTATTGGCATTGGGATGGCGGGAGTAGGATTTAGTTTATGGTACTGGAGCTCATATGGATTTGGTGAGATTTCGGATCATACGATTCATAGATACGCTATATTATTTGGAACAATTTTGGTCTTAGGAGTACACCTTTTACTGTCTGCTTTTTTTATCAATGTATTACATATGGGAGAAAGTGATTGATGTCAGTTAGAATAGTAACCTACGGAGGAAGAGTTGGGTGGTTTCTGCGTAAGCATTTTTCAAAGTATACGAGCGAGGCTTATCTTTCTTTTCAATATCATATCAGAAACAGATTGTATAAAAAGTATATTTCTTATTTTGCCAATCAGAAGCAGATACCGCATCCATGTTTAATATCAATAGAAACGATAAACAAGTGTAATGGTACTTGTTCTTTTTGCCCAGTAAATAGGAATAATGATCCAAGACCATTTCAAAAGATGCCTGCCGAACTTTTTTATAAGATTATAGGAGAACTTAGGGATAAAGGATACTCGGGATACTTAAATCTATATGTAAATAATGAACCATTTGTTGACACGAGGATAGAGGAATGGTACAGATATGCGAAAGAGCAACTCCCTGCAGCAAAGATGCTTCTATATACGAATGGGCAACTGATTTCGAAAGATCGATTTGATAAAATTATTCCTTATATTGATAAGATGATTATAAATAATTATTCTGATAACTTAAAACTTCATGAAAGCATAAAGAAATTATACGATTATATTAAAACCGTACCAGAGTATGAAAAGAAGGACATTACTATTCAAGTGAGATATATTCACGAGATACTGACAAATAGGGCAGGTACAGCCCCAAATAAAAAAAGGAAAAGAGATATTCATTGGGAATGCATCATGCCTTATACTGACATAACTATTTTTCCAAATGGTATTTTGGGATTGTGTTGTAACGATGCATTGGAGAAGACCAATTTCGGTGACTTAAATAATAAAAATATTTGGGATATATGGGAGAGCAAACAATACGATAATCTCAGGCAAGTTATAGGTAAAGATAGAAATAACTATTACTTTTGTAGGGGATGTGATTTTTTTGATGCTGGAATTCGAAGCGAGTTTATCATGGGAAAAATGATGTAGAATAGCACATAATTATTGTGAGAGGAACAAAAATGGTTTATCGTTTAACGGAGAATAAAAACGTTAAAGAATGGGATATCGCTAAAGGAATAATCGGATGAAAAGGCGATTGAATTATAGTAGTTCAGTTGTAGGGTGAAATATGAATATTATTCTTCTTTCTGGTGGATCGGGAAAGAGACTTTGGCCTCTTTCGAACGATATAAGATCAAAGCAATTTATTAAAATATTTAAAAAGGCAGATTCTATTATACCGATGGGAACTGGATGTTGTGATGGTTATGAGTCTATGGTTCAGCGTATATATAGGCAAATAAAGACTGTCGATCCAAATGCTACTGTAACTGTTGCCACAAGCAAATCACAGGTGTCGGCTATTCATAACCAGTTAGGACCAAATGTTGGAGTGTCTGTTGAGCCTTGCCGGCGCGATACTTTTGCAGCTATAGCCCTTGCAACGGCTTATCTTCATGATATTCAGATTGTTTCTGGTGATGAAGCAGTCGTGGTGTGTCCTGTGGATCCATATGTCGAGGAAGGATATTTTGAATGCCTAAATAGTATGTGTTCTCAGGCACAAAATAGTAGTGCCAATCTAATTCTTATGGGTATAGACCCTACCTATCCTTCAGAAAAGTATGGCTATATAAAGCCAGTCAACTCACAAGATGGAATGGTCGCATATGAATTTATAGAGAAACCTAACAAAGAAAAAGCTTTAGAATATATTAAACAAGGAGCTATGTGGAATGGTGGGGTATTTGCATATAAACTAAGTTATGTTTTAAGTAAAGCTAAAGAATTGCTGGGAACGGATAAGTACACCGAATTATTAAATAGTTATTCTTCATTAAAGAAGATTAGCTTTGATTACGCAGTCGTAGAAGCAGAAAAATCAATTGAAGTGATAAAATATTCTGGAACTTGGAAAGATCTTGGAACGTGGAATACTCTGACTGAAGCGATGGAGGAGAATATTGTCGGAGATGGACATTTAAACGAAACCTGTTCAGGTGTTCATATTATTAATGAACTTGGTATTCCCATTTTGGGGATGGGATTGCATGATGTAGTTATATCAGCCTCTCCAGAGGGGATTTTAGTATCAGACAAAGAACAAAGTTCATACATTAAACCGTTTGTTGATTCCATGGATCAACAGATTATGTTTGCAGAAAAAAGTTGGGGATCTTATAGGGTATTAGATGTTAGTGAAAGAAGTTTAACTGTAAAAGTTACATTGAACCCCGGAAATAAAATGAATTATCATTCACATGAACATCGTGATGAAGTATGGACTGTTGTGATGGGAATGGGCAAGACAATTGTTGATGGAATGGAACAGATAATTAAGGTTGGAGATGTTGTAACTATGTCGGCTGGTTGTAAGCACACAGTTATTGCTGGCAATGAGGGATTACAACTGATAGAGGTTCAGCTCGGTTCAGAAATTAATGTTTCTGATAAAGTAAAGTATGAAATGCCAGTATGAATGGTGGTGATGTTTGTTTGGGACGATTTCCAATAATACTTGTACCTTCCGCTAAAGATTACCTTTGGGGAGGGTCAAGATTGAATGATGATTTTGGATTAAGTATAGATATTTCGCCTTTAGCTGAAGTATGGGTATGTAGCACGCATCGAGATGGTGACTCATACTTAACTAACGGTATTACTCTGAGAGAGTATTTGGCTAAACATCCAGATTATTTAGGTACACATTCTTTACAAATAACAAATGGTTTACCAGAATTGCCTATTTTGATTAAACTAATAGATGCTAATAAAGATTTGTCAGTTCAGGTGCATCCAGATGATGTTTTCGCCTTAAGGAATGAGAATAGTCTTGGAAAAACTGAAATGTGGTATATACTTGATGCCGCCCCGAATTCTTCTTTAATATATGGATTTAGAGAAGATACAACACCTGATGATGTTAGGTTTGCAATTAAGAATGCAACAATCTCAAATCTTTTAAATCATGTTCCAATTCATAAAAATGATGTTTTCTTTGTTGAAGCAGGTACTGTTCATGCTATTGGGGCAGGTGCATTATTAGTTGAAATACAAGAGAGCAGTAATGTTACCTATCGCTTGTATGATTATGACAGAACAGATATTCATGGGAATGTCAGACCATTACATATCGATAAAGCATTGAAGGTTGCAAATTTGAAAAGTAGTGTAGTTCCCAGGCAACCCATGCGCGTTTTAAAATATAAAAAAGGAATGGCCTCCGAATTATTAACTAGTTGCAAGTATTTTCGCGTTGAGAGAATATTGCTAAATACAGAAGTGAATAGATCCTTAGTGGAATTTAGGACAGAGAGTAATAGTTTTCAGGCATTATTGTGTATTGAGGGCTGTGGATGCCTTTCATGGGAAGATAATGAAAGGGTAAATAATCATGACAGTATTGGTTCAATGAATTTCTTCAAGGGAGATTGCATCTTCATTCCTGCAGATAGTGATGTTATTAAACTTCATGGAAATGCGCAATTTCTTAAAGTGAGTTGTTAATAATTCATTGTAGAGTGAAAAGGCTACAAGGATGAGTGGGTTAAATGAGTTTTGTTACCCCATTTATAGTGGGTTTTGCTCTATTATAATATAATTGACTTTATAATCTTGAAGGCTTAAGATATGCAATTAAATTCATTCAATTTTATTCTTTATTTTTTCCCTCTTTTCTTTGGGTTATATTTTTGTGCCAAAAAGATTAGTATTGTTTTGGGGAAGTGGGTAATAGTCTTATCCTCGATTTTGTATTATTATCTGATTGCTGGAGATGAGGCATTACTTTTTCTTTTATTAAGTATAATAGTTAATTACTTATTTTCTTTCTATATTGATCGATCATTTAGACCGAAGATTAAAAAAATACTGTTTATAGTAGGAGTATGCTTTAATCTTTGCTCTCTAGGTTTATTTAAGTATTTAGACTTTACAATAGAAAATCTTAATACTCTGTTTGGTACTTCTTTACAAGAGGTTTCTATATTATTGCCTATCGGTATTAGCTTCTTTTCATTTCAACAGATAATGTATATGCGGGAGATAAAAGAAGGTGAAATAAGATTAAAACTTTTAGATTACTTAGTATTCATTCTATATTTTCCCAAACTATTAATGGGTCCTATAGCTGAACCTAGTTATTTCTTAGAGCAGGTAAACAATAATCAAGGCCCAAATCATGATAATATCGCTAGTGGACTTAAACTCTTCAGCTTTGGCCTTTTAAAAAAAATGGTGTTAGCAAATACTTTTTCATCAGCAGTGAACTGGGGATTTCGCAATTTTTCTGTTGCAAATTCCGGGGATTGGATACTGATTATCTTATTCTATACTTTCGAAATATATTTCGATTTTTCTGGTTATATTGACATGGCAACCGGAATATCAAGTATGATCAACATACGTTTACCAATCAACTTTGATTCGCCTTATAAATCATTATCTGTACGTGAGTTTTGGAAAAGGTGGCATATTTCGCTAACAAACTTTTTGACGAAATACATCTATTACCCTTTAGGGGGGAGTAAAAAGGGGCATATTCGTACATATATCAATATTTTTATTGTTTTTCTGATTAGCGGAATTTGGCATGGAGCAAATTGGACTTTCGTTATATGGGGAATTATTCACGCAACTTTACAGGTAACTGAGAGAGCATTTGAAAAGTTCTATCAGCGCATCTTTGTAGGAGTGAAATGGATATACACGTTCATTTCTGTAAGCTTATTATGGCTATTGTTCCGATGCGAATCATTGACGCAGTGGAAGAATATCTTAAAAATCATATTTTCTTTTGGCGATTTAAAAATTAGCACAGGGCTATTAGATTGTTTCAAATTGCCGGAAAGCAGAGCAATTTTAGGGGCAATACACTTGTCAGGAATTAGTGCTGGGATTCGTGGCTTTGAAATGATAGTTATAGTGGCGCTGAGTTCTTTTATTTGTCTTGTACCAGAGAATAACTATAAAAATATGAAAAAACATGATGTTCTTTCTCTGGTTTTGAGTATTGTAGCATTTATTTGGGCGTTTGTTTGTCTAGGTTCAGAGAGCACGTTTATTTATAATAATTTTTAGGTGACTGTATGAATTGGCATCTTAAATCAAAAGTATGGAATTCTATTTACATCTTATGTGTTGGTGGATTGTTGTTGCTTATCGCTATTCAGACAGCAATTATTGATCCCTATTTTCACTTTCATTATCCAAAGAAAGAGGACTATTATTATCAAATAGATAATCAGAGATGTCAAAACGACGGAATATTGAGACACTTCGAGTATGATGGAATAATAACAGGGACTTCTATGACTGAATGCTTTAAAGCTTCAGAAGCGGATGGACTGTTTGAAACATCTTTTGTAAAAGTGCCATATGAAGGGGCTAGTTATAAGGAAATTAATGATAGCGTTGAATCGGCATATAGGTATAGTCATGACTTATCCGTGGTCATACGTGGTTTGGATTCATATAAGTTATTTGATGATATAAATGCGTACCGTAAAGATATGGGGAATTATCCTACATATTTGTACGACGATAATCCATTTAATGATGTCAATTACCTGTTTAATCGCGATATTATTTTTAAGAGAATATATGATATGAAGCATTCAAAGATTGCCCCAGGTATTTTATCGTTTGATAGTTATTCTAATTGGACGGGCAAACTTAGATATGGCTATATTTCTTTCGGTAAAAATGTAGTATGTCCAGATGGCATAATTATTGGTGAAATAAAAGATGATATCCCTTTCACAGAGGAAGAAGCGGATAGAGTTCTCGAAAACGTGAAACAGAATGTTACGAGTATAGCAGATGAACATCCAGAAACCACTTTTTTCTATTTTTATCCGCCATATAGCGTTGCTTGGTGGAAAGAAATGAAGGAATCTGGAGAATTAAGGCGTGAAATCTATGCAGAGAGACTTGCTGCGAAAGAAATATTGAATCATCCAAACATTAAATTTTTCGATTTTAATGTATTGACGTGGATAACTACAGATTTAAACAATTACAAGGATGAATTACATTATGGTGGATGGATCAATTCACTAATGCTATATTATATGTCCCAAGATAAATATATAGTTAACGCGGATAATATAGAGCAATTATATGATGATAAACTCGAGTTTTATGATGAATATGATTATTACAGTTTAAATGAACAAGATGATTATGAAAATGATTATATGGCAGAAGTAAAAATAGTGGAACAAATAAGCGGTATTCCACCATTAATGATTGAAGTAGAAGACGATTCTTGTGTTACTCTTTCAAACAGTTATGTCGAGGAGTTTTCTCATGATGGGAATAGTGGTTTTGTTTCAAAGGGTATTCTGGACCGAGATTGCTCAAGTGACGTTAGTATAGCCGACTACTTAATAGATGTGGATTATAATGGATTGAAATTCACAATAGATGATATAGGAGATTATGAATATGTAACATTTTGGGGAAGAAAATTATGTGGGAATGGTCAGATAGGGGTATATTTCTATGATGAAGGATCACATAAAGAATCTTTGAATTATATGAAAATTTATTCTGATTTAGACGATAATTGGCACCAGTATGTAATCGACATAACTGAATTAAAAGGAAAGACAACAATAATTTTTAATGGCGGTTATACAGACAATACGGGGGATACGAATTCCGCTTTTGAGTATAGTGAGATATATCTGTATAGATAAAATGAAGTCTGTATATTGTTCAAACACTATATGTTTTTAAACTGGATGATTTAAATAAACAGTATATAATGACGCAATTCACGAATGAGAAAATCAATTAGTTTTGGGTCTGTTTATAAGGTTTTCTATATAGAAATAGTGAGACAAACATTAATCCGAAAAATGTTTCCGGATAAAAGAACATTGATGATTCGCCAATCCAAACCCCAATCATATTAGTAATCCATAGAAATGGTAAAAGATTAGTATATTTTTTATCTGAAAGAAATCTGCGAATTGATATAATTAAAGAATATATAAATAGTATAACTACTTCAACGAAGGATATATAGCCATATTCTACAAGAAATTGGATATAAGTATTGTGAGCACAATATGCCCAATATTCATATTCTTCAACTAAAACACCGATGGAAGCATTTCCGTCGAAATTGAAAAACTCAGAATAGTTTCGCGCAATTCGTAATCTTCTAGATGAAATATAATCTAAGATAGAAAATAGTTGTTCTTTTAGTGGTTGAGAGTTATCGAAACTTCCTAAAGCGCGTAATTTTCCAATGTGATATAGCATAGGAGACAGTCTGCCAGAGAAGGCGGCATTTAACCATTCATCAGGGACTTTATACAGTATTCTTGCTGTGACAAGTGCAAGAATAATTATAGAAATATAAGTGATATATATTATGGTTCTTCTTTTCTTAATCTTTTTCGGCGAGGTGTCCTTACGAACATAAATGTATACAAATGTAAGACAAATAATAAAGGAAAGGAGGATAGTTCGTGTATTAATCAACAAGAGCATATAAAGAACTGAACACATCCAACAGAGACTAATAATGAATTGAAAACTAATTATACCATTGGTTCTTTTGCTATAATATAAAGAAACAAAAGAGATTATTAGGCAGCAAGACATGAAAATGCCAAAATGTCCAATATTTATAAAACATCCATAATATCTATCGTTCTCATATGGACGTTCAATAAACGATTTTACCACAATGTAGATATACGAAATAAACCAGCCATCAATAAAACGACGGATAAACCAATCCGTTTTTTCTTCATCCATTTTTACCAAAGCAAATAAAAACATAGGGAAAATTAGTACGATGGGATCCATTCGATCATGCCTACGCCAAATCATTCCAATTGTCATGAGAATATAGAGAATTAGAAGATAGTTTACTCCATTAAAAAGATTTTTTACGTTCTTATATAGAATCATATCTATAATTATCATAAGTGAAAGCCATTCTGCTGCCATTTGGGGCTTTATTATGGATAAGATATCTTCAGAATCAGCCCAATAGTGAATTCTTTCAAATACTACTGTTCCGAACAAGAGAGTAGCTACTAACGATTGCCAATTGAATAGTTTGACCCGTCTGATTATGAAGACGATGGCAGTAAAGGATAAAACTACTTTTGCGGCCGCTTCGTTTTTCCATGTTTGGTAGTAGACGTTGTCGTAGTCGGTAAGGGATTTTACACAATAGAATAAAAGACATACTACAAGTATGTTTTCTAAGTAGTACCAAAATCTAGTGGAAGTTATTCTATTATATGTGCTAGTTATTTTGGAAATCATAGTAATCTCTTTCAATTAAAAAAAGTGTTTGACTTTATCGAGAATAAATCAATATATTCGTCAATCATAAAGTGAGTTCACATTTAGATTAGCCTTTATATAAATCAAATTATTACATAGCCTAGTATGTTATCGTTTCCTTCTGCTAATGATACGATATCTTCAGACTTTGCTTTATACGAATTACGAACGAGAAATAGTAATAAATGTATTTCTGTTGCTAGCAGAATGGCAATCATAAAAACATATAATTACTCCTTATCGATGTTATCAGAATGGGAAAATGAAGTCAATGATTCACTTATTTGAATGGATGTTAAACGATTTATTTCAATATGAATCGATGCATGGGAAATATCGATGTTAAGTCTATTTATCTCATTTGACATATTGTGGATAAACTACTAATATCAAGTAAGATTGTAATTTTATATGAATAAAGAAATTGTTTAGGCATCACTTGGAGGTTTTTTTGAAATATAGTATTGGCAATAAAACGACTATTAGTAAAAGTATTTCTGAAAATGATATTATAGGATTTGCAGAAATATCAGGAGACTATAATCCGGTACATATAAATCAGGAAGAGGCTGAGAAATCTGTGTTTGGTAGGCGGATTGCTCATGGTTTTTTGGTAGGCAGCGTCATTTCAAGCGCTATAGGAATGAAACTTCCAGGGCCTGGTACAATATATATGGAACAAGATATGAAGTTCTTGAAGCCTGTATTTATAGGAGATACAGTGACTGCCGTAATAGAGATTGCAGATATTATTAATGTGAATAAGAATATTTTGAAACTATCTACAATAGTTACGAATCAAAAATCAGAAATAGTAATAGATGGATATGCTGTGGTAAAGGCACCATGATATTAGGGAGAAATAATGAAAAAGATTAGTAAAGAAGCTGAAATTGCAACTACAGCAATTATTCATGATGATGTTGAAATTGAAGAAGGGGTAATTATTCATGATTATGTAGTCATTTATCCCGGAACAAAAATATGTAAAGGGACTGAGATATTTGATCATTGCGTTTTAGGGAAACTTCCCACTTCTCCAGGGATAACTTCAAGAACTTTGAAAACAAAATACGAAACTCTCGTTATCGGAGAGAATTGTGTTCTTTGTCCCGGAGTTACTTTATATGCGGGGACTGTTCTAGGGCATAATAATTTGTTAGGCGATTATTGCTCAATCAGAGAAGACTGTAAGGTGGGCAATAACTGTATAATCAGCAGAAATGTCAGTGTGAATTATAATACCGTTATAGGTAACGATACCAAAATAATGGATAACAGTCACATTACAGGCAATATGCGTATAGGAAATCATGTATTTATAAGCGTATTGGTTTCTACTACAAACGATAATACAATGGGGCGCGAGGAGTATAATCCAGATCATGTATATGGAGCAACTATAGAGGATGACGTTACTATAGGGGCAGGAGCTAATATTTTGCCACATGTAACCGTTGGAAGGAATGCTATTGTAGGAGCGGGAGCATTGGTCACTAAAGATGTTCCGCAAAGCAAAGTAGTTATGGGAGTTCCTGCTAAGGTTGTTAGGGATGTATGATAAAAGATTCTTGTCATATTTATAGGACATTTTAGCTCCTTATTTATTGAAATAAATATATTAATGATTGGGGATGTTTTGAGTTTTACTTTAGTTTTTGTTTCAAATGCTTTTCTTTCTACTCAAATGTGGCTCGATTTAAATGTTGAACCATAGACTGACAAAAAATCCTAAACGATAAAACAATTCTTGTTACCGGCGGAACCGGTAGCTTTGGTATCATTTTTGTAGAGTATGTGATGAAAAACTATAAGCCTAAGAAGCTTATCATCTACTCTCGAGATGAGTATAAACAGTTTATAATGAGTAACGAGTACAAAGAGTACAGTTCGGTGCTTCGTTTCTTTATTGGGGATGTGCGCGATGAGGCGCGTCTTCGTATGGCTATGAAGGGTGTGGATTATGTTGTTCATGCCGCTGCGCTTAAGCAGGTGCCTGCGTGCGAGTACAATCCTAATGAGGCAATCAAGACCAACATCACCGGTGCAATGAATGTCATCAATGCTTCGCTTGAAGCGGGTGTAAAGAAAGTGGTTGCACTCAGTACCGATAAGGCAGTTAATCCGATAAACCTTTACGGCGGTACAAAACTTGTTTCCGACAAATTATTCTGCGCAGCAAATGCGTATGGCGGGGTAGAGGGAACTCGTTTCTCAGTTGTAAGATACGGTAATGTTGCCGGAAGTCGAGGAAGCGTAATTCCGTTTTTCCAGAATCTAATCGATCAGGGGAAGAAAGATCTTCCGATTACCGATTATAGGATGACTCGTTTCTGGATAAGCCTTGAGCAGGGTGTGGAACTTGTTATAAAGGCGCTTGAAGAATCGCGCGGAGGTGAGACGTTTATCAGTAAGATTCCTTCGTTTAAGATTACGGATCTGGCTGAGGCGATGCTTCCCGGATGCAATAAGCCTGAGGTGGGCATTCGCGAGGGCGAGAAGCTTCATGAGATAATGCTTACGAGAGAGGATTCGCTTCATACTTATGAGTACGAGAAGCACTTCATCGTTTATCCTCACTATGATTGGTGGAGAGATCGCGATGTTATTCCGGGTGGTAAGCTTGTGGAACCTGAGTTTGAATACAGTTCGGATTCAAATACCGAGTGGCTGAGCGTTGAGCAGTTGCGAGAGAAGTTGAAGACGGATTTGGATAAGCATTAATTGATGGGAGCCGGCGCGAATGCGCCGGCTTGTTATTTGGAAATAATAGGAATTATTATATGCATTATGATAAAAAGGTAAAAGGTGGAGCAAAATGTAAAAAACATTGCATAAACATTTTTTTACAAAAAACGTAAAACTTTACAAACTGCATGATTACATGTATAATAAAGATACAGACAAAAAAGACCTTGCTGAAGCAAGGTCAAGTATCCCTTTGATGGAATACAACGCACTTATATTCTGAGGGATTTGGCCTGCTTTGTCAAGTTTTGTTGAGTAATCATAGGAGGTTATAATCATGAAGAATAGTAAGCAAACTTCAAAAACTGCTGCCAGGGCAGCGTCGGCTGTTCTTAGAGATGGTAGAACTAGTGCAAAATCTAAAACGGCTGCCGGAAGCGCTTTAGCTCAAACGCCTTCAAAGAAGACAAAATAAGGAGAAAGTGTAAGGCATACGTATAAGTATGCCTTACATCGATATTTATGTTTAACATCAAAGAGTATTTGAAAAGCATAGGGATAACTCAAAAAGATTTTGCTGATAGGGTAGGTCTGTCTAGACCAACATTGGATACATATATAGATTTATATGAAAATGGAAACCCTATACCTAAAGAAAGATATGCTATAGCTTTTAGTACCTTGTTTGATGAAGGACCTTATACGAGTGAAGATTTCACTTCTAAACTTCAAAGGATAGAGAAACTCTTTAATCGTGATGAAAGATATGAGATAAGTGAGCTTGAACCTTTGGCAGCAGATTATGTCACGTCAATACTACGAAACATGAAAAGGGACATGATGTTAGATAATTGGAATAAAGATGTTTATACATTCATCAATATTCTTATATCTAATTATCGACGAAATGAGATAATACAGCAGTTGGCAGAATATTTTATTTTCTTGAATGCTTTTCGCGATATCAATGAAATAGAGGAGGATCAAAAGTCTTATTTTGCTAATATGTTCAGAACATTTAATGGGTTATTGAATAACCCAAGCGAATATAATTCGAGCGATTATAATGACTTTTTGAAACGCTGTATAAAAATAAAGACTGATAAGGATAAAGATTCAAAAGATTTTGATAAGCAAATACGCGAAAAAATCCAAAGTATCATAGATGAAAGCAGGAAAAAAGGTATAGATCTTTCAGCAGAAGATATAATTGATGAGATTAATACTTCGATTAATTCAAAGAGCAAATAGGCGAAAAAACAAGCCTGTGAAAGGAGATTATAAATGAATGATTACACATATATAGCAGCCGATTATGATAACGACCAAAAAGCTGTTGAAGTCTTATATAAGATGAAAGAAAATGGATATATTCATTTTAAGGATGCGCATGAATTACAACAATCTAACGATTCAAGCTTGGCATGTTCAATAAAAAAGTCATTAAAATACCGAATGGACAATTCGTATAGATTTGTTTTAGTTGTTGGAAAACATACAAATACAATTACTAAAGGTGGTTGTCAGATATGTGATAGTTATAATAGTCATACCTATTCCTGCGCTAGAGGGTATAACGTGGATTATAATTCTTTTGTTAAATTTGAATGTGAAAACGCAGTGAAAAATAATATGAATATAATCGTATTATATAAGGATACAACAATCAATCGAGAACTTTGCCCAGAGTCGATTCGTATGAAAGGTCATCATCAACGAATGTGGAAACGAGGAGAAGACGGGAAAATCTATTGGGATTATAGTGCAATTGCGAGTGTTTTCAATAATTAACATATAAGGTAGCAAATGAAAAAACTTATAAAAAAAGTCACAATGATAGGATCTGCGTTTATAGCAGGTTTAGAGACCATATTTGCCATTATTGGTTTTTCGATGAAGGATATATTTTTCTTAAATGAAAAGAATACTTTTTTGTCAATTCTTTTTAGGCTTTTATTACTGTTAGCGGCATATGTTATAATTTGTTTCGGACTTTGGCTATTTTACGTAATTACATGTAAAAGGACTGTACGGTTAAAATATTATAGAAATGATGTCACGATAAAATACGGAAACATTTTTCTTGCTGATGCATGGCGGGTTATTGCTATGGATACGCATTTTAATGTGATTGTCGATGATGTTATAGTTGCCAAAAGTTCACTTCATGGACAATTACTGTTGCATCACATTACTCCAAACGAGGTTAGTGAAGCAGTGAAGAAAGAAGCTGAAAAACGAGGATATAGGCCTGATAGGAATGGACAATATACGTTTCCTCTTGGATCTGCAATTCCGTGCATTGGAGCCGACGGACGATATATTATGGTCGCATTGACCGATTTCGATAAGAAAAATGAAGCGCATACGAATATCCCTCAATACGTAAACACATTAATGACAATGTGGAAAGAAATAAATGGGATATATGCAAATTACGATATAGCACTTCCTATCCTAGGGTCAGGGTTAACAAGGTTTGATGATGGGCAAGATGATACTAATTTGTTGTTAAAGAGTATGCTAATAACACTCTCTTTGAGTCAAATGCATTTTAAGTCTCAAATTAGTATCATTATGTATAATAATGTAGCAGATAGCTATAAGATTCCTTTGTATAAGTATAAAGATATAGGGGAAGAATGATTAAAATATGCTGAAAACAATAATGGTTATTTTTATCGGATAATAAGTATTGGTTCATTGAAAAGGATTATTGTTCACTAGGACGGTGTTGTTGCGCTGCCCTGGTTTTTGCTTGCAAATAGATATGTTTGTATCCTTAAAATATTGATACAATTACTACATCAAAAATACCGCACTCACTATGAATCCCAGAATCAAAAAGATCCGCGAAAGCGAGAAACTATCGCATACCAAAATCTATACCGATAAAGAATTGTACCATACCGACAGTTGGCTAAAAAAGCCGATAAAGACTGTACGGGAGATTATGGAGCTGTTTTCCGGGTATGAGTCTTTTCGGACGCTTGACCTTGGGTGTGGAGTCGGCAGAAACAGTATATATGTTGCGGAATGTTTTAAAGGCAGGAAATGTCTGGTTGATTGTGTCGACTTTTTGGATATTGCGATAGAAAAGCTTAAAGACAATGCGAAAGCGCATGGTGTTTCGGAAAGCATCAACGGAATCACCGGTACGATTGAAGACTTTGAGATAGCAAAGGGCGAATACGATCTCATCATGGCTGTATCTGCTTTGGAACATGTGGAGAGTGAGGAGCGGTTTCTTTGTGCCCTTGGGTCGATAAGAGATGGCGTTAAGGAAAACGGAGTTGTGTGTTTGGTGATCAATTCCGAGGTAAGCGAATGTGACAGCGTTACAAAAGAACCTTTGGAAGCGCAGTTTGAAGTAAATTTGTCTGCGGACAAGGTGCTGGCATATGTAGATGAGGTTTTTCGGGGCTGGAAGGTCATTAAAAGAACGGTAAGCCGGCAGGAATATGATGTTCCGAGAGAAAAGGCGGTGAGCCGGCTTTCAACAAAGGTGGTTACGTTTGTGGGGAAGAGGAAATAGAGGTTTACAGGGCGGTGCTTTGCGCCGTCCTATTTTCTTTCTACTCCAAATATGCAATAATACTTTCTAAGGGATTCTTCAATAAGGAAATCTAAAAGATTTTATATGACATCTTTTTATTCAAAGCATAAGAAGTTAATAATGGGCTTAGTAGTTATGTTAAGCATATTGGGAGCCCTGAAGACGATTTTTGTCTGTCTCTGCGTAGATGAGGAATATCAGATTACTATGGGATACAGGCTTCTTTGCGGCGAGAAATTGTTCGTGGATATGTGGGATCCGCATCAGACTTCAGCATTTTTGACAGAGTTTTTGATGTGGGTGTATAAATCTTTGTTTTCCACTTATACCGGAGTGATCATCTGGGTGAGGTTTTGGGGTTGTATTATCCATTTGGTCGCATCTTTGGCAGTGTATCGTGTGATCAAAGA
>JAEEGL016673203.1_pt1 | contig 38197 bp, 41 predicted proteins | sample 9134231 | NCBI WGS metagenome assembly JAEEGL01 (sample SAMN16246548, study PRJNA631951) | gut metagenome | biome: gut microbiome; feature: rumen; material: fiber-attached | host: Bos | place: Iran: Karaj | collected 2018-10
AATGACATTTGGTTTCTCAAGAGATGATGCTGGTAAATTCTTGCCAAGTTACTATGAAAAGAAGATTTACGAAGAAGATCCATTTAAAACACTTGATCAAAATGGTGTTGGTCAATTAATTAAAATGGCTGCAGAAAAAGGTAGAGCTACTAGACCAGATATTCATTTAGGAGTATGTGGTGAAACTGGTGGAGATCCTAAATCAATTGAATTCTATCATAATGCAGGACTAGATTATGTATCTTGTTCACCATTTAGAGTTCCAGTTGCTAGATTAGCTGCTGCGCAAGCTGCTATTAAAGCAAAAAAGAATTAATAAATAAAGACTAGGTAAAACTAGTCTTTTTTATGTTATAATGAAAATAGGAGGATATGTATGAAAAAGATATTATTGTGTTTAGTAGTAATAATTGTAGGAGTATTAGCTATAACTGGTTGTAGTAATAATAAAGCTAATAGTATAGTTATTTCAAATGTAGATAAGAATACTAGATGGGAAGCTATAACAAATTATGATATAACTTTAGAATTTGAAAACGGCAAATGTGTTTCAGAAAATTATAAACTAGAATTTTTAAAAGAATCTAATGCTATTGTTTATGGTATGAATATGGAAGGTCAATCTTATATAGAAGACTATAAACAAGAAGGAAACGTTGTTACTTATAAGCGTACTGGAACAAATAATGAATTTTATGAAAATACATTTGATGAAGCATATGAAAATGCAAAAATGTTATATCCAAATGCTACAATAACAAAAAAATAAAAGACTAGGTAAAACTAGTCTTTTTTTGATATAATTTATGTAGGTGGTAATAATGGAATTCACGGTAGCATATATTATTTCACAAATATTAACATTAATTCTATATAGCTTTTTGGGTATTAGCTATCTACAAAAGAATAGAAATAAAGTATTAATTTTAAATATTATTGTTGATATTTTACATATAGCTGCAATGTGCTTGTTAAAGGGTTATTCAGGTGCAGCAATGGGACTAGTTTCTTTATATCGTGATATATTTTTGTTAATATATTCGAGAAAGAAAAATAGTAAAAATAGAGATATATTTATTTTAATTACATCTGTTATATTAATAATTATATTTTCTTTTGTAACTTATAATGGAATATTTAGTATGTTATCTATTGTAGCAACATTAATTACTACATTTGCTATATGGCAAAAAAATGTGAAGTATTATAAATTTTTTGGAATTATATCTAGTTTATTATGGATATTATATAATGTATTTGTTTTTTCAGTAGTTGGTATTATATTAGAATCAATAATATTTATATTTTCAACAATTGGTTATATAAAAGAAATAAAAACAAAAAAATAACAATTAAGTAGGGAGTGATTATATGAAATTTGATTTTACAGGTAAAACAGTAATTGTAACAGGAGGGACAAGTGGTTTAGGATATGGTATATCTAAAGCATTTGTTGATGCTGGAGCAAGTGTAATTGCCTTTTATAAAAGTAATGATGAAAAAGCAGAAAAAGTTACAAATGAATTAAATAGTAATGGCAACTTTAAAGTGATTAAAGTAGATGTATCTAATGAAGATGTAATGAAGGAAGCATTTACAGGAATTGATAAGTTAGATTATTTAATAAATTGCGCTGGAATAAGTAATGAAGATGACTTTATAAAATTACCAATGGATAAGATTAAAGAAGTATTTGAAGTGTTATTATTTGGTAAGATGATAGCATGTAAATGTGCATATCCATTGTTATTAAAATCTAATAGTCCTAGAGTAATAAATATTGCATCAAGATTTGCAACAAGACCTTTAGCTGGGGCAACACCACTTACTGCTGCTGAAGCTGGAATTGTAATGTTTACAAAGAATCTTGCTTTAGAATGGGCAAAAGATAAGATAAAAGTAAATGCTGTTAGTCCATCTCTTACAACTAATACTGGATCATATTATGAATTTTATACTGATGCAGATGCAGAAGAAATTGGTAAGAATAATCCATCTGGTAGACTTGGTAAGTTAGAAGATGTGTCTAATACAGTTTTGTTTTTATGTACTGATGAGGCAGAATATATAAATGGTGAAAACATTAATGTTAATGGTGGAATCTTATTAAAATAATTATTTAATATATAGAGACTAGAGTAATCTAGTCTTTTTTCTTGCTATTAAATATATTTGTGCTATAATATAGCTTAATTGGAGGGGAAAATAATGGCAATTAGAGATGCGCAGGAAAAACATTTGTGTACATTTTTACTTTTATTATATGCAAAAAATCCTAAATTAGGAATAAGTCTTCATACTTCGTTTGATGATTTTGGAGAGGAATATAAAGAAGGAAAATTTGTTGCACAAGCACATAAACAATCAGGTTCACCAGAATTTATATTAGAGGTAGATAGTGATTTTGACTTACCATATGAAGAATATCATAAACTTGATTTAAATTGTACATCATGGAGAAATAACGGATATAGTGGAGGACTACCTGAATATATGGATAAACAAGATCGTGAAGCAATGCCTGATGATTTTGACGTTATAAGTATAAGTGGTGATCCATTGACAAAACGCCAAATTAGTGTGATGCCTCTTCGTTTTTATGTTGTAGGTGGTTGTGCAAAAAGAATACAACATGGCGAAGGTAAAGAACATACTAAACAGTTACATAACTAAGACAAAATAAAGACTAGAGCGATCTAGTCTTTTTTATGTTATAATTGTTGTAGGTGATAAAATGAAGAATTATGCTAATGAAGAAGTAATATATAATGGTTGCCCTGGATGTGCTTTTGCTAATCATGAGTTTGATTTACCATGTGGAAGGGCATTTGAAAATGATAGATTTGTTATTAATCAAGATTGGGAATTACCAATAGAGGGTATGTTTATAATAACTCCTAAAAAACACATTGAAAAGCTAACTGAATTAGATGATCATGAAAGAAATGAAATGTTTGATTTGATTAATAAAGTTATCAAGATATTACAAGATAATAATATATGCGACAGATTTGACATTGTATTTGAAGAAAAAGAAAATAATCATTTTCATGTATGGATATTTCCAAGACATAAATGGATGATAGATATGTATAAGGATATAATTGGTAACATTAGAAATATATTTGATTATGCGAAAAGTAATTTAAGGTGTGAAGAAACATACAAAAAAATAAATGATATAAATAATACTGTTAAAGAAGATTTATTGAAGGACTAGAGTAATCTAGTCTTTTTATTGACTTATAAAGGTATTATGATATAATATTTTCACATTTAAGAAAGGGGTGTACATATGGCACTATATAGAGAAGCAAGTGCTATCTTAAAAGATAGTATTGATACAAGAGAGTTATATCGTTTTGAAGGAGCTAAATCTCAATGTAAACTATCATCTAATAATCCAAGTGAGTATATTTATTTATCAAGTACTCCTAATCATCATATGTATTTTGCAACAAAAAGAATACATCAATTAGTTTCTGAAGAAGTATCCGAAGAATTGGGATTAAATTTAACATATAGAAATCTTCGTAGTACTACTTTGTTTCCAAAAATAAGAAAAGTAGTATTAAATGCAGATTTTGATGATTCATTATATAGTAAGAGAATATTATGTACTTCTTCTTTAGGAAAGTTATTAAAAGAAAATTTTGTATCCAATTCAACTGCAAAAGGTGGAAAAAGATTTGTAGAGAGAACTGACATAAAAGTATATGGCGGTGGTTATGGTTTAGCAGATGAGTGGAAAAAACTATTTAATTATTTAACATACTTTACTGCTACTAGAAGAATTAGTAGAAGTGATATCATAATTATGTTAGTACAAATGAAAAAAACTGGGCGTTGCTTAAATAAAGAAAATATGGAATTAATTTTTAGAGATTTAGATAGATATCAATATCAAATTAATGAAGGTTTATCTAGTGATTTCGGTAAATATAATATTATTGATTCACTAGAAAGGATAGTAGAAAGTGGTTTATCTTTACCTACATCTAGACTTACTTTAGAACCTAAGAAGACAATAAAAGAGGTAGTAGATGATTATGAAAAGGGAAGAAAAACATTAGTCAAGGTATTAGAAAGATTAGATAATAATAGAAGATAATATGATATAATTATTATAGGTGATAGTATGTATAAAAAGATTAATTTTGAAGATACAACTAGATTTAATAAAAATGGAGTAGATTTTATTGGATATGAACCTATAAGTGAAGATATGTCATTTGTAATGGAAACAGTAAAAGAAGGTCATTTTGAAGAGTTTGTTCATGATAAATGTACATTTACTTATATATTCTTAGAAGGATCTGGAACTTTTTACTTAGATGATGAAGCAGTAAATGTTAAAAAAGGTGATGTTTTATCTATTTATCCTGGAACAAGAATTTATTATATAGGTAATTTAAAACAATTGTTAATTACAACACCTGCATATGATGAAAGTTATGAAAGACATATTAGAGTAATTAAAAAAGAAGAAGAAAAACCTTTTGAAAGAAATATGATTTATGATTTAGAAATATATCATTTAACAAAATATATTCCTAAATGGTGTCATATGGATGATGAGAATTCATCTAGAATTATAGATCTTAAGAATAAGATTGTTTATGCAATAAACTATTATTATAATTTAACTTTAAAGTGGTTAGAAGATAATAACTATTTAAATGAAGATGTAATACTTGCTGTTGTACCAAGTCATGAAGCAAGTGATATAAATAGTAGTGGTATTGCAATACTTGCAAAAAAAATAATTAATAATTCTAATATGCAAGATGGAGTTAATCTTGTTCTTAGAGAAACTACTATTTATAAGAAATCTACTGCTATGTATAGACCATCTTTAAATCAAGATATTAATTCATTAAAGTTAAATGATAGTATAGATATTAAAGGTAAAACTATCGTTATATTAGATGATGTTACTACACAAGGAGATAGTTTTAGAGCAGCTGCTTATCATTTATATATGAATGGTGCAAAAAAAGTAATACCATTAGCTATGGGAAAGACGGTGATACCACATGAGTAATTCAGAATTTATTATTGCTTTATTAAAGTGTCCAGGTATTGGACCTTCTAAAGCATTAAAATATATTATTGAAAATGATTTATCATTAAAAAAATGTATTTCTAATATAGATAAAATAGTTTCTAATGCTGGTTTTGATATATATCTAGAGGAAGCTAAAAAAGAAATAGAATCAAATAAAAAGAAAGATATTAAAATTATTACTATTTTAGATGATTCATTTCCAAGTAAACTATATACTATATCTGATCCAATATTATATTTATACTATTATGGTAATATATCTTTATTAAATGAACCAAGTGTAGCTATAATTGGAACAAGACATCCATCAGAGAATTCTATTAACAATACTATATTATTATCAAAAGATATTTCTAATAATTATGTAATAGTAGGTGGTTTAGCTTTAGGTATAGATACAATTGGACATAAGACATCTATAGATTGTGGTGGTAAAACTATAGCAGTTTTACCTGCTCCTATAGATGATATTCAACCAAGAAGTAATAAAGGTTTAGCTAATGAAATAGTTATGAATGATGGTTTATTAGTTTCTGAATATTCTACTGGTATTCCTTTATCAAACTTTAATTATGCTAAAAGAGATAGAATTCAAGCTGCTTTAGCAGATATAATTATAGTTCCAGAAGCTAAAGAAGATAGTGGAACTATGATTACTGTAAAGAAAGCTATTAAAGAAAATAAGAGAGTATATCAATTAAGTGGAAATAATAATAAATTAATAAAAGATATTATTTCATTAGATGGTGATTATATGATAGATATAAATAATGCTGTATCAAGTAATCAGATTAATGAAAAAGAAAAATATACAAAATTAATAAATCAAAATAATAGTGAACAAATATCATTATTCTAATTTGTAAACAAATAATAGACTAGATTAATCTAGTCTTTTTATTAGACAAAATATATTATCCATGATAATATATTAAGCATCTGAAAGGGGGATTACTATGAGTAAAGTAATATTAACAGAATATAACGTTACTAATCCTTTATTAAAGAAAGAAACACGTGTAGCATCTTTTGCAGATGTACATGGTGATTGTAGTAAATTAGAATTAATAAAAGATATCATTAAAGAATTAAAAGTAACTACTGTATTAATCCAAGGAGATTTAATAGAATCTGTTCTTGGAACAGATTATTCTAGAGAAAGAATAGCAGAATTATTAGTAGATATTTCTAAATTTTCTAAAGTAATATTTGAATTTGGAAATCATGATACTGTATATACTCCTGCTGAACCTGAAGAAGATAGAGAAAGACTATTAACTAATAATATTAATTATTGGAATAATTTAAGTTCTATAGATAATATATATATTCCATCAAATGCAAATAGTTCTCCTAGCACTAGTCATATAGAATTATCAAGTGATATAGATGTAAGTACTATTAGTTTTCCACCAGATTATTATTGGTTTCATGAAAGAAAAGAAGACTTTGAAGAATATATGAGAAAACTAGAAAAAATTAAACTTGATTTACAAAAGTTTAATATATTATTAGCTCATTCTCCTAAGAACATTGTAAACGGTAGTACTATAGATGAAAGATTTAGAGAATATAATCTAATATTATCTGGTCATATGCATGCTGGTATGATACCAACATGCTTAAGAAATAGAAGTAGAGTAGGTTTATTAGGACCTGGTAAATCAGTATTTCCTCCAAATTCATATGGAATAGTAAAAGATGGTAACACTATATCTGCAACTACAGGTGGAGTTTCTAAAATATCTGCATCTAATATAGCAGCTCCATTAAATACTAAAGCAGGATTTAAACAATTATTAAGAAGAGTTTATCCACCAGAATTAGAAATATATAAATTAAATCCTGGAAGTAATAATTCTATTTCAAAAATAAAGAGTTATAAGATTAAAGACTAGTATTAACTAGTCTTTTTCATGTTATAATTTAGGTAGGTGATATTATGAAATTACTTGTAACTAGACATGGACAAACTAATTGGAATTTATTAAAAAAAGTAATGGGTAGATACGATGAACCATTAAATGAAAAAGGAATAGAACAAGCAAAAGAAATAAGTAAATTATTATTAGATAAAGAAATAGATTTAATAATATGTTCTCCATTAAAAAGGGCTAAACAAACAGCGGACATAATAAATAGTGATAGAAATATATCCATTATTTATGATGAAAGAATAATTGAAAGAGACTTTGGAGAGTTTGAAGGATTAGAAACTAAAGACTTTGATTTCCGTGGTTATTGGAATTATTATAATAATTATCATTATGATAAAGCAGAAAATATAAGTGATTTCTTTAAAAGAGTTTATAACTTTTTAGATGATATAAAAGATAATTATAAAAATAAAAATATATTAATAGTTGCTCATGGTGGTATAAGTATTCCTATAGCATGTTATTTTAATAATAATATACCTGAAGGATCACTTGTTGATGCAGGGTTAGTTTTAGGAAATTGTGAAGTTATATCTTATGATATATAAAAAAGTCATCTTTAAATTATTAAAATAATGACTTATTTACGTTTTAATTTATATAAAAACTATAAAGACTAAGAACTTAGTCTTTTTATGTTATAATTATACTAGGTGAGTATAGATGGATAATAAAAAGTTATTTAATATGTATGTTTTTTTAACAACTTTTTCTAGAAATTTAATAGAAGTTTTTATAGGAACTATATTATATAAATTAGGTTTTTCTATTAGAGAAGTTATATTCTATTATGTAATGGTAAATGCTTTTTCTTTAATAATAGCTATACCTATAACACATATATCTAAAAAGTACTCTAACAAGTTATTGTCTGTTATTGGTGTATTAGCATTCTTATGTTTACAAATATCATTAAATTGTATTAATACACATTTATATTGTTTATTTATAGTATCATTCTTCTTTGCTTTATATAGAAGAGCTTACTGGATATCTCGTAGATATTATACAATGCAAATAATGGATGATAAAAAGAATATAGCTACTAGGTATTCTATTATATCTATTATTAATCAATTAGGAGTCATAGTATCTGCTTATGTAGGAGCTTTATTACTTCAATTTGTAAGTATTAAAATTATTACAATAATATCGTTTATTCTACTCGGAATAAGTTTAATAATACTATATAAACTTGATTTTACGCATGAAAGAAATAATATAAAGATTAATTTATTAGAGACATTTAAATGTACTCCTAAATCAAGTATATTAAATATAGCATGTTATGAAATGCAAAATGTAGTTAAGTTCTTATTCCCGTTATTTATTATTTTATATGTAAAGAATACTTATACTACTATAGGTATAGTTAATCTAATAGCTAATATAGCTTCTTTAATATTTACATATATTTATGGAAAAGTAATTAATAGTAAAAAGAATTATCTAGCATTAAGTATATTCTTATTTGTATTAATTAAATGTTTAGAAATAAATAGTTTTGGTATATTCTTATTAGTATTATCTTTCTTAGAAGGTTTTGCTGCTAGAATGTATGAACAATCTTTTCATAAAGAACATTTTAAACTATCTAAGAACTTTGAATACCAAAACTATAACTATTTATATGAAATAGTTCAAGATGTATCTAGATTCTTAATGATGTTATTATTATTCCTATTTGTAAAAGATATAAGAATAATGCTTTATATTATATTTATTTTTATGTCTTTAGGTATATTATTTAACTTTAAAACATCTACTTTAAAAGATAATAGTGAAGTATTATGGAAATAAAACTTTACTAGGTTATTAACATATGTTATATTAATAATCTATAAGCAGGTGGGTTATGAAAAAAGAAGAAATGGAAAACTTACTTCATATACAAAAACATACTTTGTATGTAGTAGTGGCATGGAAATATATAAGAGAAGAACTTTGGGATAGAGATTTACTAGATGAAGAAGAATTTGAAAAAACAAATCGCTTAATAACTTGGCATGATACTTCTAAAGTATCAAAAGAAGAGTGGGGAGCTTATTCAGAAAGATTATATGGCGATAATAAGAGCAATCCTAATATTAAAGCTAATTTTAAAGAAGCAGTAAAAAAACATAAAGAAAGAAACTTACATCACTATGAGTCTTTAAGAGATTATAAAGGTAATGATTGGAAATGCTATGTAGTAGAATTAGTATGTGATTATATAGCTATGGGGTGGGAATTAGATAATTATATACTTGAATATTATGATAAAGTAAAAGATGAAATTAATTTACCACCAGAATATAAATCATATTTAGAAACTATACTATCTATGTTAAGAGAAGATTCTTTAAGTGCAGTAGAAAAACCCATTACTAATGAATTTGTATCCGAAATGTTATATAAAGATACTATATTAACAGAAAAGAAATATACTTTTCATAGTAATCAAGGACAAGAATAATCTTGTCCTTTTATGTTATAATATTTTTATGGAGGTAACCTATGAATAGATATTATAATGAATTTATTAAATATGTTAGATTATCAGAAAAAACTAAAGAAGGTTATACATTTGATAGATTATTAAGAGAAGCCAAGGAATTAATGGTATCAAATGATAATAGAGATAAACATGCTATCATAGTTTTGGGTTTTTCTGGTAATGGTAAAACTACATATATAAATAATTTTATAGAAAGTAATCCTGAATACTCAATTGTATCTATGGATAGAGTAGCAAGAGAAGTATTAGATAGTAAATGTAATAATCCATCAGCAAAAATAGTAGAAAACTTTGGTAATGCTTTAGAGGAAGCTTCCAATAATAAGAAAAATATTATTATAGATGGTAACTTTCTAAATATGCTTACAAGACTTGCTTTAATAGATACATTATCATCATATGGTTATCTAATAGATATGGTAGACTTAACTCCTCATATAAATGAAACAAAAGAATTAAGAATTAAAGATGTATCTTGTAGAAGATTAAATATTACAGAAGACATCTTCACTAGTAATAGAAATCATCCAAGAATAAAGGAAATAGAAAAAGAAATAGAATCATTTTATGAAAATGAAAGAGCAAGAAGTTTTATAGATGAACAAATAGATAATAATGCATTATCTCTTGGAATAAATAAAATATATGGAAGAGAAGATACAATAATTCTTCCAAATAATGGTGTTTCTTACTAGTTAAAATGGACCCCTAAAATTTGACGGAAAATTACTTTTTTGGTAATATATATGCCAATAAAAAGGGGGTGAGTTTATGCCAAGTTATAAAACACATTCTATTCATGCTGAAGAAGTTTTTAAATCTTTAGATAGAAAAACTAATATTGATAAAGAATCAATGAAAGTATTTGCTATGGGTCCAGATGCTCTAATAAGTAGTGATTATAGTACTTTTGATAAAATGCATAAAGAAAATGTAAAAGAATATTTTATGTCTTTATTAAAAGCCTATAAAGAAAAAAAGTTATTAGATAATCCTGAAGCTATGTCATTTTTATATGGTCAATTAGATCACTATATGCTTGATGCATCTACTCATCCATTAATATATTATTTAACTGAAAAGTGTCCTAAAGAAGGGACTATTAATATGCATGGTCTAGTAGAAATGTGGATAGATGCATATTATATGAGAAAGTATAATAGTACTGAGAAGAAATATTATCATAAAAGCGGTATTAAAGATAGAGAATTAATGCTTGTAATAGATGAAGTGACTAATAGAATTTATGGGTCTAAAAATGTATCTTCTAATTACAATAAAGGTATTAAGTTATTAAGTATGTATGACTTATTAGCAAGAAATAACTTATTAGGTATAGTTCCTATAGTAGAAAAAGTAATAGGACCTATAACTTTTAAAAATGGTATTAGTAGAGTAGAACCATTCTTAAATGAAGATCATAGTACTTGGTTAAACCCTGAAACAGGGGAACTATTAAATGAATCATTTGATGATTTATTTAATAAAGCAAAGGATAATTCTTTAGAATTAATACATGATGTAGATTCTTATTTATATAATGATAAACCATTAAAGAATTATTTTATAAATAGTGATATATCTTATAATACAGGTTTATCTTGTAGTAGAGGTCAATTATTAACATACTGTAAAGAATATAGTGAAAAAGAAAGAAAGTTAAACAAGGAAGTAGTAGAAACTATAATAGGTTTAACTCCAGTTATTTTAACTTATATAAGTTGTATGATTAGTAAAGGTAGTATGAATGATATAGATTTATTATCTTCAGTATCAGGAGCTTCTTTAGTAGCTTTATACAACTTGATAAATGAAAACAAAACTAGAGAATCTATTAAAAGATTAACTATTAGTAAATAAAAAAAACACATTTTATTCATGTGTTTTTTTATTTTTCTTTTCTTTTTTGTTTTTTACTTTTTTTTTCCAGTGTTTGTTTTATTATCACCAGTATATGTACTTGGATCTAAATAATTTAATAAACCAACAAATGCTAATTGAACTTGTCTAGCATTATCTTCAGAATGAGTAATACCTATTTGTTTATCACTCTTTTTAGGAGCTTCTTGGATTACACAATAAGTATCAATCTTTCCTTTATCAAATGAACATAACATATCATATGTAATACCACTATATACTATTTCACCATCTACTGAATTAGCCATTTTAAGAAATACTTTACTAAATTTACCTTTTTTATCAAAATCCATAACAGCAGATTTTTGTTCAACAACTGTTTTACCATCTTGAATAGTTTCAAATTCATTTGTTACAGCTTGATTTCCAATAATCATTTTTGCTTTTTTATCACCATAACTAAAACTAATAGTTATTGTATTATTTTCATTAACACTAACAACTGCAAAACTATCATCATTTAGTTTTATTTCTGCTCCATTATTAGTTTTTACATATGTAGGATATTCATGAGAACCAGCCATTTTAAATTCATTTAAGTATGTAAAATATTTAATAGATGGATATAATTGCTCAGGTACAATCTTACTACTTCCACCAATCATGTTATATGATGATATAGTATTCATTACTAATCTTGTTACTTCAGTTTCACTATAAACTGGTGAAATAATAGCAGTTTCTTCCATATTTTGCATTTCATCTTGTGTTAATCCAAATTTATTATATACTTCATTATTCATTTTTATTTCTCCTTTATAACTAATACAATTATATCACTTTTTTAAAAAAATTGTAAAGATATATATACAATAAGCCGTTTCTTTACAAGTATCTGTATAAATGATATAATCTAGTTGTTTAAATAAGGAGTATATATGGATAAGAATATTTTAAAAAAGAAATTAATATTTATTATAATAGCATTTATTATATTTATAGCAGGTGTAATATTTTTAGTACTTAGTTTTACTGTACCAAATAAACCAGTATATTTATGGTTAGCATTATTATTTACAGCCCTTGCTAATTTTATAATAGTATTTGCTAATGTATTTATAAGACCAAAGAATAGAAAATAAATTAAAAAGACTAGTATAAACTAGTCTTTTTTATGTTATAATCTTTTTAAGAGAGTATTTTATTAATATTCAGGAGGGTTTATGAAATTAGTTAGAGAAGAAAAATTTGATGGAGCAACTAGAGTATCTTTGTGTGAAGGAGATACTTTATTAGGATTTGAAATGCAATTAACAGATGATAAATGTAATTTGTTATGCGAAATGGATACTCCAGATAGAGAGATAGAATATGATAAAGCGTCAGAAATAAGTATGTTTATTAATCAAGATAATGAGGCTTTATATTGTTTGTTTGAAAGACTATTTTCACGTATGGATAGTATGAGAACCTTTATAAAAGGGGACAAAACATCTAGAATGTTTTATCCATGTTATTCAGTAGTTGATGAAATAATAAGTCCGGATAGAAAAACTATTACATGGTATTCTGATGATTATGCTAAGAATTTATCTAATTACTTTGTAATAGAAGACTACTCTGATAGATTTAGAGTATCATTTCATACTCAAAAACCTGTATTAAATAAAGAAAAACAAATAGGAACTTCAGTACATATTCCAGTAATAGTAAATAATAATAACACAGTTAGATCATGTAGTAATAATTATCCGTTTAATATATGCTTTTTGGAGTTCTTTGATGGATTAAATGAATTATGTATTAGAACAGCATCAAGAAAGGAAATACATGCTTTATCACTAGTAAATAAAGATTTAAATAATTAATATGATTACAATTAACATAGATAAGCAAAACAAAAGAATATATTATTATAATAATGGTAGATTAGTATTAACTAATCTTTGGGTACCAAGTTATTTTTGTTATAAGTTTGATGGAGATGTTACAGCATCTAAAAGTATAACTATATATGAAAGAGATAATATTATTTTATATAGAAATCTTTTATGGTTTATGGATCAATCATATAGACTTGGTGGAGAAAGTAAAGCGCATATAGCAAAAGATGAAAAAAGATTAGTATTTACATCTGATTGTATGGATTTAAGAGTAGACCAAACACCAAGATTAATAATAGATAAAAATAGAGATAGTATTTCTATTTCATATAGTAATCCATATAGAGAAAAAAATGGTTATCCTTTAGTAGGAGCTACTATAGGATTATCTCCAGCAGGTAATGGTCAATTTACTGAAAATAGAGAAACAGGTAGAACCCTTCAAGATGATCTAATATCTGTTCATACAAGTACCCTAGGAGGGAAACTATTATTAAAACCAAAATCTAAAAAAGACTAACGTCTTTTTTTTATTGCTTTTATAACAAAAGATGATATAATAAAATTGAAAATTATTTTCAAATTGAGGTGATATTATGGTATATAATACTAAACAAAAAGATATAGTATTAAATAAGATAATTAGTTTAAATAAAGATTTTACTATTAAAGAATTATATAATTCTTTAAATAAAAAAGTAGGTTTAACTACTATATATAGATTAGTAAACTCTTTAGAAAATGATGGTTATATTATTAAGACATCTAATAATAATGAAGCTATGTACCAATATACTGGTAAGTGTGAAGAAAAGAATCATTTCTTTTTAAAGTGTAATAAATGTGGAAAACTATTTCATATAGATTGTGACTATGCTGATAAGTTATCTAAACATATATATGAAGAACATGAATTTATTACTAATAAAGAACATATTATTATTAATGGTGTATGTAAATCATGTAATAAAGAGGTTAGAGTATGATAGAAGCTATTAATTTAAAAATAGGTTATGATAATAATATAGTATTAGATAATGTTAATTTTAGTATTAATAATGGGGAATTTATTACTATAGTAGGTTCTAATGGAGCAGGTAAAACTACTTTAATAAGAGCCCTTTTAGGATTAATAAAACCAATTAGTGGAAAGATATTAATAAATGAAAAATATATAGGATATATGCCTCAAGAAACAAAGGTAGATTCTAATTTTCCAGCATCTACTTTAGAAATAGTTTTATCTGGTACTTTAAATAAAACTAATTTTTATACTAAAAAAGAGAAGAAAAAAGCATTAGATAATTTAAAACTATTAAAAATAGATAATCTAAAAGATAGATCTTTTCAAGAATTATCAGGAGGTCAAAGACAAAAAGTATTATTAGCTAGAAGTTTATGCTCTACTGATAAATTACTTATATTAGATGAACCTTCTAATAACTTAGATAGTGAATCTAAAAAAGAATTATATAAAATAATAACTAAACTAAATAAAGAAAAGAATATAACTGTTATAATGATTACTCATGATTTAGATCATGATAACTTATTAGGAGATAAAGTATTATCTATTACTGATGGTACTGTATTATCTGAAACAAAAGAAGAATTCTTAAGGAGAGTACATCATGAGTAATATATTAGAAATATTTTCATATTCATTTATGATAAAAGCTTTAATAGTAGGTATACTTATATCTTTATGTGCATCTTTAATAGGAGTTACTACTGTTCTTAGAAGAAATTCTATGATAGGTGATGGTCTGGCTCATGTAGCATTCATGACATTTGCTATAGCTACTATTATGAATTTTTCTCCATTATATTTTTCTATTCCAATAGTAATATTAGTATCTTTTTTAATACTTAGATTAAATAATAGTAAAGTACATGGAGACTCTATGATAGCTATAGCAAGTGCTTCATCACTTGCTATAGGTACATTCTTAATATCTATTACTAAAGGTATAAATATAGATATTAATAATTATTTATTTGGTTCTATTCTTGGAATAAGTACTACAGATATTATTATAAGTATCTTATTAACTATAATAGTATTATTTATATATATAGTATTTTATAACAAAATATTTGCTATTACATTTGATGAAACATTTTCTAAATCTATAGGTATTAAAACTAATGTATATAATGCTATATTTGCTATACTATGTTCTTTAGTAGTTGTTATAGGTATGAGATTAATGGGATCATTATTAATATCTAGTTTAATAATATTTCCAGCTTTAAGTTCTATGAATATCTTTAAGAAATTTAAAAGTGTAGTAATATCTAGTATATTTATTTCTATATTATCTTTTGTAATAGGATTAATATTATCATTTATATTTAGTACTCCTACTGGAGCTACCATAGTAATAGTAAACTTAATAACATTTATATTATTTAAGATAATAAGTATGATAAAATAATTATGGAGGGTAATATGATAATAGAAGGTAATAAAGATATATTTGAAAAAGAAGTATTAAATAGTGAGGAGAAAGTATTAGTAGATTTTAATGCTACTTGGTGTGGTCCTTGTAGAATAATTAAACCTGTTTTAGAAGAAGTAGCTTCTGATAATAATAAAATAGTAGCTATAGATGTAGATGATAATGAAGATTTAGCAAGAGAATATAATATAGTTTCTATACCATGTTTAATATTATTTGAAAATGGTAAAGAAGTAAAAAGAAGTGTAGGTATTATTACTAAATCTGAAATTGAAGGTTTATTTGAGGATTAATATATGTATGACATTATAATAGTAGGTGCAGGTATAGCAGGGTTAACAGCTTCTATATATGCATCAAGAGCAAATAAAAAAGTACTTATAATAGAAAAAAGTAATATAGGTGGAAGAATAGTAAGTGCTCCTCATGTAAAGAATTACCCAGGATATAGTGATATTTCAGGTGCAGATTTATCTATTAATATATATGAACAAGCTATGTCATTAGGTGTTAAATTAATATATGAAAAAGTTAAAGGTATCCTAAATAGTGATACTAAAAAAGTAATAACAGATAAAAATACTTATGAATGTAAATCTATTATTATAGCTACTGGTTTAGATAGAAAAATGTTAGGTATATCTAATGAAAAAGAATTAATAGGTAAAGGTATATCTTACTGTGCATCTTGTGATGGAAACTTTTATAAAGACAAAGTAGTAGCAGTCGTAGGATCAGGGAATTCTGCTATTGATGATGCTACTTATTTATCTAATATAGCATCTAAAGTATATTTAATTAATAAACATGATTCTATAGATTTAGATAATCCTAATATAGAAATAATTAATAATTCTACTGTGGATAAAATAAACTCTAATGATAAATTAGAAAGTATAGATATAAAAGATAATAATGGTAATATAACTAATATTAAAGTAGATGGTTTATTTGTATCTATAGGATATGAATCTTCTAATGAAGAATTTAATTCTTTAATTAATGTAGATAATAAAGGATATATAATAGCAAATAATACACATACTAATATAGATGGTATATTTGCTGCTGGAGATTGTATTCAAAAAGATTTAAGACAATTAGTAACAGCTGCTTCTGATGGTGCAATAGCAGCCACAGAAGCCATTAAATATTTAAGTGAAAGATAGATTAATCCATCTTTTTTTGACAAATATACCTATATATGGCATAATATAAGTCAAATTTGGGGGGATTAATATGGAAAAACCAAATAATGAATTATATACTTTAGCAAAAGATATTTATACTAGTATAGTATCTTTTGTAAATACTAAAAAAGGTAATGATGCTACTTATTATGGTAGTGCATATGTAAATATGCAAGATGGTAGAGTAATTAGATACCATATGGAAAATGATTTATGCCGAGAAGGATTATTAGAAATGTATAAATATACATATGCTGATAACCAGATAGTAGGTAGTGAAACTATTAATATGTTTAGACAAGATGATGGTGAACTATCATGTAGTATCTATTTACATGATGAATCTTTAAGTAGATGTATAGGAGATTTAACTAATCTACAGGGTATTCCTAAAGAAGAAATAGATAGATTTAAAGCTTATTTAACTCGTATGAAAGAATTAACTAGTGAAGATTTATTAGTGTACGATACAGAATCTGTTCATAAAGTAGACAACTTAACTCAAGAAGCAGTAGCTTTATATAAGAAAGAAATATTCCAAAGTGAATTAGATAAATCTACTATATATTTAGGTTCTAAAAAAGTATTACCATCTATTCATAATGGTGTTAATTACTTAGTTAATAGAATGAGAGGTAGACTATCAGAATCACAAAAACCAGCTACTATTAGTTATTTTACTGATTTATATACAGCAGCTTTAAAGGAAGGAAAACCTGTTTATATAAATATTTGTACCAGTGATACATTTGAGGGAATGGTAGTATATACAAGTGGATATCCTAAAAAACCTACTCCAAGAAGAGAATGTATAGCAATAGATGTAGATTGTGCTTATGTAGATGAATATGATAATGATAGATTATATTTATATAAAGCTGATCAAGATAAAAGTGTAGATACTATTATAAGAAAAACTTATAAACCAAAAGAAGAAGTAAAAACGGATAATTAATCTGTTTTTATTTTTATACTTTAAAAAAACATTTTATTATTGTATACTTATATTAGAAAGGAGTTTAGGAAATATGAATTATTATACTAATGATTATGTTATATCTAATAATGTAAAGGCAGGTCTTGGAGCAGCTTTCATAGTTTATATGATAATTTGTTTAGCAATAGCTGCTGTAATGATTGTTTCATTATGGAAGGTATTTACTAAAGCTGGTAGACCAGGATGGGCTGCTATAGTTCCATTCTATAACATGTGGACTTTATTCGAAATTGGTGGACAAAAAGGTGCATACATTTTCTTTATTTTTATTCCATTTGTTGGTCAAATAATTTATTTAGTATTCCAAATTATGGCATTATTAGAAATTGCTAAAAGATTTGGTAAAGACACATTATTTGGTGTATTAAGTATTTTCTTCCCAATTATCACTTTCCCAATCTTAGCATTCTCTGATGCTAAATATAGTGAATAATTAAGGAACTTTTATAAAAAAAGATGATAGTAAATATCATCTTTTTTTATTTATATATGATATAATAGATATATATACTATAGGAGGTTTGTTTATGGCATTTAACTTCTTTACAAATAAACTTAGAGCTGATTTAGAAAAATATAAAGAAAGCAGAAAAAGTAGAGGGGCTTTTTCTTTATTTCATTCTAAAATAGTAAGTGATTATTTAGATAAATGTGATACATATGGAAAATTAAGAGGGGCTATAAAGCTAGTTGACTCTTGGGAGAAATTAAATAATATACCATATAATGTAGGTATATCTTTAGAATCCCTTATTAATAGAGAAGATCTAGTAGTATGTATTCATAGAACTAATAAAGGTTTAAACAGAGATGTAAGTGGTTTACCAGATTCAGAAGACTTAAGAAGAATTATGCAAGTTGGTTTAGAAAACTATGGACATATAAATGCAGGAGGAGGATCTGCATTTCATGAAGGTTATCCTGATTTAACTAATACTACATCATCTATTAGTAACCTAGGAGGATACATTAATTTAGTAGGTAGTCTTAATAATAATGATACTACTATTATTATGGCATTTCCTTCATCCTTAGTAGACAAGTCAGGTAATATAATAGATAGGAGTAAGTGTAATATGATTTATAACGTAGAAAATGGAATATCTGTTATTAAACCAGAATATATAGTAGGAGCCCTACTTAAAAAGACTAATGGATTTGATGAATTTTATACAAAAGGTGAAATATTAGAGAGCAGTAAAAAAACAATGTAAAAGAATATAATAATAGGAGATTATTATGAGAAGAAGCGACAATATTTTTATGGCAATTAGTGATAGCATAAAAATGAGACAGTTAAAAAATGATAATTCAATCCCACAAGACAGAAAAGAAGCGTGGGATCGTGGAAATGGATCGTTTCGTGATATGATTAATTATCCAACATTAAGAAAATATGTTTCAAAGGCATTTTTTAGAGGGATGCCTAGTGATGATTCTTCATTTAGATTAATAGTATACATGGGATATAAAAATGCAATAAAACTATTTGATGAATATCCTCAATTTGCTAGTTATCTTTCTGATTTTGGGTCTCCATTATGGTTTTTAGATTCTCCAACATCAGAAAAACCATTATCATATATCGATGCAAAAGAAAAATTATTTGCCGATATTTTTTCTTGTGTCACTACTTTTGGTAGTTTTGCAAATTTTAATGCAGAGAGCATTCCAAATGAAATGAAAGAAAAATATCCTAGTATATTTATAGATAATGATGAATTGCCTCAAGAGGTATTAGATAGATATTACCATGGACGCTTAACATTAGGCGATTTAATTGAATATCAAGATGTTTTAAAAAATAAAAATATCACTATAGGATTAAGAGAAAATGAAAAACTATGTAAAGGTATTGATTGTTTTTTTGGATTTGATATATGGAATATTATTAAACACTTCCCTAAAGAATTAAGTAATGAGTTATCTATTTATTTTAATTTCGCAGGTAATAATTTAACTGATGATTATGTTTTTCCAAATGACAAAAAGGTTTCTTTAGATACCAATTATATTAATCAAATTATTGAGTTGGCTTTAGATTATATAATACAAGTTCATCGTCGTGGAAGAAAACCAGATGATTTTAAAGAAATACATTTATATTCAAAATACATGCCTTTAGATAAACTAATAGATGATTCAGTTATATGCGATTTTATAAAGAGGTGTGGAATTGATAATTTAATTGAATTTAATAATAATCATAACAATGTATTTGACCTTGATCATTGTTCTTTTAAAAGCATGTTTTGCGAAAGATATAGACCTATAATAAGTTTAATCGATAAAGATGCACCATTATCAAATCAAGATGAATTATTTAAAGCTATCAATGATGCAATGTATAAGATGAGACTAAAAGAATATTCATATAGTACAGGTTTTCATATTCTTTTAAAAGAATTCCCTGAGCATTATATTGACGTAGATTTATTAGGTAGTCTTATACAAGAATCAAATATTTCTAGCGATATACTAGAGCAAATTGGTTTATCGTTATCTAATAATAACTTAATCCATAGTTTAGATGATATGATAAACGGACGAATTGTAGATAGGGAATTATCTTATATATCATTAGTTAATATTTGTCCAGAATTAAAGCAATTATTTATGGATAAGAAAATATTATTCTTTAAATATGGCTCAGGTAGTTTTTTAGAAGGGTTATATAATATAGTAGGTAATAATTTGTTCATAGAGATTTGTTCAAAATACGGACAAGTTTTACAACAAGCAGACTATTCTTTAATAGAAGAATTAAAAAAAATAGATTACTCTAAAAATTATGAAGATGAATTTGATAAATATATAAACGATTATATATATAATAACTTATTTAACAAAAAAACTAAGTATACTGAATTATATTTATCACTTTTACCAGAAAGTTTTAGAAAAAAATATCCTAAATTTTTTCTATTAGACGTAGATATTCCTGATGAAATTAGGAACAGGTATTTAAGTAGACAGCTTCAAGTTCAGGATTTTATTGATAATCCTGACTTAATCAATTGTTTTAAAAACGTTAGTGTTTTATGTGGGTTTTCACATAGGTATAGTTGGATTGCTGATTTATATACTGATATTGATAATTTATCTTTTGTAAATAATAATGGATTAGTTATTTTAAAATTGTTAGATAAAGTTGATTACGATACATTTGACGTTGTAAAAATAATAGTAGAAGATTATGTTAAGGAAAATCCTAATGAATTATTGGATGATAATACATTTGAGCAATTAGTTAATTTATCAATTAGATTATCTTATTCTAATTCTATAGAAATAAATTTATTGAAAAAACCATTGTTAAGTAAATTGATGACTATGGAAGATCCTTTAAAAATAATAGATGAAATAGAAAAGGTTTTCCTAAAGAATAATTTACCTTTATGCGGCAAAATGTTTAAATGCTTTAAAACATTATATCCCGAATATAGTGATATAAAGGATTCTTCGGGGGTTCCGATTAATTTTTCTGATGAAAGTAGATTAGCACCTGATTTTCTTGATTCTTATATACCTAATATAGGATTTCATTCTTCTAATGAAGATAAGAGAGATATTATAGTATTTAATGATTTACTAAGATTATCATATAGATCTGGCGAAAGAAGTTTAATTGAGTATTTAGATAATATCGAGAAAGGATATGGAGCCTTCTTAAAAGTTCGTAAAGATAACTATTCGACATCTAATTTGAATGATGAAGAAAATGCAATTTTAGAAGTATTTGTAAATCATTTGGAAACCTTATTTTATAGTACAAAAAAAGGAAAGATAATACAAAAATATACACGAGAAAATAAAGAATATGGAGAACAATATTCTAAAATGCCATTAGGTTATAGATTAATGTTATATACTCAGGAATATGTGGAAACTGAAAGATATACTTTAAAAGATAGAATTGTTAGATCTTTTTGTCATTTTGCAGGTATTGATTCTTTTGATGAATTAAAGGAAATGATTAGGAAATCTGCCGATGAGCAAAGAAGTAGAAAAGATCAATTTTTAGAAGAACTAAAATCTAATGGAGGAGTATTTAGATTTCAAGAAGGAGATTTTGTTCGAGGAATTGGTTACCTGGATGCATTAAGTGGATCATTGGGTACCGGTAACTATTGTAAAGAGCATTTAGGCGTTTTTCGTGGTATTTCATACTCTGATACAACACCACTTGATGTAGATATAACGCTTATTAAAAAACCAGTCGATCCTTTACCGCCTGACATTTATTATTCGATTTCAAAGACTCCAACAGGATTTGGATTTGGAAATATATATGTAATTATAAGGAAAGATAATCCTAATTTTAGAATTACGCGTGATTCAGATGGTGCTATTACTCATTCTGAGTATGACCCTACAAAAGTAGAATTATTTAGAACTGGATATACCACACATTGGGGCGCAAGAACTGGAATTTCTTTAGCAGATGTAGACTGTATTTTATACAAGGAAACAAGACCAATTGATACAGGTAATATGTATGATGAAAATGGGAATATAAGATATGTTGGAGAAAGTTCTGTTAGTGATTTACCAGCAGTAAAATTTTTAATTGCAAAAAATGGTTATTATATTCCAGTAATAGATTTTAGTGGTAAATTAGTATTTACTGAAGAAGAATTTGATATGTTAAGAAGTAAAATGCAAGGCTTATCTTATTATGGAGAAAAAAACTATGAGTTATCCAGCGAATTAATTATTCCTGATGTAGAACAAATTGCAGCTTCTCTAGATGAAAACTCAGTTAATTATACAAATGAAAGAAGAAAAAAAATATATTCAATTATAAAAGAAGCAATGGATGAACTTGGTTTAGAAATGAAATACCAACTTGATGGAGATTTATCTAATGGATCAATCGAAATAATTGATACAGGTTCTACAGGAAGAAATACAAATATACCTTATGACGGAGATTATGATTTCTTTATGAGAGTGGATGCTGGTATAATTAGAAAACCTGAAGTATTTGAAAAATTTAAAAAACTTGTAGAGAGTAAATTTAGATTTTATGGAGTTGAAACTACAGGATATACATCTAATGGGGATATGAGACTATCGGGCGTTTGTTTGGATCCAAGTAAACCTAAAGAGATAGTCAAAGTTGATATATCTTTTGGTGTAAAAACAAATAAAGTAAGATATTCCTCAGATATATGTTTGTCTGACAGATTACATACTATAAGAGAATTATATCCTGATCAATATAAATATGTTGTAGCAAATATTATTTTAGCTAAAAAAGTGTTAAAAGGTTCTAACTCAGAAGAAGCTGCTTATAAACCACATAGAACTGATCCAAGTCAAGGTGGATTAGGTGGTATAGGTATAGAGAACTGGGTTTTACAAAATGGAGGTTCTTTTGTTCAAGCATGTAGATCTTTCTTAGAAGCAGCAACTGATAAGAAAACAGGGGAAACAATTCCATATGAAGATTTTATTAGAAAATATGAAATATGGGATTTTGGAGAGAATCATTTTACAGTAAGAAATGGTAATATTGACGTATTTAATACTAAAGATGCTTTAGGCCAAATAAAAATGTTACCATATGATAATTTTATTTTTAATAATTTAAATTCTACTGGATATAAGAAAATGATAAAAATAATTAAAGAATATCTTAACAAAATTGATTTAGGTTTATTTGAAGATGATAAAACTTTATAATTAAAAAACAAAAAAACTAGTCATAAGACTAGTTTTATTTTTATATGGAGCAGGTGAGGAGAATCGAACTCCCGTAGTCAGCTTGGAGGGCTGAAGTTCTACCATTAAACTACACCTGCATCAAACAAGTACTATTTAAGTATACTTGTTTTTTATTGTCATGTCAATAGTTAATTTATATTTTGTTTTATAGAAAAGTTAATAGTTAAGCCTTCTTTTTTATCTTTATTTTTTTCATCATCTTTAGATATAGCACTTATTTTTCCACCATGCATTTCTATTATTTCTTTACATATAGATAAACCAAGACCATTTATTTTTCTAGATTTATTAGTAGTAAACAAAGGATCAAATATTTTAGTTATATTTTCATCTGATACACCTTGTCCATTATCTTTAAATTCAAAGTAAACATAATTAACATCACTTTTACATGTAATAGTTATTTTACCATTATTAGTAATATGTCTAACACTATTAGTAACTAAGTTAGCAAAAACTCTGTTTATTTTACCTATATCTATTTTAAATGTATTTGTTTTACATTTATCTATTATTTCAAATTTAATCTTCTTGTCTTTTAAATCATCTTTATATTCTACTTTTAATTTATTAAGATAATCTTTTATATTAATGGATGTAAAATTATATGTTCTATCTTTATTAGATATTAAATAATCATCAAAGTCAGATACTATTGCTTTCATATCTTGTGCTTTTAAATATATTTTTTCTTCTAATTTCTTTCTTTCTGCTATATTCATTTTCTTATTACTTAGTAGATTACTATAACCAATAATAGCAGTTAAAGGAGTCTTTATATCATGTGATATAGCAGATATAATTCTATTTTGTTCTTCATGTTCTTTTTCTAGATTCTTAGTTAAATCTACGAATTCATTTTGAATATATCCTATCTCTGTAGATACTTTTCTTTTCTTTGGTTTAATACCAAACTTATAATTCTTTATATCATTAATAGTATCATCTATAGGTTTAAGTAATATTTCATTAGATACTATTAATGCAAGCATTAATATTACTAAAGTAAATATTATTTCAAATATCATAAATTTCTTAGTTATAGATACAACATTAAATTCATTCATTTTACCAACACTGAGTAAATATTTTTCATTATTAATAGTTACTATAAATGGCATTAAATATTCTATATCACTAGTATCTTTAGTATTATTAAATATTATATTATTACCATCATCTTTAACTATTAATAATAAGTTATATTTTTTAGCTATCTTATCAAATAGGGGTATAGCATCTACTTCTCCTGTAAAGTTCTTTTTTATATTAGATAATATATCTTCTTTTATTTCTTTTTCTAAAGAAGTATATCCTTCTTTTATCGAAGACTGTACACCAAATTTAAACCATATAGTTAAGAATAAACTATTAGTTATTAAAATAATAATAAAGAAAATTAAGAAACTTTTTTTAGTATTAATATTATTCATCTGTATCTTTAGTAAACTTATAACCAAATCCCCATACGGTTATAATATACTTTTCCTCCTTATCTATTTTATCTCTTAGATTCTTAATATGGACTGCTACAGAACCAATATCACCATAAGATGATTTCCATACATTTTCATATATTTGTTCCTTAGATAATACTAATCCTGCGTTTTCCATAAGATAAAGAAGTATATCAAATTCTTTAGTAGATAATTTAATCTTTTTATCATTCTTTAATACTTCATAATTTTCTTTATTAATTTGTATTTCATTAATCTTAATAATATTACCTTTAGTAATACTTTTATTTCTTTTATCTTTTCTTAAATGTGCTTTTACTCTTGAAACTAATTCTTCATTTTCAAATGGTTTAGTTATATAGTCGTCTCCTCCTATTTCAAAACCAATCATTTTATCCATTAAATTAGCTTTAGCAGTTACAAATATAATAGAGCAATCTACTTTATCTCTAACTTTAGCACATAATTCTATACCAGATATACCATCCATCATAATATCCATTAGTATTAAATCAAATTTATTCTTGTTGATTTCTTCTAAAGCTTCTTCACCAGAATGAGTTATAACAGTCTCAAATCCTTCTTCTTTTAATATATAACTTTCCAGTTCTGCTATATCTATATTGTCATCAACTATTAATATCTTTTCCATTTTATCACCATTTTCATTATATCATTTATACAAAGAAAAAACCAATTTCTTGGTTTTTCTAAAAAGTTTAATAGGGGTTTAGTATTTATTAATTTATTAGTATATTAGAGTAGGGAAAACTCTAATTAATTTTACAGTTATGTTTTTGTTTTACCTTTCTTTCTTAGTTATCATCCTCCTTACTACAATTTCATTATATAAAACAAATATTAATTTGAAATAAAGAAATTATTAAGAATTATTAAGACTATGTTATAATACACCTAGGTGATTTTATGAAATTATTAATGCATGCATGTTGTGGACCTTGTTCTATATATCCAATAGAATCTTTAAGAGAAGAAGGAATAGAACCAGATATATATTGGTTTAATCCAAATATACATCCATATAAAGAATATGAAAATAGATTAAATGCTTTAAAAGAATTATCTAATATTATGAATTTTAATTTAATAATTGATGATAATTATGGATTAGATGAATTTTGTAAGAATGTATCTAATAAAATAGAATCTAGATGTATAGAGTATTGTTATCCAGTAAGATTAAGAAAAATATTTGAATATGCTAAAGAAAATGGATATGATACTGTAAGTACTACTTTATTATATAGTATTTATCAAAAACATGAGTTTATTAAAATGTACTGTGAAAAACTATCTAAAGAATACGGAATAGCTTTTCTTTATAGAGACTTTAGAAGAGGTTTTTATATAGGTCAAAGAAAAGCTAAAGAGTTTAATATATATATGCAAAAGTATTGTGGATGTATATATTCAGAAGAAGATAGATATGTTAAACATAAAAAAGATCCATTATCTATTCCAGAAGATGGTTTTATAGAGTAGTCATTTATTTGACAAATGTAGCACTATAATATATATTAAATATTATTAAAAATGAAGGAGAAATATTATGAATTCATTTGATAAAAGAAAACTTTTAGAAGGTAAATTAGGAGAATATATCTCCCTTGGATTAAAAACTAAAATATTAGATGATTATTCTGCTGATATAGTACACCCTAGATTATCGGAGGTACATATATGTGAAAATCCAGAATTAGAAACAACTATTTATAATATAGATAATGGCATAATAGGGAGAATAGAAGCTAATCCAGAAAGATGTAAAGAGTATTCAGAAGAATACCCTGATAGAGTTATATTTCGTTGTTTAACACAACATGTTAATGAAGTATTTAGAGATATTCATGTTTATTCTAGTAGTCAAATATATAGTTTTGGTGCTACACATTCTAATTTTGAAGGAAAGAATAGAAAATATGATGTAGTAGAAGGCATGGAAACTATAAATAGATTAATATCTCAATATGTAGCAAGAACACTAGTACAAGAAAAATATCAAAGAGGGGTAGAACTACCTGATATAACTTTAGAAGGTATTAATGCCTTAGAAAAGTTTTCAAAGACCATATATCCTAATGATAAAGCATCTTTATTAAGGTTAGTAAAAGATGCTCTTTCAGATCAATTCTTAGATAATATGTTTATAGCATATAGTAATAAAAAAGATGGTAATACTCATTTAGTAGAAATATTATCTAGACTGGGGACAAGTATATTATTAGAAAGAGATACTACTGAAGAAAAAGTAAAAGCATTAGTATATGGACCTGTACATAAAGCTATAGATAAAGTATTAGAACAAGAGAAATAAAAAATATTTCTCTTTTTTAGTGGATTATTAATTTTTTTAGTCAATATAATAGTTGAGGTGAAAAATGAAAAGATTAAAAAAATTAATATTATTAGTATTATTACTAATATCTGTAAAAGGAGTTAGTGCAGCTAGTTTAGATACTAGTATATCTAAAAACTATGTGGATAATATATGGTCATTTCATTATAGAAATGGGAAAGTATTTTCATATGGACAATTAAAGTTTAATTATGCTAACGGTAAACTAGCTTATTGTATACAACCAGAAACTAGTATAAACTTTGATAGGTATAGTTCTTATGATAACTGGAATATTTCAGGTTATTCAGAATTTGATAAACGTAGAATGGAATTATATGCTTATTATGGATATGGTTTTAAAGATCATACTAGTATTAAGTATTATATGGCTACTCAAGAACTAATATGGAGACTATCTAAAGATGAAGATATAGTATGGCATACGGGTAATAACTCTAGTACTCCAGTAATAGATATATCAAATGAAAAAAACGAAATATTAAGACTAGTATCTTTATCAGGAAGAATGCCTGCTCAAACAAATAGTGTTAATACTTTTTACACAGAAAAAGAATATGTTTTAAATGATTCAAACGAAGTACTAGAGTTATATGATGTTTCATCTAATTTATCATTTAAACAAGAAGGAAATAGTTTAATATTTAATCCTGATAGATTAGGTACATATGAAGTATATTTAAAACCTATTAAAAATAGTTATGATAGAACAATAGTATATGATAGAGAAGATAGTCCAACTCAGGATTTAGCTACATTTAAAATGCCTGATTTACCTAGTGGTAAGTTTACTATTAAAGTTGAAAGAGTTAGAGTAAAAATAAATAAGAAAGATAAAGATACTAATGAATTAATTACTAATAATGGTAATAAAGTTTTAATTAATGATAAAGAATATGAATTTATAGATGGAGTAATTAATTTAACTTTAGGAGTAGGTAATTATACTATTAAAGAAATTAATTCATCAGAGGGTTATTATATTAATCCAAATACTATTACTTTTGTAATAGAAGAAGATTCTTCTAATAAAGAAATAGATTTTTATAATGAAAAGATTAAAGGTAAAATAGATATTAAAAAAATAGATGAAGATAATAATTATTTAGAAAATGTTGAATTTGAAATATATGATGAAACAGGTAAAGTAGTAGATAGAATTAATACAACATCAAATGAATATGATTCATCTATTATATTGCCAATGGGAAGATATACTTTAAAAGAAGTTAAAACTTTATATGGTTATGAACTAGATAATAAAGTATATGATGTTTCATTAAATAGTGTTAATAATATAGATCCAATTGTTACTAGAAATATAGAAATAATTAATAAAAAGATATTATGTGATATAACATTTATTTCTTATGATGAATTATCTAATAAAATTAATACTGAATATGAAGTATATGATAAAGATATGAATGTAATATATAAAGGTAGTACTAAAAATGGAGAAGCTAAATTACCTTTAATATATGGTAAATATTATATTAAAGAAACAAGTGTAGAAAATGGATATATATTAAATGATGAATTAAAAGAGTTTACTGTTAGTGATGAATATTGTTTAGCAAATATAACTATTCATAATGAAAAGACTATATATCCTAAAACTAGTACTACATATGGTATATGGCCATTTATAATAGCTTTGCTTGATTTACTAGGAGTCATTTATGTTAAAAAAAGTAATTAAAATATTACTTTTTTTATCATTATTTATATTATTTATACCAACATATAATAAATATAAATTAGATAAAAGAGTAGATGAAATATTATTATCAAAAAGTAAATCTATATATGAAGGATATATCTATATACCTAAATTTAATTATAAGAATCTAATTAAAAAAGGTGATGAAGCAATAGATGAAAATTATATATCTATGCATAAGTATTCATCTAGTATTAATGGAGCAGGTAATATAATATTATCTGGTCATAATAATAAATATGTTTTTCATAAATTATATAAGTTAAAAGAAGGCGATGAAATAATAATTAGTGACTTTAATATAGAAAGACTTTTTATTGTGGAAAACATAAAATATGTAAATATAAAAGATACATCAGTATTAGAGAATAAAGATAAGTTAACACTTATTACATGTACTAACGATACTCAAAAAAGATTAGTTGTAATTTGTAAAGAAAAATAGTATTATATTACCGGTGAAAAGAAATGTTTAAAATTGGAAATGTAAACATAGAAAACAATATTTGTTTAGCTCCAATGGCAGGGGTATGTGATAGTGCATTTAGAAAAATATGCAGAGAACTTGGAGCAGGTATAGTTTTTGCAGAGATGGTTTCTGATAAAGCATTAATGTATGGTGATAAAAAAACTATATCTATGCTTAAGATGAGCGAGGAAGAAAGACCTATTGCACAGCAAATATTTGGATCAGATATTGATAGTTTTGTTATAGCTGCTAAAAAAGTATATGAAATAATGAAACCAGATATTATAGATATTAATATGGGGTGTCCTGTACCTAAAGTTGCTGTTAGAGCTCAAGCTGGTTCTGCTTTATTAAAGAAACCTGAAAAGATAAAAGAAATAGTTAAAGCAGTAGTGGATGCAGTTCCTTGTCCTGTTACAGTTAAAATAAGAAGTGGATGGGATAAGAATTCTATTAATGCAGTAGAAGTTGCTAAGATAATAGAAGAGGCAGGAGCATCTGCTATTACAGTTCATCCAAGAACTAGATCTCAAGGATATGAAGGATTAGCTGATTGGAATATCATAAAACAAGTTAAAGAAGCAGTATCTATTCCTGTTATTGGTAATGGAGATATAAAAACAGTTGATGATGCTATACGTATGCAAAAAGAAACTGGTTGTGATGCTGTTATGATAGGAAGAGGAGCTCTAGGTAATCCATTTATATTTAAAGAGTTAGATTATTACTATAAAACAGGAGAAAAATTAGAGGGCATTTCTAATAGTGAAAAACTAGATTTATGTTTAAAACATTTAGATTATTTACTTGAAATAAAACCTGAGAATCAAGCAATACTTCAAATGAGAACACATGCTGCATGGTATTTAAAAGGTATGAAGGGTTCTGCTAATGTAAAAAATGCTATATTTCAAAGTAAATCAAGTGAAGAACTTAAAAAAATACTAATAGATTATAAAGAAAGTATGTTATAATTTTATTATTAAAGAGGTGGAAAAATGAGAGAATTATCTGAACAAGAAGTTGTTAGAAGAGGTAAGTTAGAAGAAATAGCAAAGGTATGTAATCCATATCCTGCTAAATATGAAAGAACTCATACATTAAAAGAAGCTAAACTTTTAGAAGACGGAACTAAAGATGTATCTATTGCTGGTAGAGTTGGCTTTGCTAGAAAGATGGGTAAACTTTCATTTGTAAAAATAAAAGATTTAGAAGAAAATATGCAACTTGAATTTAAAGTTGATCTTTTAGGTGAAGAAAAATATGACTTCTTTAAAAGATTAATAGATACTGGAGATTTTATAGGTGCTAAAGGAGAAATATTTACTACTCAAACAGGAGAAAAAACTTTAAGAGTAGAAGATTTTACATTCCTTGGTAAATCACTTAGACCACTTCCAGAAAAATTTCATGGACTTACTGATACTGAAATTAAATATAGAGAACGTTATGTAGATTTAATAATGAATCAGGACTCTAGAGATATATTCCTTGGTAGAAGTAAATTTTATTATTTCCTTAGAAGATATCTTGGAGAAAATGGATTCTTAGAAGTTGAAACTCCAATAGTTCAAACTTCAGTTTCTGGAGCATCTGCTAAACCATTCTATACTAAACATAATGCATTAGATCTAGAATGTAATTTAAGAATTGCACCAGAATGTTATTTAAAAGAATGTATAGCAGCTGGTTACGATAGAGTATTTGAACTTGCTAAATGTTTTAGAAACGAAGGAATGGATACTGAACATTTACAAGAATTTACTCAAGTAGAATGGTATGCATCATATTGGGATTATGAAGATAATTTAAAGTTCTATACAAACTTTATGAGAGAATTATTAATGTTTTTAAAAGGAACTATGGTTATTAATTATCAAGGTAATGAATTAGATTTCTCTAAAGACTTTGCTAGAATTAATTATACTGAAGAAATGAAAAAGATATTTGGTGATGATTTATTAGAAATAACTGATCCAAATGAACTTAAAAATAGAGTAGTTGAAAAAGGATTATTTAAATTAGAAGATTTAGAAGATTATAAATCTATTGCTCAAATAATAGACTTTGTTTATAAAAAACAAGTTAGAGCAAATATTATTAATCCTACAGTAGTTTATAATTATCCATCAGTTCTTATGCCACTTGCAAGAAGAAATGATGAAGATCCTAGAGTAACTGATATATTCCAAGTTGTTGCTTGTGGAACTGAACTTTGTAAAGCATATTCAGAGTTAGTAAACCCTGCACAACAAAGAGAAGCTTTTGAAGAACAATTAAAAGCTAAAGCACAAGGTGATGATGAAACTATGGATCTTGATGAAGATTATTTACTTGCTATGGAACAAGGTATGCCACCAATAAGTGGACTTGGATTTGGTATTGATAGATTAATGATGCTTATTTATGATGCACCTAATATTAGAGATGTAGTATTATTTCCAATAATGAGACCAAATAATAAATAGAGGCTTATATGGGATATGATATATTTCCTAGTTATGAAAATGTTACTAATTGGTTTATTACTGAAAAATTAAATAAATTAATGTTTTTAGGACAAGATTATAGAGTTTATTTTGAATTTGGAGAAAAAGAAGCAAGAGATTTTATAGATGAAAAGTTAAAAGAACAATTAAGAAATAAGTTTATAGGAAGAATAGATTATAAAAGAGTAATGGATGCTATTAACCCAGAAGGTTCTAGAGAAGAAGATATTCCTGTAGTAATAATAAATGATTATAAGAGCTTTTTTGATAATTTAAGTAGACTATTTAGTATATATGTAGATGAATACTTTAAAAGAACAACTTATAAGAAATTTCCAAAGGCAGAAAAAGAATATTTCTTAGAAGACATTTGGGTAAGAGCAACTCCAGAAGATTTTCAAAATCCAGAAGAGTTCTTAAGAAGACAAATTGAAATGGAAGAAAATAGTATTTTTGATGAATACTTAGAAGAACAAAAAATAGGACCTTTAGATTTCTTAGATAATAATATTCTTTGCGTTAAAAATGGATATACTGGAATACATGAAGAAATGGGTAAAGAAATGCAGTTTACTATTTATGATAAAGTATTTTATGACATGGATTTACCTAGAAAACCATGTGTAACTCTTCCTTTAGTAAGATATGGTATATATGAAAAAAATGGTAAATTAGTTTGTAGAATTGGTTCAATTCAGAATAAAGAATTAATGAAGGAACCAGTAGTTAGTGAAGAAGCTCTTTCAAAGAAGTTTGAAAGAGTAAAATATAAAGCAAATGAAGGAACTACTAAAGAAGAACAAGAACAAGTAGAAACTAAAAAACTATTATCACTTGCTTTATTTATAAATATGCTTCATGATAAAAATATTACAGAAATAGAAGTACCTAGTTTTTATGTATTAGATTATAACTATCATATTAAATTTGGTAATTTACTTGATAATGATTTAAAAACTTTATGGACTATGTATGATATAAGAAAATATAATTATGAATATAGACAACAAAAAGAATATGCTGAAAGAGTAATTGGTAAAGAAGATTTAATTAGTAAAATTAAATCAGAAAAGTTTTTATCAACGGTTATGAGAATCTTAAAACATTATCCAAACGGAGAAATTACTAGTTATCCAGATGATAGTGATAGTATGCTTCATTTATCTATTCCTGTTATTAAAAATGAGGAAGAAATAAATGGAACTATATTTAGAAAATTATATTCTATTCAAAAGAATAGTACTAATCAAAAGAAAAAGTAATTTATTAAAATTACTTTTTTTTATTATTAAATGGTGCTATAATTTTAAATAGGAGGATTAAAGGTGAATAGGTAAGAACATAATACTGAAGATCATAAAATAGGAGGAGATATTATGAAAAAATATAATTTATTTAAAATTTTAGGGATTGTAATTCTATTTACAATAATTATTAGTTACTTTGTTCCTGGAACTATTATTAGTTATGGGCAAGTTTCTAAAGAAAGTATTGCTCCAGTTACATTAACAGATACATTCTTTAATGGACTTACATCATTAAGTGTATTTATTACTACTATTGTATATCTATTATCTGTTGGAGTATTCTATGCAATACTAAATAAGACTGAAAAATATGATCAATATGTTACTGCTGTAGCTAGAAAATTTGTAAGACGTAAATCATTATATATAGCTCTTACAGTATTTGTAGTTGGTATGCTTACAGCAATTACTGGTAATATGTATGTTTCTTTATTTGCTTTACCATTCTTTATTTCTGTAATAAGAAAACTTGGATATGGTAAAGGTGCTGCTATTGCATCTACTGTTGGTGCAACTATTATTGGTAGTGCAGGTTCATTATATACATATTATAATAATCAAATACTTAGTTTAACTGTTACTGATAATTTACTATATAAAATAGTATTAACACTAGTATTATTATTAGCTTTAGTAGCATTTATATTAGTATTTAATAAAAAACCAGAAAAAGTTGATCTTGGAAAAGAAAATTTAACAAAAGTTTTACCATTAAAAATAATAATGGCTGCTCTTCTAGTATTTACTGTTCTTGGATTTGTTCCTTGGGCTGAATATTTTGGCTTTGATGGATTTACTAAATTCTTAGAAACATTACAAAGTGCAAAAATTGCAGGAGTATCTATATTTGGTGCTATTGTAGGTAATGAAATAGTAGCTTTTGGTACATTTGAATTATATCATTTAGCTTTACTATTATTAGTTACATCTGTAGTTATTGCTATAATCTATAGAGTTAAAGTAAATGAAGTAATAAATGCTGTATCAGTTGGAGCAAGAAAAACAGTTCCATATTTAGCTATATTCTTATTAGCTAATATTGTATTTATTAACTTATATACATCTGGAGTTTACTATACAATAGTAACTGCATTTAGTGAAAAAGTTAATCTATTTACTAGTACAGTTATATCTTCTATAACAGCTTTATTCTATCCTGATTATTCATATGCATCTCAATTTGCATTATCAGGTGTTAGTTATACAACTGTTACAAAAGGATTTGAACTTCCACTTGCTATTGTATTCCAAGCAATATATAGTTTAGTTTTATTAGTTTCACCAACAAGTGTACTTGTATTCTTCGGTTTAAGATATACTGATGTATCTTATAAAAACTGGATTAAATACATTTGGAAATTCTTCGTTATTGTATTCCTAGTTGCTCTAGTAATTTTATCTATAGCTACTAAGGGATTTGGTTTATTTGCTATTATTGGTACTATATTAGTTATAGCTATTGTTATTTTAGCTTTAGTTGATCATAATAAAAAATTAGTAAAAGAAACTAAAAAAGAAGTTGAAGAAGAATTAAAAAAGGAAACTAAAAAATCTAAAAAATAATAGATTTTAAAAGAACATTTATATGTTCTTTTTTTTATTTATATATGATAAAATATTTAAAGAAGGTGATTTCTATGAAAATATATAATACATTAACAAGAACTGTAGAAGAATTTATCCCATACAGTAATGATAGAGTAACTATGTATACATGTGGACCAACAGTATATCATTATGCTCATATAGGAAATCTTAGAACTTATATATTTGAGGATATATTTGAAAAAACATTAAACTATATTGGTTATAATGTTAAAAGATGTATGAATATAACTGATGTAGGACATTTGTCATCTGATTCGGATTCAGGTGAAGATAAAATGCTTAGTGGTGCTAAAAGAGAACATAAAACTGTTTTAGAAATAGCAGATTATTATACAGAATGTTTTAAAAAAGATTTAAATTACTTAAATATAAAGTGGCCTGAGATAGTATCTAAAGCTACTGATAATATAGATTTCTATTTTGTTATGATTCAAAAATTGTTAAATGATGGTTATGCATATATATCTGGTGGAAATATATATTTTGATACTTCTAAACTAGATGATTATTATAAACTTACTAACCATAAAGAAGATGAAATGGTAGTAGGCGTAAGAGAAGGCGTTGAAGAAGATTCATCTAAGAAAAACCAAGCAGACTTTGTTCTTTGGTTTACTAAATCTAAATTTGAAGATCAAGAACTTAAATGGGAATCTCCATGGGGATATGGATATCCAGGATGGCATATAGAATGCTCTGGTATTAGTATTAAGAATTTAGGAGAACACCTTGATATTCACTGCGGTGGAGTAGATAATATATTTCCACATCATACAAATGAAATTGCTCAATCAGAAAGTTATTTAGGACATAAATGGTGTAACTACTGGGTACATGGTGAACATTTAAATGATGAATCTGGTAAGATGAGTAAATCTAAGGGAGAATTTCTTACATTAGATTTATTAATATCTAAGGGATATAATCCTTTAAGTTATAGATTTATGTGTTTAAATTCTCATTATAGAAAACAACTAGTATTTTCTTATGAAGCATTAGATCAAGCAGAAGACACTTTAAATAAATTAAAAACTAGGATATCTAATATAATAGATGATAATAATTATAATGAAGATGATTTTAATAAGTATAATGATTTATTTAAGGAAGCAATCTCAAATGATTTAAATACTGCGAATGCTATTACTATTTTATACGATGTACTTAAAGATAGTGAATTATCTAACTCTACTAAAATAGCTTTAATAAAAGCATTTGATAAAGTATTATCTTTAGATTTAATTAAAGAAAAAGAAATAGATAAAGAATTAGAAGATAAAGTAAATAAACTAATTGAAGAAAGAAATAATTATAAATCAAATAAAGATTATGAAAATGCTGATAGAATTAGAAGTGAAATAGAAGCTCTTGGAGTAACTATTAAAGATACTAGGGAAGGAACTATAATAATATGGGAGTAAATTATTATTCGGGAGGATATTTATTATTTTATGTAGCACTTGCTATAACTGCTCTTGCAAGTATTATTTTAAGAGTTGTTCATAGTAAATATTCTAAAATAGAAAATAGTAAAAATGTTACTGGTAAAGAAGTTGCTGATAGAATTCTTTCTAGTAATGGTCTTAATAATATTACTGTAGGACAAGTAGGTGGGTCTTTAACAGACTATTATAATAATAGTACTAAAGAAATAAGGTTATCTAATAGTGTATATGATGAAAATAGTATATCTGCTATAGCAGTAGCAGCTCATGAATGTGGACATGCACTTCAATATAAAGAAGGATATGGACCTATAAAAGCTAGAAATGCTATAGCTAAAGTTGCTAATATTGGTAATACAATAGGTTATATATCTATAGTTATTGGATTCTTAGCATCAGTATCTGGATTTGTATATGTTGGAGCTATATTAATGAGTATAGCAATATTATTCCAATTAGTTACTATACCAGTAGAATTTAATGCATCAAAAAGAGGAAGAAACGAACTATTAAGACTTGATTTAGTAGAAGAATCAGAACTTCCATCAGTTAGAAAGATGCTTTATGCAGCAGGATTTACTTATGTAGCAGGTCTTTTATCATCAGTATTAGAAATAATAAGACTTTTATCATATGTAAGAAAAAAGTAAAAAATGCTTTACAAATAAATAATATTAATATATAATATTCACGTAGTTTTGAAAAAAGGAAAGAAGATTTGTATCTCACCTGACTGCTTAAGTGGTAGGTAAAAGGCCAAATAATATATATTATAAGCGCTTTTTAGGTAGATACAGATGTATCTACTTTTTTATTGGAGGTGCTTTGTTATATCAAAGAATAGTGATTTATTAATCAATGATAAAATAACTGCGAAAGAAGTTATGGTTATTGGACCTAGTGGAGAACAACTTGGTGTTAAAAATATCGAGGATGCTCTTACACTTGCAAATGCTGCTGGATTTGATCTAGTTCAAATGAATGGAAATAGTGATAAACCAGTATGTAAATTAATGGACTATAATAAGTTCAAATATGAAAAAAACAAAAAACAAAAAGAAGCTTTAAAGAAACAAAGAAGTACATCACAAGAATTAAAAGAAATTAGACTTTCTGTTAAAATTGATGTTCATGACTTTAACACAAGAGTTAATCAAACTGTTAAATTCTTAGAAAAGGGGCATAAGATTAAAGCAGTAGTTAGATTTAAAGGTAGAGAAATGGCTCACCCAGAACTTGGTAAAGATGTATTAGATAGATTTGTAGAAGCTGTGAAAGATTATGGAACAAAGACTAATGATCCTACTATGGAATTTAGATCTATGTTTGTTAATATTTCACCAAATAAGTAAGAAGGAAGGTAACAATTATGGCTAAAAATAAAATTAAAACACATAAAGCATCAGCTAAAAAGTTTATGGTTAGAAATAGTGGATCAGTAACTTTTAAAAGAGCTGGAGCTAACCACAATACAACTGGATATTCAACTAAGAGAATGAGACACTTAAGAGAGGCAGGTCAATTATCAGGCTCTGATTCAAAGAGATTAAAAAGAATAATTGACACATTAAAGTAGGAGGTAAATCATGGCAAGAGTTAAGACAGCAAAAATTACTAAAGCTAGACATAAAAAGATTCTTAAGAATGCTAAAGGTTATTTTGGTTCTAAACACAGATTATATAAAACTGCTAAAGAAC
>JAEEGL014907395.1_pt1 | contig 38195 bp, 34 predicted proteins | sample 9134231 | NCBI WGS metagenome assembly JAEEGL01 (sample SAMN16246548, study PRJNA631951) | gut metagenome | biome: gut microbiome; feature: rumen; material: fiber-attached | host: Bos | place: Iran: Karaj | collected 2018-10
AGAACTCGGCAATGAATGGCTCATTGAGCTACTCGGAGTCGATGGGGGTGTCGTGGATACGCCCATGGTATTCCGTGATTACCATAAGGGATCATGGTTCCCATTAGAAGCAGGGCTACGGCCCTGCGAAGCCCGCGCATTTCCATGCGTGGGTAATTCACAGAATGCCTAAGGCGCTAAGGGTATAATTCTGGGATTTGAAGACATTATTAGGACAGGCCACCATGCCCAAGAAAGTATTCATCAAAACATTCGGCTGCCAGATGAACGAATACGATTCATCGAAAATTGCCGCACTGCTTGAGGCAGAAAGTGGTTACGTCTTGACCGACAGCCCAGAAGACGCCGACCTGATCCTGCTCAACACCTGTTCCGTCCGTGAAAAGGCCCAAGAAAAAGTCTTCTCCGACCTGGGACGCTTCAGGCGTGTCAAAAAAGGCAAACCGGATGTAATCATCGGCGTGGCGGGATGTGTCGCCTCACAGGAAGGCCAAGCCATCATCAAGCGGGCACCCTATGTGAACGTCGTCATGGGGCCGCAGGCCATGCACCGCCTGCCCCAGATGCTTGATGCCTATGAGAAAACCGGCGAACCACAGGTGGACATCAGTTTCCCTGAAATCGAGAAATTCGACTACCTGCCCCCTGCCCGGATTGAAGGGGTCACGGCTTACATCTCGATCATGGAAGGCTGCAGCAAGTACTGCAGCTACTGCATCGTCCCCTACACCCGGGGCGCCGAAGTCTCCCGCCGTTTTGAGGATGTCTTAACCGAAATCGCAGAAGCGGCCGAACAGGGTATCCGGGAAATCACGCTCTTGGGACAGAACGTCAACGCTTACCGTGGTGCATTAGACGACGGTTCAACCGCTGACTTCACGATGCTTTTGGAATATGCCGCTGAAATCCCAGGGATTGAACGTATCCGCTTTGTGACGAGCCACCCACGTGAATTCAACAGCCGGTTGATTGACGCTTATTCACGCATCCCTAAGCTCGTGAGCCACCTTTACCTGCCGGCACAGCACGGCTCTGACAAAATCCTGGCAGCCATGAAGCGTGGCTATACAGCCTTGGAGTACAAGTCGATCATCAGGCGTCTGAAAGCCATCCGCCCTGATCTTCTGGTCTCAAGTGACTTTATCGTGGGATTCCCTGGTGAGACGGATGACGACTTCAACAAGCTGATGCAATTGATTGAAGACGTCGGCTTTGACAACAGTTTCAGCTTCCTCTACAGCCCACGCCCTGGCACACCGGCTGCGTCGCTACCGATTGACACACCCTTGGATGTGAGGAAAGAGCGGCTTGCCATCTTACAGGCCAAGATTGACGAAAACACGCGCCACTACAACCAGATGATGGTAGGCACCATCCAGCCGGTTCTGATTGAACAGGTATCCCACCGAAACAGCCAGTCCGTACAGGGTAAGACCGACAACAACAAGGTTGTCCACATTCCCGTAACCGGAAACCCGGAAAGCCTGATCGGCCAAATCAGGAACGTCAAGATTACAGAAGCGGCAAACTTTTCGTTGCGTGGGGAATTTGCAGACGGAACCATACGCTAGCCACGACCAACCACTGAAAGGAAAACGGTGACAAACGCATTCCAAGACAATCCCGACCGGATCCATTACACACCAGAGCCCCCTGACAATGAGCGGCTCTTAAACCTTTTGGGGCCACTTGATGAAAACCTGCGCCAGATTTCATCAGCACTCGATGTGGACATCACACGCCGTGGTGGCAGTTTCATCATCAAGGGTAAAAACGCCAGCACAGCCCAACAAATCCTGGAAGACTTTTATGCAGCTGCTACGAAACCCGTCCAGCTAAACGATATCCAGCTCGCGCTGGTTGAACACCGTGCGATGACCAAACACTTGGCAGCCGGTATGGCAGCGTCTGAACTCGTACAGGCTGAAATGACAAGTCCTATCCTAAAGACGAGGCGCTCAGACCTAAAAGGCAGGACACCCCGTCAGGTCGGATATCTGAAAGCCATCCTAGAACATGACATCACATTTGGTATTGGCCCTGCGGGTACCGGTAAAACATACCTTGCCGTTGCCTGTGCAGTTGATGCGATGGAACGCGATGCGGTGCAACGTATCATCCTGACACGCCCAGCAGTTGAAGCCGGTGAGCGGCTGGGTTTCCTGCCAGGGGATCTGGCACAGAAAGTCGATCCGTACCTGAGGCCACTTTACGACGCCCTCTATGACCTGTTGGGGTTTGAGCGTGTCCAGAAATGCTTTGAAAAACAGACGATTGAAATCGCTCCGCTCGCTTACATGCGTGGCCGGACGTTGAACCACGCGTTCATCATCCTAGACGAAGCACAGAACACGACACCCGAACAGATGAAGATGTTCTTGACCCGTATCGGCTTTGGCAGCCGTGCGGTGGTAACCGGGGATGTCACCCAAATTGACCTGCAGCACAACCAAAAGAGCGGCTTAGTCGATGCAATGGGCATCTTAAAAGACGTCCGCGGGATTGCCTTTACCCATTTCACCAGTGCCGATGTCGTGCGCCATCCATTGGTCGCCCGGATTGTCGACGCCTATGAAAACGCTCGCGAAAAAAGTGCGGAATACAAAGGCAACCCAAAGCGCATAACGCGTGATGCAGATGCCAAACCCAATCCAGATACCGAATAGGCGGGGGTCATGATGGAAAAACAAAAACTATCGCTTTCTGTACAGTATGCCGACAGCCGGCTTAAAGACATCCTGCCGCGCTGGCGGCTCCGGCGCTGGGTACAGTCTGCCCTCGAGATGCCCGCTCAGATTACTTTGCGGTTTGTCGATGCGACCGAAGGACAGGAACTGAACAGCACCTACCGCGGGAAAGACTATGCGACAAACGTCCTCACATTCCCCTATGAGGATGATTTCACACCAGACGGTTCCCAAAATACGCAACAGACCGCTTATGCCGACATCGTCCTTTGCACTGATGTCCTAGAAAAGGAAGCGGCTGAACAAGAAAAAACCGTAATCGAACATGCAGCGCACTTGGTCGTCCATGGGACACTCCATGCACAGGGTTACGACCATATCGACAATACAGAAGCCGAAGAAATGGAAGCGCTAGAAACAAAAATCCTTGGCCGGCTCGGCTTTAAGGATCCCTACCAGGTTGTTGACTGACACATGGCCTTGACATAAATCAAGGCCATCGGCAATCCAGATACTCCAACACCCAGAAAACAAAACATAGGTCAATGCAACACCTGCCCTTGACCGAATATCATTACATTTTATACATTGGTTTTCTGGGGTCATGGGCAGGGTCATCATCCGGGCAACCTTGGCTGTCTTCGTCTGTTGCCTGCTGTATGAGTACTTTGATATCGGGACGGGAATCCCCTTCTACGCGGGGATTGCCGCAGTCATCTGTCTCCAGTCAGAAATCAAAAGTACAGTCCGCGTGGGTCTGAACCGCACTGTGGGTACGCTTTTTGGCGGGTTCACCGGCATGGGTATCCTCTACCTGACACACAACTACTATGTGTTAAGCCGCCCGATCCTACGTTATGCGTTGATTACGCTTTGCATCATCCCGTTGATGTATATTGCCAACGTCATCCGCAAGGTCAGGATCCCAATCGGCTGGGATGAGACCAACCTCTTCCCCGGCACCCGTGTCTTCATCGACTTCCTCAAGAAAAGCACGCTCACGAACATCACCTGCATTGCCTTCTTAAGCGTGACAATCACCCATGGCGGAGATGTAAGCATTACCGAATTCGCGATGGACCGCATCGTTGATACGTTGATTGGTGTGGCTTCCTCCTTCTTCATCAACCTGATCCCATCATTCCCACTGCGTAAGGTGCCCACCCAGGAAAAGGCACCTACCCAAAACAACCGCAGTGATGAGTGCATGTGATTGCCAGATAATGCCACAATGGATTATCCTAGTGCTTTCAGGTTGATTGAGTCCCCAATATAGTGGACAGGATGTTTTAATGGCTGACATAGATTTTTCCAACTGGCCGAAAATCGGCCAAGGCTCTGAACGCTCATGCTACCAGGATCCTGACAATCCAATGCGCGTCGTCAAGGTCAGCCCTATTGAAAACGCCAAACAGACCCTGCGTGAGATCGAGTACTTCCAGCACCTGATCAAGAACAAGGTGCCATTTGACCATATCCCACTCTACTATGGCAGCTTCAAAAAAGACGGTATCATCGGCATCATCCAGGAAATGATTCCGACAACACCGGGGTCAACCGAACCGGCGCAGCGGTTGCGTGAATTCCTGGATAGTAAACCCACCGAAGAAGAAATCGCAGAACTGCACCGCGCTTTGGCAAAACTCAAAGACTACCTGATGAAATGGGATATTGTGCTGTGCGACCTGCAGATTTCCAATGTCGTCATCCAATATACGCCTGACGGGATGCGGCTTGTCATCTTGGACGGTTTGGGTGCCACCGAACTGATTCCGCTTTCCCGCTGGTTCAGGAACATCTGCCACCAAAAGACCACACGGCACTGGAAGAAATTCTGCCGCAAGATTACGCGCAGAAACGGCAATGTCACTTTCTGAACGGAAAAATAACCGCCTTATAAGCCAGTTCGGCGGCCAGCTGACAACCGTTTCATTCGCAGTCGTTGGCCTAATCCTCTGCCTGCCGCCCATCAATGATGCGTATGCGTTCGGCAAGCGCAAAGGCTTACACCTGCCCAAACTGAAAGCGAAAAAAAACGCCCCATACCATCCGTTACCCGAGCCGCCTGAGAGTACCGACTGGCGGCACCGCTCCCCTTCAGGACACGAATACACTGAAGTCCTACCAAAGGAAACAGACAAGATTCCAATCGACAAGACGCTCCCGGCACCCAAAACAAAACCGGTACCCGTAGATGCGGGGAATCCTGCTGTTACGTCGTCTGTACCCACCACCACACCCGTCATTGACAGTGAAGCGGAGCCTGAAGCCACCTCACCAATCCCTGGCTTTTATGCCGTGGGTCCTGCCAGTTTCAAGCTCTCCTACCAGCGGGTAAACGACCGCTCGATGGAAACGACGCGCGATATCCTCTCGGGCAAACGGTCTTTCGGCTTAGACCAGAACCGCTATATTGAGTCCCCGATGGACCGGGACACCTTCTCTGCCGGCATGGGTTACTCAAAAGGCAACAGCACCTTCATGACCTCCGTCGACTACACCCGTATGCGGGATACGGATACAGCAGATGGTTCACCCGATGAGCTCAGATCAATCACCTTCGGCTATTCCCACCAGATGTCTGAAACGACATCCCTCTATGGCGCGATTACACATACCGAATACGGCACTGCCAACGATGGCAAGAACGCAGTCCAACCCGAAGATGGCAACATCAACCAGTTCAATATCGGCATCCAACACCGGTTTTAACGTTATATTTTGGCTTCTTGTGTACCTGGAAACACCCCTTTGCAGGCGAAATGTTGTATTCGTGTGATTACCCCATATCTACCTGCAAACTGACGACTTCACGCAGCCGATAACAACGTATAATTCTCCCAGCATCCGGGATAATCCGGCTTTCCATTTCCCTTGGTTCCAACGGAGGATTTCCAGCATGAAATTCCGCTTCCCCATCGTCATCATCGACGAAGACTACCGTTCTGAAAACTCGTCCGGCTTAGGCATCCGGGCCCTTGCCCAGGCCATTGAAAATGAAGGCATGGAAGTGCTGGGGGTGACCAGTTACGGTGACCTCTCCCAGTTTGCACAGCAACAGTCTCGTGCTTCCGCTTTCGTCCTCTCAATTGACGATGAGGAGTTCGGAGAAGGCTCTGAAGCCGAAGTCGACCAGGCCCTAAGCCCACTGCGGTCTTTTGTGACGGAAATCCGGGCTAAGAACGCCGACATCCCAATCTATCTCTATGGTGAAACCCGCACGTCGCGCCATATTCCGAACGATTTGCTCCGCGAGTTGCACGGCTTCATCCATATGTTTGAAGACACGCCGGAATTCGTTGCACGGCACATCATCCGTGAAGCAAGGACTTACCTGGATGGCCTGGCGCCCCCGTTTTTCAGGGCCTTGATGCAATACGCACAAGACGGCTCGTACTCCTGGCACTGCCCGGGCCACTCTGGCGGTGTGGCCTTCCTGAAATCCCCGATCGGCCAGATGTTCCACCAGTTCTTCGGTGAAAACATGCTGCGTGCCGACGTCTGCAACGCTGTGGAAGAATTGGGCCAGCTCTTAGACCACACGGGTCCTGTCGCAAAAAGCGAACTCAACGCCGCCCGGATTTTCAATGCCGACCACTGCTACTTCGTGACGAACGGTACTTCCACGTCGAACAAAATCGTCTGGCATTCAATGATTGCCGACAACGACATCGTGGTCGTTGACCGTAACTGCCACAAGTCGATCCTGCATGCCATCATCATGACCGGCGCAATCCCTGTCTTTTTGATGCCAACCCGCAACCACTACGGCATCATCGGTCCAATCCCCAAGTCTGAATTTGACTTTACGTCCATCCAGGAAAAGATTGATGCGAACCCATTCGCCAAACTGGCACGCAACAAGAAGCCCAGGATCCTGACCATCACCCAGTCCACTTACGATGGCATCGTCTACAACGATGAAACCATCAAGGACATGTTGGACGGCAAGATTGATGCACTGCACTTTGATGAGGCATGGCTGCCCCATGCATGCTTCCATGACTTTTACCACGACATGCACGCAATCAGTGAACGCGGTGCCAGGGCTAAAAAGTCACTGATTTTCTCGACCCAATCGACCCACAAACTGTTGGCTGGCCTCTCCCAAGCCTCACAGATCCTGGTCAAGGAGTCTGAAGAAGTCAAACTCGACCAGAATTCCTTCAATGAGTCGTTCCTGATGCACACATCCACGTCCCCCCAGTACGCAATCATCGCATCCTGTGACGTTGCCGCGGCCATGATGGAACCCCCAGGAGGAAACGCATTGGTTGAAGAATCCATCCTAGAGGCACTGGATTTCCGCCGCGCGATGAAAAAAATCGACAATGAGTTTGCAGATGACTGGTGGTTCCAAGTCTGGGGACCAGAAGAATTTGCTGAAGAAGGCATCGGTGAGCGCAGTGACTGGATTTTAAGGGCTGAAGACAACTGGCACGGTTTCGGTGAAATCGCACCGAACTTCAATATGCTCGACCCAATCAAGGCAACGGTCATCACCCCTGGGCTTTCCTTAACCGGGGAATTTGAAGAAACCGGTATCCCGGCTTCAATCGTGAAGACCTTCCTGGCAGAAGACGGCATCATCGTTGAAAAATGCGGTCTCTACAGTTTCTTCATCATGTTCACGATCGGCATTACCAAAGGCCGCTGGAACACGTTGGTCGCATCACTCCAGCAATTCAAGGACGACTACGACAAGAACCAGCCGATTTGGCGCGTCCTACCAGAATTTGCGGCAACGCACCCACGCTATGAACATATGGGTCTAAAAGACCTGTGCCAGCAGATCCATGACTTCTACCGCAAGAACGACGTCGCCCGCCTGACGACTGAAATGTACCTCTCGGATATGGTTCCTGCGATGAAGCCGTCCGATGCCTATGCGAAGCTCGTGCATCGTGAAGTCGAACGGGTAGCGATTGATCAACTGGAAGGCCGCGTCACGTCAATCCTGTTGACCCCTTACCCACCGGGCATCCCACTGTTGATTCCTGGCGAACGGTTCAACAAGACGATTGTCGATTACCTGCGCTTTGCCCGCGACTTCAACCGCCGCTTCCCGGGCTTTGAAACCGATGTCCACGGCTTGATCCGCGTTGAACAGGATGACGGCCAATTCAAGTACTTCGTCGACTGCGTCAAAGACGACAGCATCTGCAGTTAAGCTTAAAACCAAAACCGATGTCCTTGACAGAGGACATCGGTTTTTGGGTTGTTGTCTAATTAAGCCCTATTGGCTGATATTCGCCTTCTTAACAAGACCGGCTACATAACTGTTCCATTTCCGGGCTTCCAGGTTACGCTTAATGGTGTCCTTGACCTTGTCATAAGGCTCAGCTTTTGCGCGTCGGATATTGACAAGCCTGAGGATGTGGTAGCCCCCATTGCCTTGGACAGGTGCAGCTGAGGTCTGGCCGATCTTCATCGCTTCCATCGCATCAACAACCGGCTTGATCAGGGTACTGGGATGTTGCCAGCCCAAGTCACCGCCCCTACCCTTAGTGGCGTCAAAGTTCTTTTCATTGGCGATGTCTTCAAAGCTTTCACCCTTTTTAAGACGTGCCAAAACGGCTTGGGCTTCTGGCTCCGTCTTAACAACAATGTGCTTCAACCAGTACTGGCGCCCCGTGTTGGCCTTGACATAAATGTCATAGGCATTCTTTACATCGCTTTCTGTAACCGGGTTGTCCTTGATGTATTTTGCCCGCAATGCCCGGACAGCAAGAGCCCGGCGCATGACGTCGAGTTGCTTTTTGATGTCATCCGTGTCATCCAAGTTCTTATCCTTGGCTTCCTGGAAAAGGACTTCGTTGAGAATCAGGGTCTGCTTCAACTGTGCACGAAGCTCTGGGGTGTCCTTTATTCCTTTGGTAGCAACTGCCTTGACAGCGTCATTGAGGATCTGTTCTGGGATACCTTTACCATTGACGGTGGCAATATCACCCGCCTGGGCCGATACGGCTACTGCTGTAATCAGCGCAGCCATTAACATTTTCTTAAACATGGTTCCTACCTTACCTTTTGCAGTTTACAAATACAGGACTGCTCCACACTTGCTGACCGAAAGTATAGCGGATACCTGCAGCAACCTGGTAGGACGTACAAGACCAATTACCCGATGTGGCAACCATTCGCAACCATTTCCATGATACAAAGCATACCCAATAGGCGAATCCTTGGTGCACCAGCGCACCCGCACGGTGCATTCCCCAAAAAGGATAGACTCGACCCGCAAACGGTGATAAATTCCTCACTGCCAGATGGTGCGCCTATGGGGGGCGCTTTTAATTACGTAATTATCTGTAAATGGGGAATTTAAAATGACTACCAGAATTGGCATCTTGGGCTACGGCAACCTGGGTAGGGGTGTCGAATGCGCCGTCAACGATGCAGAAGACATGGAACTGGCTGCCGTCTTTACACGGCGTGATCCTTCTTCACTCCAACTGCTCACCAAGGGCGTACCGGTCGTGAACATCAAAGACGTGGCTTCCTATGCCGACAAAATCGACGTCATGATCCTGTGCGGCGGCAGCGCAACCGACCTGCCAACCCAGACACCGGAATATGCGAAGACCTTCAATGTGGTCGACAGCTTCGACACACACGCCAAGATTCCTGAACACTTCAGCAATGTTGACGCCAGCGCCAAAGCAGCCGGCAAGGTCGCTTTGATTTCTGCAGGCTGGGATCCAGGCATGTTCTCCTTGAACCGCCTGTATGCCAACGCCATCCTGCCGAAGGGCAATGACTACACCTTTTGGGGGAAAGGTGTCAGCCAGGGCCATTCGGATGCAATCCGCCGCGTAAAAGGCGTCAAGGATGCAAGGCAGTACACCTGCCCAATCGAAAGCGCACTGGAATCCGTCCGTTCCGGCTCCAACCCAGAACTTTCAACCCGCCAGAAGCACACCCGCCTGTGCTATGTCGTTCTGGAAGAAGGGGCTGATGCCGTAGCCGTTGAAACAGCCATCAAGACGATGCCAAACTATTTCTCGGACTACGACACCACGGTCAACTTCATTTCCCAGGAAGAATTGAACCGCGACCACGGCGGCCTTCCACATGGCGGTTTTGTCTTCCGTGCTGGGACTACCGGTGCCAATGGTGAAAACACCCATATCATCGAATACAGCCTGAAACTGGATTCCAACCCTGAATTCACCGCCAATGTGCTCGTCGCTTACGCCCGTGCCATTGCCCGCCTGAACAAGGAAGGCGTCTCCGGTTGTAAGACGGTCTTTGACATTGCACCAGCCTACCTCTCACCATTGTCCGGTGATGTTTTAAGGGCAACGATGCTCTAATCGTCCAAAAACAGTTCCCACCAAAGCCAGCAGCGTGGTTCCCCTGCTGGCTTTTCTGATTTCCAATTCCCTGCCACGCAGTCACATCTTGCCCTGGGAATAGGCTAAAATGCTTTCTTTGTTTGCGCATGATTGTCAAAGGAAAAGCCATGCTTATGCAAGATTCGACAACGGTCACGCCCTTCTCTACCGTCAGGGACCTTTTACGCTACGCTGTCACCCGATTCAACAAAGAAAAACTCTTCTTTGGCCACGGAACAGACAATGCCTATGATGAAGCAGCCTACCTGATCCTGCATACGTTATCGCTCCCTTTAGACCGCCTGGAACCCTTCTTGGATGCAAAGCTTTTACCTGAGGAAGTGGCAGATGTCATGGACATCATCGAGCAGCGCGTAACCGAACGTGTGCCGGCCGCCTACCTGACACATGAAGCATGGCTTCAGGGCTATTCTTTTTATGTCGACCGGGGAGTAATTATCCCGCGGTCTTTCCTGGCAGAACTCATTGTCGAACAGTTTGCCCCCTGGGTAGCTGATCCCGATGGGATTGAAGACATCCTGGAACTGTGCACAGGATCGGGGTGCTTAGCCATCATGATGGCAGACCAGTTCCCTAATGCACATGTCGATGCGGTAGAACTCTCACCTGCTGCCCTTTCGATTGCGCAGACCAATATTACGAACTATAGCTTTGACGACCGGATCCAGCTGTACCATGCCGACTTATACGACGGCATCCCAGAAAAACGCTACCAGCTGATTGTCGCCAATCCCCCTTACGTCAACCAGGATTCAATGGGACGCCTCCCCTTGGAATATAAGGCAGAACCTTCGATGGCCTTAGCTGGCGGCGTCGATGGCATGGACACCGTCCGCCGTATCGTCAAGACAGCCGGCAAGCGACTGACCGATGATGGGCTCCTGATTGTTGAAATCGGTAACGAAGCCGAACACGCGATTGCCGCCTTCCCGGAACTCGAACTCACCTGGATCACCACGTCCGGCGGTGACGACCGCGTCTTCCTCTTGACTGCCGAGCAGCTTAAAGGGCTTGATGCCGCATGATCCGGATCTCGCACCTTTCCCTGATGCGGGGAACGAAAGTCTTGTTCGATGAGGCCGATGCCGTCATCAATCCCGGTGAAAAAGTCGGGCTGGTGGGGCCCAACGGAGCGGGCAAATCGAGCCTTTTTGCCCTACTGCAAGGCGAAATCCATCCAGACAAAGGGGACGTGGATTTTCCGGCATCGTGGCGCATCGCCCATGTCGCGCAGGAAACACCGGCATTAAACCGCTCTGCACTGGAATACACAATCGATGGCGACATACACCTGAGGAAACTGCAAGCTGAACTTGCAGAGCTGGAAGCCAAACCACAGGATGCTGCATCAGGTATCAAGATTGCCGAACTCCATACGGCGCTAGCCGATGCAAACGCCTATACCGTCCAGTCACGCGCAGAGCAACTCTTAACCGGCCTTGGTTTTTCCCGCGAAGAGATGGCCCAACCTGTTGCGAGTTTTTCAGGTGGCTGGCGGATGCGCCTAAACCTCGCACAAGCACTGATCTGCCCGTCTGAGCTGCTTTTACTCGATGAACCGACCAACCACCTCGACCTGGATGCCATCTTATGGCTTGAAGACTGGCTCAAACGCTATCCTGGGACACTGATCATCATCTCGCACGACAGGGATTTCCTGGACGGGGCAGCCAATGTCATCATCAATATTGATGGAACCAAACTGCGCCGCTACACAGGGAACTATTCGTCTTTTGAGCGCCAACGTGCTGAACAAGTCACCTTGATGGCTGCGATGGTTGAGAAACAGGCAAGGCGCAGGGCACACTTGGAAGCCTACATCAACCGTTTCCGCTATAAGGCGACCAAAGCAAGGCAGGCCCAAAGCCGCCTTAAGATGCTCGAAAAGATGGAAGAGCTCGCGCCTTTGCGTGCTACTGCTGAATTCTCCTTCGATTTCCTGGAACCGGAATCCTCCCCAAACCCGCTCCTTGTGATGGAAAACATCACTGCAGGCTATACGGATACCAACGAATGGGGAGATATCTTAGCCACCCACCCGATTGTCTCCACAAAGCGTTTTGCCTTACAGACTGGTGAGCGTATCGGTATCTTAGGGGTAAATGGCGCCGGGAAATCGACGTTCATCAGAACCATTGCCGGCGAGCTTAAGCCCTTATCTGGCGTCTTCACCACCGGAAAAGGCCTTAAGATCGGCTATTTCGCCCAACATCAGGTTGAAACCCTACGGGACAACGAGTCCCCATTATGGCACTTGGCCAAACTCGCTCCGGATACCCGTGAACAGGATTTAAGGAACTTCTTGGGAAGCTTCAATTTCCATGGCGACATGGCGACCGACCCTGTCGCCCCCTTGTCCGGCGGAGAAAAGGCCCGCTTGGCCTTAGCCTTGATTGTCTGGCAGCGCCCCAACCTGTTGCTTCTGGACGAACCGACAAACCACTTGGATCTCGCAATGCGCGAAGCCTTGACTGAGGCACTGGCCCAATATGAAGGGACACTGCTTTTGGTCTCACACGACAGGCACCTTCTGCGAGCGACGACCGACCGCTTCTATATCGTTGAAGACCACAAGCTGCGCGAATTCGACGGGGATTTGGAAGACTACCGCAACTGGCTCTTTGACACCCGCCTGAAACAAACGGTCCTGGAGACCCCGGCAGCTACTGATAAAACCACTCGGCCTGGAATAGACAGAAAAGAACAGAAACGCCTGGAAGCCCAGCAGCGCCAACGCCTCTCGACCCTTAAAAAGCCGCTGGAAGCACGCATTGCAAAGCTCGACAAGGAAATGGAACAACTCAACGGGACACTGGCATTGATTGACCGCCAGATGAACGACCCGACGCTCTACGACTTTGCCAATAAAGAGAAGCTCAAATCGATGCTCGCCCAGCAAGCCGAATGCAAGAAACGCCTGGCTGCTGCTGAAGAAGAGTGGATGGAAAAGCAGGAAGCCTTGGAAGAAATACTCGCCCAGGCCAATCAGCCGTCCTGACGCAGGGCATCGACACCACGGTTGGCAAGGCTATCAGCCCGCTCGTTGCCTTCGACACCGACATGGCCCTTGACCCAATGCCAGTCAATCTGGTGGCGGGCAACGGCTGCATCAAGCGCCTGCCAGAGATCGACATTCTTGACCGGTTTGCCTTCTGCGTTCTTCCAGTTCTTACGCTTCCAGTTATGGATCCAGGAGGTAATGCCGTTTTTGACGTACTGGCTGTCGACATGCAGATCGACATGGCAGGGGCGCTTCAACGCATTCAACGCTTCGATGACCGCCATCAGCTCCATCCGGTTGTTCGTCGTCAGCTTTTCCCCACCGTAAAGTTCCTTTTCACGGCCACGGCAAGTCAACCACGCACCCCAGCCGCCAGGTCCTGGGTTTCCCTTGCACGCCCCATCGGTATAGATGGTCACATCATCCAATATCTGCTTATCCATAGTTGTCCTTTTGCGCCGTCTATGTGATTATAGTCTGGATTCTTTTTTATGGATGGGAAATGCCATGCAGACACCGCAAACCAGCTTTATCCGCGCCTTCAAGGACAATTATATCTGGACGCTATCGTCCGGCCCTCAAACCGTCGTGGTCGACCCAGGCGACGCCAAGCCGGTCTTAAACTGGCTGAAACAGAACAAACGCAAACTCGCCGGCATCCTGCTCACCCACAAGCACAATGACCATACAGGTGGTGTTGCCGGCCTTTTGGCAAAATTTTCCGTCCCCGTCTATGGCGGTGCCAACGAAAGGATCGATTCCGTCACACAACCAGTTGCAGGAGGTGACACAATCACCTTGGATGCCTTAGGTGGCTTGGAAATTTCTGTCTTGGATGTCCCAGGGCACACATTGGGGCACGTCGCATACTATGTCCCATCACAGAAATGGCTTTTCTGCGGAGACCTCCTCTTTGGTGCTGGATGTGGGCGTATCTTTGAAGGGACAGCCGCGCAGATGTATGACTCGTTGCAGAAAATTGCTGCCTTGCCAGACGATACGCTGATTTTCTGCGGCCACGAATACACGCTGCCCAACCTCAAGTTTGCCGCTGCCGTCGAACCGGAGAATCCAGCCATTGAAGCGCGTGTGAAGGAAAGCCTCGCCAAACGCCAGAAATACCTGCCCACCCTGCCTTCAACCTTGGCTGAAGAAAAGGCAACAAACCCATTCTTGCGCGCTGACCAGGAAACGGTAATGGAACGGATGGTTGCCTTGGGCAGGACAGCGGATAAGACACCGCTTGGCGCCTTTACCGCCGTGCGCACATGGAAAGATGATTTCGTAGGTTAAGACGATGAAACCCACACCCAGCATGCATGACTGGCTTGTCTCACCGACAGGGCAATACATGTTGCGCTGGGAAGAACGCTATTTCCATACCCTGACCGAAGACATCTTCGGCTATAACGCCGTGCAGATCGGGTTGACAGAGCTCGACGCCTTAAAGGAAAACCGTATCACCCACCACTGGTACTCAAACCCCTTCCTGCCCAAGACCGATATGGCAGATCCCTGCCAGCACAACCATGATGCGGTCAAAGGCTTAAACGGGCACCTAATCCCCGTCTCGCTGACGCACACCTGCTCGCAGCTGCCCTATGCGACCGAGTCCATCGACCTGGTAGTACTCCCCCACGCGTTAGACCTTGCCCAATCCCCGCACCAGATGCTCCGCGAAATCCACCGGATATTGATCCCTGAAGGGCAGCTGATTATCAGCGGCTTCAACCCGGCAAGCCTCTGGGGCATCCGCCAACGCTGGGGTCGGATGACGGGCAACCATTTCTTACCGGTGGATGCCGCGTTCATCAGCCTGCCGCGCTTGAAAGACTGGCTTGCCCTCCTGGGTTTTGAAACGAGCCGGGGTTATATCGGCTGCTATTGCCCTCCGTGCAAATCATGGAAAGGACTTGAGCGCTTTGCCTTTATGGAAAAAGCCGGCAACCGCTGGTGGCCTTATTGCGGAGCCGTCTACCTGCTGTGCGCCATCAAGCAGGTGCCCGGCATGCACCTGGTTGGCCGGGCATTCAGTAAGGAAACCGAACAATACTTCAACGCCGCCCCCGCACAGAACAAGGTCTGCCAGAAAACAGGCATGAATGACACCTGAGCTTATGCGAGCTTGCGGCACCCTGGCCCTTCGAGACGGCTCGTCCCATCGAGGCGCTTGATCACCTGGATCTGGGTGGCAATACGCTCTTTCAACGCTTCCACATGAGAAATGATCCCGATCAAACGGCCAGAGCGGTTCAGATCGGACAACGTATCCATCGCCGTCACAAGCGTTTCTTCGTCCAACGTCCCAAAGCCTTCATCAAGGAATAGGCTGTCAATCCTGTCAGAGCGTCCCGTCATCTCAGACAGTCCCAGGGCAAGCGCAAGGCTCACGATAAAACTCTCGCCACCGGACAGGTTCTTGATAGTGCGTACAGTCCCGCCCTGCCAACTGTCGACCACCATCAAATCGAGCCCATTGTCAGCTGAAGCCTTAAGAAGATAGCGTCCATCCATTTTCTGGAGCTGGTCATTCGCATGGGCAATGACGAACTCAAAGGTCAGGCTCTGCACAAAATTACGGAACTCCTTACCGTCGTGGTGACCGATCAGGTTGCGCAGACTGTCCCAGTCACCATAGACCTTGGCCTGGGCATCGATCTTCCCTTGGATTTCCTTTCGCTGGTTACGGTTTGCCTGGTCCTGGCTTAACTTTTCACCAATTTCACCCAAGCGTTTGGCCAAGTCACGTTTCTGCACCGCAAACGCACGGTGCCTTTCATCGAGTTCAGGCTGCGGGATATCCGTCAGCTGACGGTTGCGCTCTGTCTCAAGTTTCTGCCGGTTGGCCTGCAGTTTTGCCTGGATTTGGACACCTTCCTCACGGATCTTTGTAGACATTGCCGTCAATTGGTCGATTTGATCTTGGGATCGCCTTGCCGCACAATACGCGGCCTCATCAGCAAAAGCGGAACGTTCCAATGCCTCCCTAAACGTTGCCGCCACCGCAGTGGCAACGCGTTTGGCCTCTTCCAGCTCCTCCTGCTGGCTGCCTTGCAGGGACAGCAGACCGGCTAATTCCCTGTCTGAAGCCAGGTAAGCTTCCTGCTTTGCCTCAACCGCCTTTTCCAAACGCTGGATTGCTTGCGTAAACCGGGTTTCCTCAACATCAGGATTCTTCTCCGCAAACTTCGCAAAGCGCGCGTCTTTAAGTCCTTTAAGTTGGTTTTGCACATCAAGCACAACCGCTTCTTTTTCCGCTAAGAAAGCGCCCTGCGCCTTAAGCCCTGCTTCCAAGACCTTGATCTCACTGGCCAAAGCATCACGGGCGCCGACGGCCTCAGTAAATTCGGTGTTTTTCTTCTGCCAGGCTTCCAAACGCTTACCCAAGCTCTCAACGCAGCCTTTGGCATCCTGCGGCAGCGCCTGATAGCCAAAAGGCACGATATTCTCCAACACTCTTTCCCCTTCTGCCTGGTATCGGGTTAACAAAGCGGCCTCATCATCAACTAAACGGTCAACTTCTTTTTTCGCATGACGCACTTTTTCATCTGAAAACTTTTTCCCGCTATCAGCTTCAGCCAAATCTGCTTTCGCAGAATTGATTACGGCAAGTGCTTTCTGCCGGGCATTTTCAAGCTTTTCCGCCTTCTTGATCTGGGTTTCCAGCGCTTTGATGTCACTTTCAAGCGTATCGGAAACGGCAAAGCCCACTTCCACAAACGGATGGACCGTGGAGCCACAACATGGGCACGGCTCCCCTGGCTTTAATTTGGCACGCTGGTTTTCCAAACTGGCGACAAGTTCCTGCTGGTGGCGCTTTTCAATGAGTGCATCACGGTTAAGCCGCAATCCCTCGATGGTCTGTCCATCCAACACAGCCGCCAATTTCTCATCTGTCACCGCCAATGCCCCATCAGCGCTTTTCAGTGCAGTTTCACAGTCGGAAAGCGCCTTCCCAGCTACCGACTGCTTCTCCAACGCCTCGTCCAACACACTATGTGCCGCCTTGATAGCCTTGCCATTTTCAGCCATCTCCTTTTGCAGGTCGACAAGCCCAGCAAAGCGGTTTTCAATCATCGCAAAGGTACTGACCAACCCTTCATCAGCGCGGTTTTTCTCACGCCATATATCGAGCCGGTGAATCTGCTTATCGGCTTCAGTAAGCGCTTTACCCTTTTGCTCGACGTCATCTTTACCTGCATCATATTTGGCTTTAACCGTCTTGGCGCCCTGCTGGGCTTTCTGCAACGCTTCGGTAGCCTCCTTAATCTGCTGATCCACCCCACGGACTTCCCGCAACAGTGGCCTTGCGGCCTCTAGGTCCTGTTTGGCTTTCTGCAATTCAGAAGCCACCTTCGCCTGCGCCTGATGCGCCTTAGCCTTTTCCGCTTCCTTTTCAGGAATCTGCTTGCCCGTCAGTAGAGCCAACACCTGCATGAGCTTTTTCTGTTGGCGCCGGTTGTCATCAAACGCAATAAACGCCGCATCCACACCCAACGCTTTCATCGCAGAATCAAGTTCCACCTGCTTCGGTGCAAAACGTGCAACCTTCACCTGGTGCGATTCTTCCTGTTGGGTGAGTACCGTGATGTCGTTCTGGAGCTTTCCCATCGTTTCATACCATACCAGCCACTGGCTGACCTGCTGGTCTTCCTGTGCAAGCTGCGTTTCCCGTTGCCTGTTGTCCGCCTCTTCTGCCTTTAGGGCAGCGACTTCTTCATCAGCCATCACCGGGTACGCCTTGACGCTTTCCTCAAGCCCCTCCAGTTTCCTTTTCTCTGTCATTGCACGGTCATGCACCGCCTTGGAAATCGTCGTATAAATGCCGGTTCCCGTAATCTTTTCCAGGATGGGCGAACGCTCATCGGGTTTGGCTTTTAAAAACGCCGCAAACTGGCCTTGGGCAAGCATCACCGAGCGTGTGAACTCGTCAAACGACATCCCAGTAATCTCAATAATCTTGGCCTTGTTCTCCGACATCGTCCGTCCGATGGGTTTGCCCTCCTGGCCATCCACCACCGGTGCAACCCAATGCTGGATGTTCTGCAACTTCCCTTCCGCTTTTCCCTTGGCCCGGTTCTGCTCCCAATGGCAGAGGAAGCGCCCCTTCTCGTTTGAGAAGACAACCTGTGCAAAACATTCGCCAGTTGTCCGCGTCATCACATCGTTGGCATTCGATGTCACCGCCACACGCGGTGTCTGCCCATAAAGCGCGAGACAGATGGCATCTAAAATCGTGGTCTTGCCAGACCCAGTGTCACCGATGATGGCAAAAAGGCCGCCTGACGTATACGCCGGATCGGTCAAATCGATCTCCCATTTGCCCAACAGGGAATTGATGTTTTTGAATAGCAGTTTTTCTATACGCATAGCTTAACCATCCTGTCTTTAGGCTTCATCCCGGTCTTCTGGCGCTTTCTGGAGTTCGATTAGAACCTCACGGTACATGGCCATCAAGCGCTCCCGCTTCTCCAGTGGCACCCCCCTCTTGTCCATCAGCCGTTCAAAGACTGTCTCAGGGCTTAAGTTCTGAAGGGTCTCGCCTTCCGGCAGCATGCCAAACGACGTCATCTTCAGGTTTTCGTTCTGGATGCGTAAGATCCTGACATCCGTGTTTTCAACAGCACGGTGCAACACCCGGGAAAGATCAGCAACACGCTCGCCCGAATAGACAACCTCCACCCAGATGTTGTCCTCCGACGCAACAAGTTCGCCCAACTTGCTTAGAACGACATCCAAATCACCGGTAACACGCACCATCTTCTGAAAAACAGGGACTTCCAATGCACGAATATCCTGAAGGTTGGGATTGAACGTCAACAAGGTCACCTGCTTCGCTTGGGCAACCTCATTAAACCCCATCGGCAAAGGTGAGCCACAATACCGGATACGCGGATTGCCCCCGACAACCTGCGGTACATGGAGATGCCCTAAAGCGACATAATCAAAGACATCACTGAAAGCCGACGCATCAACCTGCCCCAACCCGCCGACATAAAGGTCCCGGATCCCATCGGTTGCCTTACCGCCTGCGGCAAAAAGGTGCCCCATCGCAACAACTGGGACGTTACGACCCAATGCCGCTTGTTTTTGGGCGGCAATTTTTGCCACTGCATCATAGTGTGCCCGGATAGCTTTACGAATCTTGCCCTCACGGTCTGCCGCATCCTCCCCCAAAGACAATGTCCTTAACACCCTGTCCGGCAGGAAAGGCACCGCCGCAACAATGGCCATGGGTTCGCCCGCCGCATCGCGCAGTACCAGCACTTCGTGTTCAACAGCCCCATCCCCATCCATGACAGCGCCCGGTGTGGCAACCGTATGCACATGGATGGCTTTCAAAACGTCAGTCGGTGCATCCAAAAAGGAGGGGGAATCATGGTTACCGGAAATAACAACCACCTGCTGGCAGGACGTATTGAAAAGCCGCGACAGGAACGTGTAGTAAAGGCTGCGCGCCCTGTTGCTGGGATTGCCATTGTCAAAGATGTCACCTGCAATCAAGAGGACATCGACCTGGTTTTCAACAATCGTTTTCAGCATCCAATCCAAGAAGGCTGAGAATTCCTCATCACGCTTGACACCATAGAGGGAATGTCCCAGGTGCCAGTCAGAGGTATGGAGGACTTTGAGTGGGTTTTTTCGCATCACTACCCTTTTTCAAAATAGGAGAGCGTTGCCCTTTAAATGGCAACAGCCATAACAGGATGAACCGGGAAAGCGGTGCTCCTGGGAAAGGTATTATCTACCAGAATGGCAGAAAGAGAAAAAAACGCAAAATTGCGGTTTAGCGTGGATTACTTGTTCAGGTAGGACGCCGCGGTCAACTGCATACGCTTAGCGATATCGTTACGCTTGAAGACTTTGAATGTGCCCATCGCCTTGGCAACGAGTGCCTCACCATTTCGGATTTCCGCTTCACAGTAAAAGAGTGTCGTGGAACGGTGGAGCACCCTGCCAGTTGCGATCACATACTGACCGACCTTGCCGCCTGGCTGGAAGAAACTCGTCTTCATCTCAACCGTAGCAGCAGACGTCACATCAGGCAGAAGGAGTGAACGGGCGGCACGCGACATCGTACAATCCAGGAGCGTCATCGTAATGCCGCCATGCATGACAGCCCAGCTGTTACCGTGCTCCGGCTTTAGGCGGATGCCGATTTTGGCTTCCCCGTTTTCCATCATGATGAGCTCAGCACCCAGATGCTGGAGGTACGGGTTTTCGGTAATCAGCTCTCCTGGCATAGCCTGCCCTTTCCTTATTTCGCTTCTTCTTCGCCTGGTTTCTTAATCAGGAACTCAACACCGGCCATCTTGCGGAGGTATTCGATGTAAGAGAAGAGTTCCAGTGCACTGTTCGTACCCTGCATCTGACGGTTCATCGCTTCTTCCATCCTTGGATCAACCTTTTCAGGGATGATGACGTTCGTCACACGATAGATGACATAACCTTCGCCTGGACGTTCAACACCAACGTATGCCGGCAACTTCGTGGCATCGGCCTTCATCACAGGTGCCATATCGAGGCGTCCGGATTGGGCAATCTTTGGACGGGAAATTTTTTCCGGTGCGGAGAAGCCTGCCGGTGCACCACCGTCTTTCAAGCTGGCCAATTCCGCTTCACCAGCGGCTTTTGCCAGTGCCAAGGCTTTTTCATCAGTTACAGCTGTCTGGATGCCTGCCTTGACCTTCTCAAATGGCACCAAGGAAGCTGGGTAATGCTGGGCAATACGGGCAGAGACCAAAACTTGTGGTGCAATTTCAACTGCTTCGGTATTGTGTTTACCCTTGACGCAATCGTCAGAGAACACTTTTTCAAGCAACGTTGGGTTGGCAAGCATCGGGTTCTGCTGGGCTGCTGCGCCTGGGTCGCGCTGCAGATCCTTGAAGGAATGGATCTTCAGACCCATCGCATCAGCAACCGGTTTCAAGCTGTCTGATTTTTCGTAGACCATGTTGGAGAACGTTTCAGACATTTCTGCATACTTTTTGCTGACCTGTGCTCGCTTAAGTTCCTGCATGACTGCATCACGAACCTGTGCCAAGGTCTTCGGTACAGCCGGCTTGATGTCTGTGACCATGATGATATGGAAACCATATTCTGTCTGGACCAGATCGCTGACGTCACCCTTTTGCAGGGCAAAAGTCGCATCACTGAATTCTTTGACCATCTTGCCACGTGCAAAGTAACCTAAGTCACCCCCGTTCTTGGCAGAACCAGGATCCTGTGAATACGTCTTTGCCAATTCGGCAAAGCGTGCTGGGTTGGCACGAACCTGAGCCAGGACTTCTTCCGCCTTCTTCTTGGCTTCTTCTTTTTCTGCGTCTTTCGCACCCCTTGGGGTCAGTATCAGGATGTGCTGTGCACGGCGCTGTTCAGGGATGGCAAAGCGGTCTTTGTTCTGGTTATAGTAACCCTGCAGGTCGTTTTCAGTAATCGTCACGCTCTTTTCGGCTGCGCCCTGGTCAAGCACGACCAGTTCGATATCAGCATGTTCTGGGATCGTGAACTGCTTGGCGTGGTCTTTATAATATTTGTCGAGGTCTTCATCGGTAACAGAAACCTGTCCCTTATAGCCAGCCAGGCTAAAGACCTTCTTCTGGACTTCACGTTCCTGCGTAAACAGGTTGATTAAACGTTTGCCAACCGCCTTCGGTGGAATCACACTGAACTGGATTGGAGCCGGAACCTGCTGCATCGACATTTCCTGTCCCATCATGGCAACATGGCCCTCAGGGGTCAGCCCACGGCCAGCGAGAATCTGTTCGTATTTCTGCTGGTTGAAGTTGCCGTTTTCATCAACCAGACCTGGGATCTGACGGATCTTATCTAAAACGACCTGTTCCGGGACAGAGAGGTTTTCTTTGGAGACAGCATACTGCAGTGCATATTTATTTGTCAGCTGCTGCAGAACCTGCCACTTGAATTCCTTGGAATCAGCGAGCTTCGCATCAAACGGGCGACCTTGGGCGGCTGCCTGCTGGCGCATCACTTCCACCTGCTGGCGGACTGCATTGTCCCATTCCTGCTGAGTGATGACGTAATCCTTATGCAAGAAACTGAAGGGACCTGCTTCGCGTTTGACCGAGACAACGCCATCCGTATTGTTGAAGCGCTTGTACCCTTCGACGCCAACAAAGATAAAGGAAGGAATGATGAAAAGCAGGAGGATGATCTGCGTGATGCGTTTATGGTTGCGGATAAAATCAAGCATGGCGCTTTAAGTGATTCCAATCTATAACAAACAAAATCCCATATGACCAACGCATATGAGATTTGTATTCTGGCAAAAAATGATATTCAGGAACTAGCCTAGAATACCATCATTTTCAACTTAAAAATCAATGATCCCATTGATGTGGAAAGTGAAACTTTACCATATTTTTCGGTTTAATTCACTGCCCACACCACGGTTTATAAGGGCTGCCCCTGCAATTGAAAGCAGCCCCCAAACCATTTCGGGCTTAAGACCACATCGATGGCGTAACCAGGACGTCGCACTCCGCTTCGTTGATGGCGTAATGGATGGTACTGCCGATCAGGTAGTCTTCAAGACGCAATCGCCTGTGTTTACCCAAAACCAGCAGATCCATGCCATTCGTCTTCACATAATTCAGCATGACGCGGTAAGGCACACCAATTTCAAGGTAGGTCTTAAACTGTCGAGAAGACCCCACTTTCTCGATCAGCTGATCCATCTTGACCTGGCCTTTTTCCTTAATCGTGTTGCGGTAGGCTTCAAGGACTGCCGGTTCAACACTTGAGTAGAACTTCAAGTCAGAGCTTGGCGATTCGCAAATCCCCATCAGGGTAATCTCTGCATCTTCAGGGACGAATTCCATTGCCTGCTTGATCTGGTTGACGGAGACTTCAGAGAAATCAACCGGGATCAAGACCTTTTTATAAGGGCGCATTTCTTCCTGACGGATGATGAGCGTCGGGCAATCGTTGCCTTGAATCAGTTTAACTGGGATATTCCCGATGATTGGCATGAAGTGATACCCCTGCCCATGGGCACCGATGACCAGAAGGGATGGTTTTTCTTCCTTAATCAGTGCCTTGATTTCATCGGTCACATTACCCACACGGGTAATCGGCGTAACTGTGATGCCATATTCTTTAGACAACTGTTCTGCCTTTTCTGCGAGCATCCGTTTTGCTTCCCGCTGGTACAGTTCCTGAGAGAGGATCTCTTCTGCTGACCCCATGGAAAAAATACCGCCCATCTGTTCTTGTACGGTAACCAAGAGCATGTCCGTATTGCCTAAGCTTTTCGCGAGCGCTGCACCTTTGGTTTCTGCGTGCTTTGCCCAATCCGACATATCAGTTGCGGTAAGAATGTAACTTTTTTCTGGCATGGTATCCTCCTTTTTAGGCAATGGTAGATTATTGTCTTCCTATTATGATTATAGCCTGTCTATCATCTTTTTGGGATTCCCAATCCGACCAATACCCCCCAAAAATGCTTGGTGCCAGTGCAAGGCTCAAAGCCCTGCCCGCTACCTTCTGCGCCAAGTTGCACGAGCCAATCTCCATGAGAAACTGGAACAAAATCTTTTAAGGAGACAGCCATGCACACAAGAACCAACACACCACACATTTGCCCGAACTGCGGATGCCAGATGGACTATATCCCAGCCGATGGGCTGATGCGATGCCCCTACTGTGGTAGCACAACTTCACTGGAACATACCCGCAATGATCTCAAGGCGATGGCACATTTCATTGTCGCTCACCGGATTAACACCAATGCCCTGCCCGCCATGCTGGCAAAAGACATTGCTAACGACCCAGCCTTCCCTGACAACGCCTTGACGGAAATCCAGATTGTGAAGTCCGAAATCGTCTACCTACCGTGCTACCGCTATCACTATTGGAGCAACCGAAGCCAGCGGATGCACACCAAGACGTACTATGCGAGCCAGATTCCCGGACTCCCTTATGCAAAGGCGCAGCAGCTGGTCGAAAAGTCCATCGCCCGCATCCGGGAATTCGACAGCCTCTTCTTTTCCGACAACACCACTGCCTACGAGGCGCCGTACGACGCAAACCGCTATTTCTTCAACAAACGCTTGAACCACAGCAAGCGTCTCCATAACATCAAGAAAATCGATTATGTGCATGTCGCTGCCGGCCGAGTCACCTTTACCTATCACGGGAAACAATACTGCTTCTGGTATACCGCCAACCGCCCCGACAGGATCTACTCAATGCAGGTTCCACGTGAGGGGACTGTGGATTTCCCAACCAAATCGGCACACTTGGTTCCCATCCTGACCACAGTGCTAATGGCCACCATCGGGATCTACTTTTTCAGGGCACACTGGTTTTGTTGGACATTGGCTTCCTTAAGCGCAATTGGCCTAGGATGCCTCTCGATTCCACTGAGGAAATGGCTATACAAAAAGATGTCGCTGAAAAAACGCAGTATGCTGCTGCAGGAGTGGCTAGACTGCAAGCCGCTTGAAAACGTGAAAGCAACGCCTTTTGCGCTGATGGATGCCGCCGCCATCCCATTGGTGTCATTGTCGCTAGCTGCCACCTCTTGGCTGGCAGGAAAGCTTTGGATGTTTTAACTACAAAGACCTATCGCGTGGACAATTAAAATTTCCGCATCGACTTGGCAAGATGAATCATCCACCCGACATCCCTTGGGAAAATAAGCACACGCCCACCAAACAATCTGGTTATAGACATGCGTTTGCCAAAACTACGCGGGATTAAGGAGAATCTTTTGAGGAGGCTATTCGAATACAAGTTGGCGGAACGGACGGAATTCAGATTGCGTCTGTAATTTATTGATTCAATTAGATAATTTTGACTCAAAAATTAGCATTTATACTCATTTATATACTAATTTTGGTGAGTTTCCATGTTGTTTTTACTCAACATCTAATCAAGTTGTCTTACACGTTTACTTCGAAACTTTTGCTTACTCATCACATCCTATGATTTTTTAGTTCATCTATGTCTGCAGACCTTGGTGACAGATGAACACTGCATTCATCGTGAGTTCGACTATCCTCTCGCCTAATTTTTACGTATCTTGTGCCTTTGTTCTAGCTTTCTTTAGCAAATTTCATTTTTATGCAACATATTCTGACACCAACTAAAGAGCTCCGCTCCGCCACTACGGTTGGTTCATCGATATTTGACTCAAAATCATAAGCCTCCAACACAGCTTGGTTGTAACCCGATGTACTTTTTGTAAATTAGATGGCATTGTCAGTCAGCACACACATTGCAAAGGTCTTCCAACGAGTTTTCTGGATAATGATTACGAGCATTCATAATTCCCTGCTCAACACATGCTATTCTGGATTATTCTCCAGTAACATCAATCAGACCAGATAAAGTTGTTGCAGACAATTGTATTGGAATAGTTGCAACGCACTTCCAATCGACTAGCCACAGCACACATCCATGCCATATGGGCACAGCTTGCCATGACTCGAACTCGTAGACTTTTGATTTTCTTATACAAACAACATACTATCCTTCAATAACCTTTTTAGGAAAAACATAGGAATACAATCTTGGTTCTCTGAAGAAGCAACTAATAACACAATAAAATCTGTATTTACATTTATAAATTTAATTCTTGTTCAACTCATCAGCCAAAGGAGAGCCTAATGGAGCGACATATTTATTTTTACTTTCACTAAAACGAACTTCATATGTACCTGGACTCAAGTCATCTTTTCCAGTATAATCGACAACTATTTTTAAAGGATAAAACTCATCAGTTGGATAATCAGAAAAATTTATATCAACAGTTCTATTTTTCTCTATGATAACTTCTTCTTTATCATAATTACTGTCATAGGTAGAAAAAGAACTCTTTGTTAGTAGGCTAAAAACATTCCTGAATTTTCCTTTATACGGTGTATAAAAAGATGTGAAAGTCCATCCATTTCCTTGTCGAGCGTTAGCTTCATCAAGGCGCCACCCATAGCGGTTTGCGCCAATTTTTATAAAAGTAAACTGGTCTGAATCAGGAGGATAACCATAATCTCCACCTTGCTCCATGGGCATTGATGCAATAAGCTTGAAAGTGTTTTTGCCGTCTATTTGGTAGGCCATCATACTATAATAGCCGCCTCCAACAACATGAGCATGTCCTATATCTTCTATTGCTTCACCAGTTGTAACAAGATAAACCATTTTCCTGTTATTTCCAGTAGAAACTGACTCATATCTCGCAATGCGCATGCAATAATGCAAACCAGTTATTTTTTCACGAGATATCCAACAGTTTTTTTCTTTGTTATATTTTCCATAAACTTGCTCCATTGCTTGCTTATTTTTATATAAAATATCTGCTTTTGATATAGAGGAAGCAATAAATAAGGAAGACACCAAAAATAATGCTAGAAATTTATTCTTCATTGTTAGTCCTTGTACATATAATAATGATCACGGTAAACATTATTAATGAAGATGTAGAGTTCTTTGTCAGCTGTATTACTCCTGTTGATGTCTATAACTAGGTTCCCTTTTTTGAACGTAATCCCATCAGCAGAATCTTCACCGTTTGTCAGTATAAGGTCTGGATAACCTTCATCCATTGTTTTTGGCTGCTTCCACGCTTGATATAAATATTTCCCATTACGCCTAGATATTCGAATAGAGTGTTTTGATGTATGGTATTCACCTTCAAATTCGCCTGAATAATAATGGCTTGATTTTTTTGCTGGTGCAATAGCCACTGATCCAACTGTTGCGGCTACCGATGCTGCTGTCTCTGTAGTAGACGGCTTTACATCAGCAGTAGAACCTACCGCTTGTACTGTAGGTTCAGCAACAGGCGGAGATGCAACAGAAATAGGGGCTTTCGTAGACCCGGCAGGAGCTGGAATTGTAGGTGAGGAATATGCACGCGAGTCATACGTATGATTATGTATTGTACATGTCGAGAGCATACCAACAATAATAAGTAAGGATATACCAGAAACAACTAGTATTACAAGATTGGTCTTGATTTTTAGCCACGGTAACTGGTTATTATATATAGATTGATTGTTGTCTAAATAATTTCCATTTGTCCGAGTAACGTTGTATGTTTGTTCTCTCGCCTGTTCGATTAGCTGACGTTTTAACCAGTAAGGCAACGGAGCAGTCAAGTCATGGTGGCAATAGCGACAGTAAACTGCTTTAGATTTGATAGTCTCATGACAATAAGGGCATTCCTTAAAGTTGCTGTTTGTAAAATTTTCCATATTTAGTCCAGCTTTTGACTCTCATTTTCTTTTTAGTGGGAAAAATGGGTACTCACTCAATTTCAGAGAAACATTACCATCTTTTGAATTAAGTTGAGCCTTACCACCAATCGGCAAAGTTGCCTTATCTTTCGTATGACCAAACGGCAGGCCAGTAATAACAGGTATTGGCAAGCGTTTTCTTAACCAAGTCACCATTGAATTGAGGTTATAACCATTATCAAATGGCGTAATTTTATATTCAGTAAATCGTCCAAGTACTAAGGCTTTTTGTTTTCTGAGAATTCCTGCTTCATCCAGTTGTATGAGCATCCTCTCCAGATGGTAAGGATGTTCATTGGTATCTTCGACAAACAAGATGCCACCTTGGATGTCTGGCATATAACGTGTACCAACCAAACTTGCCAGCATGGTCAGGTTACCTCCCCAAAGAGTACCAGATACTTGAACATCAGGATTGCCCTTATCCTGCCAATCAAGCTGAATATGAGAATTCAGGAGCGCATTCTCAAAATGTTCCGTAGTGAATGCGTTTAAATCAGCTTGTGCATAATCCGAACAGACCATTGGTCCCGAAAAACTGATTGCGCCATGTTTGAGCAATGCCAGTTGGAATGCAGTAAGGTCACTATGTCCAACAAAAATTTTCCCACTTCTGGCAATGCGCTTGAAGTCCAATGAGGACATCAGGCGGCTGGCACCATAGCCTCCCCTTAAAGCCATGATGACATCAACCTTAGGATTGTCTATGGCTTCCTTGATTTGCTGGAGCCGATTCTCATCAGTTCCTGCAAACCGCTGATAACGTTTTGCATGGTCATAATAATTGAATACCTTGAAACCTCGCTGTGCAAGAGCTGAGATTCCTCGTTCACATCCGTTTATTTCCTGACCATATGAACCGGGAGCAATAACAGCAACACCGATATCAGCAAGAGATCCAACTATTTTATAGTGATGCTGAACATTGTTTTCAATAGGACTTGGATTGTTGCTTGGATGTTTTTCGCATCCAGAAAGAAACAGGCATGAACAAAGCGCTAAGATAAAAAAAATAGCAAAATATCTGCTCTTTTTCATAGCCTAACCCCAAAAAACTGTTAGCGTTCCGTAAGAAATAGCCTTATGTCATTTTTATCATCGGCAAACATAATTCCATATAGCAGGGTCTTTCTGTCCCGTTGCAGGATGCCATCCAGATTTGGAAGGAGCCCGTTCTTCAAGGAAATAGCCGCTTGAATTGAACCATTCAATATTGGAAATCACCCTCACAGTATGGTCTGAACAATCGACCTGCATCGTATATTGGGCATAATGTCCATCCCTTGGTCCGTTTTCGATGACCTCTTTTACCTTGATGCTGTTGTCACTACCTAGACTGCTCGGTAAAACATAAGCATGATTGACATTGCCGTAATAACCATTACGGGTATTTACATGTATCCAGTTGTTTGATGAGTTGGAAGTGTAAGCAGGAACAGATGACGCAGGTACAGAGGCTGCCGCAGAACCCGCAGATGCTGAAGCTGCAGGTGCTGAAGCTGCGGCAGATGCTGCTGGCGCAGAAGCAATAGCAGGTGAAGAGTATTCGCGGGAATAGTAACTGCGGTCATGAATGGTACATGTGGAAAGCATAGCAATAATGACTAGAAGAGCAATACCTCCACCAATCATGATTATAATATTTGTTTTATCATTAAGCCAAGAATAATTTACGTTTTGATTAATTTGTTTATTACTGAAACCACTCCCTGTTTGTCGCCTTTTATTTTCAAATTGTTCTTGCTCTTTTTCTTGGCGACTAAGCCATTCAGGTAATGGCGCCGTTAAATCATGACAACAATAACGGCAAAAAATTGCTTTTTCTTTGATAGTTTCCTTACAATAAGGACACTTTTTAAATGTAAGTACTGGCATTAATTTCTAATAATTGCTATTAAATTAAAATGGGTTTGCTGGAAACATTGGTGGTTTATAATCCTTAATTTTTACCTTGCCAATTTGAACGTTTGCCTTAATTTTCCTAGAAGATTTAATATGCGCCTTTTTCTTAATCTTTTTCTTTTTTGACTTTACTTGCAATTGTTCTTCAATCTGTTCCTGCTGTTCGACAGTTGTTTCTTGAGGCTTATAATTCTCTGACAAGAACCCATCCTGTGATGTATTCTGACCTAACCTTATAAGTTCATTAATCGCTCTGGGATTTCCCTGGCTAGCTGAATCATTAAGTCTTTTTATACCTTGCTCTTCATCTGCAGGTACTCCGATTCCATTTAAATACAATTCTCCTATTATAAATTGCGACATATCATCAGATGGGTTTGATAAAATAGCTTGACTAATTAACATTACACCTTCTTGAGTATGGTCAAGCATAACACCAGACTTTCTATAATACATCTGTCCAAGAGCTAATTTAGATGGAACATGTCCTCTTGCAGAAGAGTTTTCCCACCATCTAACTGCTGAGAAAGAATTTTTCATAAAATCCTCTCCCGAATAATACATAAGACCTAAGTAAAACTGAGCTTCAATGTCACCTTGCAAAGATGCCAATTCAAATAAGTTCGCAGCCCTTGATAGATCTTTTTCAACAAGAATTCCATCGTAAAAAAGTCTTCCGAGCAAATATACTGCATGTGCATCTTCAGGATCTTTATTTAATGCTTCCTTTATTAAGGCTTCTGCTTTATCTAAATCCTGATTAACTCCGTTTCCGTAGAAGTAAGCAATACCAAGTAATAGTTGTGCGTGCATTTCATCGGCGTCTGCTGCTTGCTTTAGTAAAGTTACGGCTTTTTCTTGATTTTGTGCAATTCCTAATCCATAATAATAGTTGTGAGCTAGCCAATATTTGGCAGTATCATTTCCTTGGTCAGCCGCTAGTTCAAACCATTTATTAGCCTTATTTTTATCAGCGGGTATAGATTCATTGAAAATTCCTTGTTGGTAGATGAGGCCAATTAACCCTTGTGTTAAAGCATCATTAGGTTTTGCACTAATTGTTGAATTGATAATCTCAGCTGCTTCTTTTTTATTAGAGCTTACTCCTTCACCTTTGTATCGAGCTGCACCTATAAGGATGCGTGCCCATCCGTCTCCTTGATTACTGGCTTTTTCAGCTAATTCCATGGCAGTAGTCTGGCTACGTACTACGCCTTGCCCTGAGAAGTATGCATAAGCTAAAACTGTTTGAGCTCGAGGGTGCCCAAGGTTAGCGGCTGTTTGCAAATACGAGATCCCTTTTTTAAGGTCTTTTTGTATTCCGATTCCTTTCATATAAACACGAGCAATATGTAAATTAGCTAAAGCATCTTCAGGATTTGAATTTATTGCTTTTTGTATAAGGCCGATACCTCTTGAAGTGTTCTTTGTTACGCCTTTACCTTTTAGGTAGGCTTCACCTAGGGCGATTTGTGCTGGTATGTTGCCATTATTAGAAGCTCTTTCCCAATATTTAATAGCCTGCGTAAAATTTTTTGTTGTTACATTTCCAGTAAAAGCAGCCAATCCAAGATAATATTCTGCATTAGCATTGCCATTTGCAGCAGCTTTTTGCCACAGTGGTAGAGCCTTATCCTTATTTTCGTTAGTAAGGCTATATATATATCCAAGCTTACATTGAGCATCAGGATTGCCCGATTCAGCTTGTTGAGATAATTGTTGAGGAATATAAACTTTAAAGTTGTTCTCCTGACTATTATTATCATTAGAATCTCTTGAAAAAATATTTTGTATAAAGTCAGTTGCTTTTAAAGCATACTCTTTAAGTTTATCCACTCCTGATTCAAGACTAACGCCGTCGTCTGCCAAAGCAGGCCTTACAAAAGAAATAACAGCCAAAATCGATATTAAGCAATAAATACGTTTACCTCTAGACATAATATATATTATTTGTTGTTTATAGTTATAAATGCAAAATATACAAGAAAGAATGCCATATATTACTTAAAAGCAAAATCTTATTTCTTAATATATTTTAAGAGGACTTCTATTAATTTTTTCTCACCATCCATACTGCATTCTAAATAATCAATTCGCCATTTTAAGTCCTTTGATGAATTGTTATCAGCTTTTGTTCGACAATCAGTGTCGATTTTCTTTACTTGTCCGGACACCCATCCTGACAGATTAGATTGATCTTTTTGTGAAAGTTGCTTCCACACAGCGATATATTTATCGTTTGTTCTTTGCCCCTCTATTTGTAATTCTTTTAATTTATTTTCAAGATTGTTTTGAGGCACGCTACTTTCGGTTGCTGTAGTTAAAGGCTGTTTTTCTTCTTTTTTTTCAGATAAATAATTAAATATGAACAAAATAATTGCAAAAAGAACTACTAAAATAATTGTTATGTACAAAACTTTCTTTACAGCACCTGTTTTTGATACCATAGGCTCATCTTTTGATAACTCTTTTTCTAAATTATTTTCATCTGCATTTGCTACAGCATCATCTTCTTTAGCAACCCCCTCTTGAAATTTTGCCTCTAGATTTTCAGATGGTTGATCCGCATCAATATTTGCCTCTTCTTTATTAAGCAAGTCAGTATTTACGCAATCATTTAGATTATTTGCAAAGGAAATATCGTTCCTTTTGTAAATATCAGATATATTACAATCTGCATTTTCCTTAATTTTTTTATTTTTGTTTCCATTAGATTCATCTTTATCAGGTTTTCCTCCATCTAATGATAAAGTTTTATCTAATTTTAAATCAACATCTTCTGTTGATTTTATATCAATTATACTGCGATCTGATTTTATTTTTCTTGATTGTAAATCTATTTCGCATTCTTTTGTTTCCACTTGATTTTTGGATTCAACTTTTTGATTTCCTGTATTTTTGGTTTTATCTTTTACAGGCAAAATATTTTCTATTTGATTTATTTCTTTTGTAATTGAATAGTTTGACAACAGATTAGGCTCACGATTTACATCGCAATTTACCATTATATTATTTGATTTAAGCAATGATTCTTTTTTTACTTCATTTTTTTCATCTTGTGGAATTTCTTCTGATTTTAACGTGCTTTTTATTCTATTGTCATTTACTTTGTCTTTTGTGTCATCCGAAGTATTTTTGACAAAAACTTCTTCTTTTTTAAGAAGGATTGATTCATTAACAGATAAGTTTAAGGCGCTATTTATTTCGTATTTTTCTTTTATATCATTTGATTTTTGTAATAATTCATTTTTTTCTTCTTTTTTAACACCTTCTGAAATTTCATTCGATTCTAATATATTTTTTGTTTTGTTGTTATTTACTTCTTCTATTGTGTTATCAGAAGTATGTTTGCCAATACTTTCTTCATTTTTAACGGAGACTGTTGTTATTTCTCCATTTGCGCCTTCAGCAACAACTCCTTCTACCTCATTAATTTTTTGTTTTTCATGAACCAGTCCATTTATTTCTTTCTTTTTATTGTAATCTTTTAGATTTATATCATTTTTACAATATCGACAAAATATTGCATTTCTTTTAATCTCCGAAGAGCATATTGGACATATTTTTGTTCTTGAATCATCTTGATTTATTTTAGCTTCTTCTAATTGTAATTCATTGGCATGTTCATTTATTTTCGTATCTATATTTTTTACATCCACCTCACCTATACTTTTTATATTGATTGCATCTTCTTTTTTTGTTTCAATATTAAATTTATCTAAACTTTCTAATAAATCGTGATGACAAAAGCGACAATAAATAGCCTTAGCTTTTATAATTTTTTTGCATTTCGGGCATTCTTTAAAAGTGCTTCCAGTCATTTCTTGCTCCATTGTATTTATTTAAGATGACGTTTTGGTGTTTGTAATAAAATCTTCAGGCATAGGAAAGACAGGGGTATCATCAGAGGCATAACTTATATCTCTTTTACAGAATCTGCAGTAATTTGAGTGTTTCTTTATTAATTCAAAACAGTATGGGCATTCTTTCGTAGGCTCTCCGTATACTATTTCATTATTTTCTATATTTGTTTTAGGCAATATAACTTCTTTTGGTGTTTGTTCTATTGCCCTTTGTTGTTGGTTATTGTTGTTCTCATTTACCTTTTTGGGCAAGCAAAAAAGTATCAATATACCAATCAAACCAAGAAAAAAACCCAAAAGGAACCCCCCAAGTTTTCCTGGAGCCCTATCTTCACCCATTGCTGTACCAATACAAGCAAATATTATTATGAAAATGAAATAGAAAAAAAAGAAGACTTCCATAGTTTTCTCGCATTATAACTTAATTAAGATACTTAAATTTTAATATAATAATATATATTAGTTTTCATGCATATTTTCTTCGCACTTCAATTTAGTTATCAAAAAATTAATTTTATTATTATTTTCGCAATAAGACTAATTTAATATTTTTTTGTTATTACAGAGATTATTTCTGATTCTAAATGTACATTTTATTTTTTATTAGCAATTACATCGAGGTAGTATATAACTCTACAACCAATACAAAATATAGCAAACACTGCAGCTAGCGTAAAATACGCACACCCATAATTGCTGTTTATTATATAGTTAAATGCATCGCCTCCCACATATGCATTTTTTTGGCTCCACGAATAGTTTTCATAAATCATTATTTTGTAAAAACCTATTAGGATATTTAACACACAAAGAACAAGCATTATTATGGATACAGCATTCCATGGAAAGTCTGGTTCATAAAATTCTGACTCAGTTATATTCTTTGCCTCAAAATCTTCTACTTTTTCTTTTTTTGGAATAATGTTATTGCAATATTGGCATTTATCAGATAAATCATCAATTAGTTCTGCGCAATACGGGCATTCTTTCATGCAAAATTCTCCTGACTTTAATTTTAGAAGACAATCATATTTCCGAAAACCTTTGCTTATAAAATATAATTTAAATATTTATAATTGATTCTTTAGTTTAAATATTATATATAAACTTTATTGTTTCATTATTTAGTATTTTTCTGATTCAACTCTTTCAATAGCAGCTTTTGCATCTTCATGTCCATATGCTGCAGCTTCCTTATATAATCTGACGGCTAATTCTTTGTTTTTAGCAACGTCCAATCCAAACTCATAGACCAGACCTTGACGGAACTTTTTCTCGGCGTCTGTTCGCAAGCCCTGGATAGGCGGAAGTTCTTTACCACAATAACGGCACAAAACGGCTTTGTATTTAATCGTTTCTGCGCAGAAGGGACATTCTTTTGTTTCAGGTAGCGTCATCGTGAAATCTCCTCAAAGACTCAACATTGAAAGATTGCGTGATATTCGGTAATAGGCATTACACGCCTTCTTTAAGGGCATGAAAGGATGTTATCAAGGTTCGCTATGTCATGCAACATGACCTGAATTTACAGGGGTTGTTGCTATGGATAGAGACATTGCAGCCCGCATCGGGAAAAATATTGCAAATGCGCGGAAGACTGCGAAGCGGACTCAGGAAGATGTGGCTGAAAAACTTGACATTGATACGGGTTCCTTATCCCGCATGGAGCGCGGAATTATCCTACCTGGGATTCCAATGTTGAACCGGATTGCCAATGAACTTGACGTTACAATGTGGCAATTGTTAAGGAATGCCTCACATGCCTCTGTTACGATGGCTGAAGAAATTAACTCGCTATTGGAACAATTAGAATTACCAGAACGTCGATTTCTGTTAGAGCAGATTGAAGCTTGGGTCAAGCAGATGGTCGCAATGTCTGACAAGGGAACAGGTCAAGATCGTTAACCTTTCAATCAACACACGCATTGACAGCGGCTAGCCGTCAAAGGAATTCCAATTTGCCCCTCTTCTCAAACTGGATTGCCTGCTCTAGGTGGGACTCCCCCAACACATCACGCAACAAGGATATCCAGAATTGCTGTGTATCACTGACCTCATATTCCCCTGCCTTGCCAGAAAGCAGCAAAGGTTTTTGCAGCTTTCCGCTGCTCAACCAGATTCATGTCAGTCAAGCCCCTTTCTCAATCATGGTTTCTTCAGTTGGATGATATTGTATCTACCCCACTATCACCGACTCATTAGTATCAGTCGCAAAACCATAAGCTCCCAACACAGCTTGCTTGTTTTATGATGTGCTTTCAAGAAGTCAGTCAGACGGCATAACCCTATATTGTTCTCAAAGTTTGTACTTGAGGGAGAGGATGTTCTATCTTGAATGGAACATCAATATGGCAACGAGAACAAGTCAAAAGTCTTAAAAGAATTGTACATGCATGAAGATTTTGCTGAATGCACTAAGAACTATATTTTCAAACAGAATACCAAGTGTCTTCATATAAACAATTTAATTTGTACATTGATAGTCCACATAGAATGTACCCATCAGTTTTGCCCCATAGCCATTATACCTTCCTTGCCACCAAACTTTTCTATTTAAGGGTTCTGCTCCAGAATACCCCCATTTCCGACATGTATCGTTTGCTTGACTCGCACCTAATGCCCAGTTTATCTCAGTACCATCGCTATATGTAGGATCACTATGCATAAAACCAAGTCTTACTCGTCCAGCCGCCCTATTGGCATCAATTACATCTGGAACTCCTCCTTGTAATGAAGCACAACCAGAAAGGGCTAAACACAATATCAATAAAGAATATTTTTTCATGCTATTCATCGTAAAATCTCCTCAATGATCCAATGTTGAAAGATTGCGTGATATTCGGTAATAGGCATTACACGCCTTCTTTAAGGGCATGAAAGGATGTTATCAAGGTTTGCTATGTCATGCAACATGACCTGAATTTACAGGGGTTGTTGCTTATGGATAGAGACATTGCAGCCCACATCGGGAAAATTCTTGCAAATGCGCGGAAGACTGCGAAGCGGACTCAGGAGGATGTGGCTGAAAAACTTGACATTGATACGGGTTCCTTATCCCGCATGGAGTGCGGAATTATCCTACCTGGGATTCCAATGTTGAACCGGATTGCCAATGAAATTGACGTTACAATGTGGCAATTGTTAAGGAATGCCTCACATGCCTCTGTTACGATAGCTGAAGAAATTAACTCGCTATTGGAACAATTAGAATTGCCAGAAAGTCGTTTTCTGCTGGAGCAGATTAAAGCTTGGGGCAAGCAGATGGTCGCAATGTCTGACAAAGGAACAAGTCAAGATCGTTGTCCTTTCGATCAACACTCCCATTGGCGGCGATCCGTCAATGGGATTCCAATTTGCCCCTCTTCTCAAACTGGATTGCCTGCTCTAGGCGGGACTCCCCCAACACATCACGCAACAAGGATATCCAGAATAACTGTGTATCACTGACCTCTTCCCCTTTGCCTTGCCAGAAAGCTGCAAAGGCTTTTGCAGCTTTCCGCTGTTCACCCTGGTTCATGTCAAAACCCTTTCCCAGTCATGGTTTCTTCAGTTGGATAATATTGTATCTGACGCACCCTCCTCAAGCAGTAACATCAACAAAACTTGAGGCACTTCAAGCTTATACTGATTGTGCATCAAAGTATCAAGTTACATTGGGGGTGCGGACAAAATCCTAGACACAAGGATGGAGTCAAATGGCATTCCCAAAATTCAAAGTCAACCGAGCATTGAAGGTCTATAACAAGACCAGATCAGTAAAAGCAACAGTCAAGAAGCTGGGTTATCCGTGTGAGGTAACCTTAAGAAGGTGGATTAAAGCAGATGCCCAAGCAGGGAATGGTGTCAGGAAACGCCGTTTCGGACTTCCGCAGGAGTCGGCGGAATTCAAGCTGGAAGTTATCCAGAGATGCTTTGAAGCAGGTGAAAGCGTGAGAGCCCTCTCAGATGAGACAGGCTATTCGGGTAGTATCATATACCAGTGGCACAGGAAGTATCGAGCCCACGGCATAGCTGGTCTAATGAGAAAGAAAACGGAGCGCAGGATGGCAGTCAAGGTAAAACCGCCAAAGCCTGAGAATCAGTCTAAGGTAGAGAAATTCCCCATCAAGGCAGATGGTCACTACACAGCCAAGGAGATGAGAGAGCTTGCGGAGAAATTTGAAGCCCTTCAGATGGAAAACGACATACTTAAGGGGACGATAGAAATAATAAAAAAATAAGGGGTCGTCGGCAAACGTGACACACTGAACAATGCTGAAAAGACAGGACTTGTCGACGACCTTAAAACAAAGTACCCATTCAAGAAACTGCTTAAAGGAGTATCACTCAAGAAGAGCACTTACTATGCATGCCGTCAGAAAGGTGTGAAAGCTGACAAATATTCAGAAGTACGGGAAATGATCAGGATTATCTTCAAGGAAAACTTCGAATGTTACGGTTACCGCCGTATAAAGGCGGAAATGCGTAAAAGGCATATCCGCCTCTCAGAGAAGGTCATCAGGCGTCTGATGAAGGAAGAGGAACTGCGTGTCAGGCAGAAGAAGAACAGGAAATACAGCTCATACCTGGGGGAAATCAGCCCAGCCGTACCGAACCTGGTTGAAAGGAACTTCCACGCAGATAAGCCAAACAAGCTGTGGTTGACAGACATAACGGAATTTGGCCTTCCTGAATTCAAGATATATATGTCGGCAATCGTTGACTGTCTGGCTGGGGAAGTTGTCGGTTGCAGGATATCCAGCAGCCCCAACGCCAAACTGGCCAACGATACGTTGGATCAGGCAGTCAGGCTGCATCCAGGAGTTGAAGGAACCGTCATCCATAGTGACAGGGGTGCCCATTACAGGTGGCCGGGTTGGATTGAACGTGTTGAGAAATATAGGATGGTTCGGTCAATGTCGAAGAAAGGCTGTTCACCATACAATGCTGCCTGTGAAGGTTTCTTTGGCCGGCTGAAGACAGAATGCTTCTATGGGAGGGACTTTAGTTGTACTAGTTCAGATTTCATCTGACAGTTAGGACTTGCGATAAGTGGGTTTTTCCAGTTTGATAGAGGTGTGAATCTTTATCAATAAGGCGTAAGCCGGAAAGGAAAAACCCATGAGCAGTATGTCTCAAAACATCAT
>JAEEGL011274298.1_pt1 | contig 38193 bp, 33 predicted proteins | sample 9134231 | NCBI WGS metagenome assembly JAEEGL01 (sample SAMN16246548, study PRJNA631951) | gut metagenome | biome: gut microbiome; feature: rumen; material: fiber-attached | host: Bos | place: Iran: Karaj | collected 2018-10
GCAGGATTCGCGGGTCGTGAAATCCAGGAAGAACTTCGCGATCCCCACCATGCAGGTGGTCTCGTCCATGACGACCATACCGCCGGAGCCCATGATCGCGCCGGTAGCGGAGAGGGACTTGTAGTCGATGACCGTATCGAGCAGGCTCTCGGGAACGCAGCCGCCGGACGGGCCGCCGAGCTGCACGGCCTTGAACTTCTTTCCGTCGCGGATGCCGCCGGCGATGCCGAAGATCACGTCGCGCAGCGTTTTACCCATCGGGATCTCCACGAGGCCGCTGCGCTTCACCTTGCCGGTGACCGCGAACACCTTCGTGCCCTTGCTGCCTTCGGTGCCGATGGCAGCGAAGGCAGCGCCGCCGTGGTTGATGATCCAGCTGATATTCGCGAAGGTTTCGACGTTATTGATGTTGGAGGGCTTGTACCAGTAGCCGGCCGCCGCCGGGAAAGGCGGTTTCAGGCGCGGCATGCCGCGGTGGCCTTCCAGAGACTCGATGAGCGCCGTCTCCTCGCCGCAGACGAAGGCGCCCGCGCCGGCCTTGATGTGGATGCGGCAGGAGAAGCCGCTGCCGAGGATGTTCTCGCCGATAAAGCCCTTCTCTTCCGCCTGGCGGATGGCTTCGGTGAGGCGCACGATCGCGAGCGGATACTCAGCCCGGACGTAGACGACCGCTTCCGCCGCCCCGATCGCGTAGGCGCCGATCAGCATGCCCTCGATCAGGTTGTGCGGATCGCTCTCGATGACCGCGCGGTCCATGAACGCGCCGGGGTCGCCCTCGTCCGCGTTGCAGATCAGATATTTCTCGTCGCCCGGCGAAGAGCGGGCGGCATTCCACTTGAACCAGGTCGGGAAGCCCGCGCCGCCGCGCCCGCCGAGGCCGGAGGTCTTCACTTCCGCGATCACGTCCTCGGGGGTCATTTCCGTCAGGACCTTTTTCAGGGCCTGATAGCCGTCGTCGGCCGTATACTCGTCGATATCTTCCGGATCGATGATGCCGCAGTGCCTGAGCGCGATCCGCGTCTGGCCGGAAAGGAAAGCCGCGTCTTCGGCTTCGATCTCCAGGGGAGCCAGTTTTTCCCATGCGCGGGAGGCGGCCGCCTCCACGATGAGCTCGGCCTGATCGGGCGTCACGCGCACCAGCCGGTGCACTGTTCCCGTTTCATCGTAAACGTCCACGATCGGCTCCAGGAAGCAGGCGCCGATACAGCCGGTGATCCGAAGGCGGACCGGCATGGAAGGGGTGATGCGGGCTTTCAGGGCGTCATAGACGGCGCCGGCGCCGGCAGCCAGGCCGCAGCTGCCTTCGCCTACCACGATACGGACGTTCATGCCTGGGCCTCCTTTCTGAGCTCACGCAGGATCTGCCGCGCCTTGTCCGGCGTCAGCGACCCGTACGCGCGGCCGTTGATCATCATGACCGGCGCAAGCGAGCAGCAGCCGAGACAGGCGACCATGTTGAGGGAGAACAGGCCGTCCTCCGTGGTCTCATTGTCGCGGATTCCCAGCTCGCCCATCACCGCGTCCGCAATGCGCTCCGACCCGTTCACGTAGCAGGCCGTGCCCTTGCAGAGCATGATCAGATATTTCCCGACCGGCCGGAACCGGAATTGGGAATAGAAGGTCGCCACGCCCTTGATCTTCGCGGGGGACTCTCCGGTCCGCTCGCTGATCCGGTACATGGCTTCCTCCGGGATATACCCGTACAGATCCTGCGTTTTCTGCAGGATCGTGATCGTGCTGCCTTTCACGCCGGCGTAAGTGTCCAGCACCTCATCCAGCGCGGAAAGGTCCACACTGCGGATCTCCTCAGCCATACAGTACTTCCTCCTCTGTCAAAATCCTTTCGGTTTGTTTGACCCTGTGCCCATTATAGTTTCCACGGCCCGAAAATGCAATCGTTCCGGGATTACCGATAAGGCTTGTCTTCGGAAGACCCGGCGCTTTTCAGACATTTTCCGGGTTTCGCGGCAGCCGTCTTTCTGCTATAATCCGTTTCAGATAACGGGAGGTGACCGCCCATGAGACGAAAAGACCGTGAAGTGACCGATCCGGAGGCGATCCGGGCCATCGTAGACAAAACACTCTATCTGCATCTGGGGATCCGGGACGGCGGAGCCCCCTATATCGTTCCCCTGCACTACGGTTTTCGGGAAGAAGACGGCGCCTTCGTTTTCTACTGCCACTCAGCCAAAGAGGGAAAGAAGCTCGATCTCCTGCGCCGGGACGGCCGCGTGTTCGCGGAACTGGAGACGGACGTCTCGCCCGTCTCGGGAGGGGACGTTCCCTGCCGCTACGGCTCCGCCTTCGCCTCGTTCATGGGCAGCGGGACCGCAGAGATCCTGACCGATCCGGAAGAAAAAAAGGAGGGGCTTGCCCTCCTCATGAAACACCAGACCGGCCGTGATTTCGTGATCAGCGATATGATGGCGGCTTCTGTCGAGGTGATCCGCATCCGGATCACCGGGTACTCGGCCAAAAGGAGGGAAATGCCGGCGCTGTAACGCCGGCATTTCCTTTTCCTCTTCTCTTCTAAACCGTCTCGGCCGTGGCTACGATCGAGGCGCCGCTGCCGCAGATATCCGGGATGATCACGTCATAAAGGGCGACGGGCAGCTTTACCCGGGTCCTCCGGATGATTTCCATCGCCTCCCCGAGAAGCGCGCGGCTCATCGGCCGGTCAGAGCGCACCGGAACGAGTTTCTCCGTTCCTTCCGCCAGTACGGTCGTGGTCAGGATCCGCTGCGGGTCCAGGTACTCCTGCCGCCCGTATTTCTCCCCGCGCGGACAGGTATAGCCCGTGATCGAGACGACTTCCGTTTCTGTTCCTTCCGCCGTCATCGTGCAGCCCATCGGGCAGGCGGTACAGATGATCTCTTTTTTCATACTTTCACCCTTCCTTAACCACTTCGACCCGGACGTCTCCGTTCACCTTCTCCAGCGGCACGCTCAGCCGGCACATTTCGCCCGGGCTCACCCGGCGTTCCTTCCGGACGGCCAGCACGGTCTCTCCGCAGACCGCCCGCAGGGTCACGTCCCGGTCCGGGCGCAGCACGCGGAAAAACAGATCCGCCTTTCCCTCCTCCGCTTCCGACAGCCGCTGCGGGCAGAGATAGCGGACGTTTTCGCCCGGCACCGTTCGGTGCTCCGGCCGTTTCCCCAGCCGGCCGGCCGCATGCAGCGCGGCACACTCTCCGGCGAGGGCGCTCTCCGCCGTCACATTGTCCACCAGGTCGTTCACGTGCAGGACATTGCCGCAGGAAAAGACCGCGGGAGCGGCCGTCTGCCGGAACTGGTTCACCTCCGGCCCGTTCGTCACGGGCGAGATACGGATCCCCGCCTGCCGGGTCAGTTCGTTCTCCGGAATGAGCCCGACGGAAAGAAGCAGCGTATCGCAGGGGATATACTCTTCCGTCCCCGGCACCGGCTGCCGGTTTTCATCCACGGCGGCGATGCGCACGCCCTCGACCCGCCGGTTCCCCTCGATCCGGGTCACCGTATGCCGGAGCTTTAACGGGATGCCGAAATCGTCCAGACACTGCACTTTGTTGCGGGTGAGCCCGGCCAGATAGTCCATGATCTCGATCACGGCTTTCACCTGCGCGCCTTCCAGCGTGAGACGCCGGGCCATGATCATGCCGACGTCCCCGGAGCCCAGGATGACCACTTTCCGTCCCACCAGGATGTTCTGGCGGTTCAGGAGCCGCTGGGCGGTGCCGGCGGTATAGATGCCGGCCGGCCGCGTCCCGGGGATTCGCAGATTCGCGCGGGTCCGTTCCCGGCAGCCCATCGCCAGCACGACGCTCTTCGCCTTTATAAGGCTCATGCCATCCGGCCTGCCGACGCAGGTAAGCTCCGCCCGCTCCGCGTTCAGCTCCAGCACCATCGTATTCATCACGAATTCGACGCCCGCCTCCCGGGCTTCTTTCAGGAAGCGTCCGGCGTACTCGGGGCCTGTCAGTTCCTCGCGGAACAGCTGCAGCCCGAAGCCGGGATGGATGCACTGCTGCAGGATCCCGCCCGCGCTTTCGTCCCGCTCGATCACCAGCACGCGTCCGGCGCCGGCTCTTTTCGCAGAAACAGCGGCGGCCAGCCCCGCCGGCCCCGCGCCGATCACGGCTACGTCACAGAAGACCGTATTCATGCCCGGTCACCCCCTTCGCGCATCCGGCCCGCGGCCATGCGGGAACCGGGTTCGTTTTTCGTGATCTGCTCCACCGGAAGACCGAGCTCCCTTGAGAGGATCTCCAGCACCTTCGGCCCGCAGAAGCCGCCCTGGCAGCGGCCCATCCCGGCCCGGACGCGGCGCTTCACCGCATCGACGCTCCTCGCTCCGAGCGGCCGGCGGATCGCCGAGACGATCTCGCCTTCCGTGACCGTTTCACAGCGGCAGACGACCGTCCCGAAGCGGGGATCCTCCCTGATGAGGGCTTCCTGCTGTGCGCGGCTCATCTCCCGGAACCGCGGGATGCCCCGCCGGGTGGGGATGAAATCGTCCCGGTACTCCAGCCGGCAGCCGTTTTCCTTCATGAGCTGCGCCACGTAGACGCCCATCGCAGAGGAAAGGGTCAGGCCGGTGGATCGGACGCCGGAGAGGTTCACATAGCCCCCGAGATCCGGCCAGATATCCACCCGCAGGCCTTCCGGCACCCGGTTCGGCCGAAGGCCGCTGTACTGCGTGATCGTATCCCGAAGATCGACGCGCGGGATGAGGCGCCGGACGTCCGTCTCGATCGATGCGAGCCCCTCGGCCGTGGTCGATTTATCGGCCTTGTCTTCCTGATCCTCCGCGGTCGGCCCGACAAGCATGTTTCCGTGGATGGTCGGGCACATCAGCTTGCCCTTGGTGATCTTTGTCGGGATCGGCAGGACGATGTGGTTCACCCGGACGGAAGTGTTCCGGTCCAGGATGAAGAACTGCCCCTTGCGCGGGACGACCCGGTAATCGGCCTTCCCGACCATGGCCGCGATCTCGTCGCAGAAAAGCGCCGCCGCGTTGATCACCCAGTCCGTTTCGATCTCCCCGCCCGTGGTCTCCACGACCCGGACCCGGCCGTTTTCCCGGCGGATGCCCGTCACCTTTGTCTTCAGCAGGAAGTGCACGCCGTTTTCCGCCGCGTTCTCGGCTAACGCCTGCACCCAGAGGAAGGGATCGATGATGCTCTCCCGGGGGATATACAGGGCTCCTTTCACGTCCGGATTGATCTCCGGCTCCATTTCCAGGACCTTCTCGCGCGGCAGATATTCCACGTCATAGACCCGGTTCGCGACAGCCTTGGCCTTGATCTCCGGGAGCTTTGCGAACTGCTCGTCCGTGATCGCCGGGAGGAGCGCCCCGACCTTCTTAAACGGAACGTCCAGATCCTCTGCAAGCCGCGGGACCATCGGATTCGCCGCCACGACCAGCTGGGACTCCAGCGTGCCGGGGGAAGCGTCGTAGCCCGTATGGATGATCGCACTGTTCGATTTGGACGCGTCTCCGCCGATATCCTCGTTTTTGTCCACGACCGTCACGTCGATCCGGTACTTGGACAGTTCCCGGGCGATCGCGCAGCCGACGGCCCCCGCGCCGATCACCACCACGTCTGTTCTCAGCATGTTTCCGTTTCCTCTCCTTCCGGCCCCTTTGCCCATCGGGCGGCCCGTCTGACGGCCCGGTGCCAGTTTTCCAGCAATTGTTCCGTATCCTCCGGCGAGCCCTGCGGCTCGTAGACCAGTCTCCCCTCCGGCCCCGGGGGAAGCTCCTCCGGCGACCGCGCATATCCGCAGCCGGCTGCCGCAAGCTGCGCCGCCCCCAGGGCGGTCGTTTCTCTGCAGGCCGGCACTTCCACCGGGATCCCCAGAAGATCCGCCTGCAGCTGCATCAGAAAGCCGTTGGCCGTAAGGCCTCCGTCCGCTTTGAGGCAGCCTAAACGGACGCCGCTCTCCTTTTCCAGCAGGGCCAGATCGTCTTTCACCTGACAGGCGATGCTCTCGAGCGCGGCCCGGACGATGTGCTCCTTCCGGCTCCCGGCCGTGAGCCCCAGGATCGTCCCCCGGGCGTCCGGATCCCAGTACGGCGCCGCCAGCCCCGAAAAGGCCGGGACGAAGACCACGCCGCCGCTGTCCGGCACCGACCGGGCCATCGCTTCCGTTTCCGCCGGATCGCGGAGGATCCCCAGCCCGTCCCGCAGCCAGTCGACGGCGGAACCGCAGCTGTAGATGCCGGCATCCAGCGCATACACCGGCCCCTGGCCCGGCAGCTGCCAGGCCACGGTCGAAAGGACGCCCGTTTCCGGCAGGACCGGGCGGTGTCCCGTATTCATCAGGATAAAGCAGCCCGTTCCGTAGGTCGCTTTGGTCTCGCCTTCTTTCCGGCAGCCCTGTCCGAAGAGGGCCGCCTGCTGATCCGCGGCGGAGCCGGAGACCGGGACCCGGGCGCCTAAAAAGGCCTCCGGATCCGTAAAACCGAATACGCCGGCGGTCGGCCGGATCTCCGGAAGGATCGCTTCGGGAATATCCAGCCATGAAAGGATCTCCGGATCCCAGATCCCCCGGCGGTGATCGTAAAGCATGGTCCGCGAAGCGGTCGAAGGATCGGTCGCGAACACCTTCCCTCCGGTCAACTGCCAGATCAGCCAGCTGTCGACGGTACCGGCCGCGACTTTTCCTTCGGCGGCCTTCTCCCGCACGCCCGGTACGTGATCCAGGATCCAGCGGATCTTCGTCGCGCTGAAATAGGCGTCCGCGATGAGGCCGGTCCGCTCCCGGATCTTAATTCCGTAGAGCCCCTCCAGACGGGCGGCTTCCGCGGCGGTGCGCCGGTCCGACCAGACGATCGCCGGATAAACCGGCTTTCCGGTCTCTTTGTCCCAGACGATGACCGTTTCCCCCTGGTTCGCCAGCCCGGCGGCCGTGATTTCCCCAGCCGTAAGGCCCGCCTTCGCAAGCGCGAGCGATACCGCCCTGCGGCTGCACTCCCAGATCTCCCGGGGATCGTGCTCGACGAACCCCGGCGCCGGATAGAACTGCCGGTGCTTCACATGCGCTTCGGCGAGCACGCGGAACGATCCGTCAAACAGCAGGGCCGCAGTCCCGGTCGTTCCCTGATCCAGTCCCAGAAAAACTTCCCGCATGCAGGCCACCTCCCTTCAGGGCCGGACGGAGACGATCTCCGTCCCGCCTTCCCTGAGCAGGGCAAGGATCTCTTCGTCCGCTCCCTCGTCCGTTACCAGGACGTCCGCCCGCTCCGGACCGCAGATCCGGTTCATGGCCGTCACGCCGAACTTGCTGTGATCCGCGAGCGCAACGAGCCTGCCCGTCCGCCCGATCATCAAACGGCGCAGCGCCGCCTCCTCCATATGATAATCGGTGAAGCCGGCTTCCCTGCTGAATCCGCCGACCCCCATAAAATACATATCCGTCCGGAAAAGCTCCGCGCTCCGGTCAGCTAAAAACCCGGATACCGAACACTCCCCGCGGCGCGCCTTCCCTCCGAGGACGATCACCTCGATTCCCTCGTTCTCGGAAAGGACGAGCGCGATCTTGAGGGCGTTCGTGATCACCTTGATCTTTTTCTCGCCGGCCGCGAGCGCCTTCGCCAGCTCCAGCGTGGTCGTGCCCACGTCGATCCCGATCACGTCGCCGTCCTTGACGAGGTCTGCCGCCGCCGCGCCGATCGCCTTCTTTTCCCGGAAATGCGCGGTCTCCCGCGCGGCGTAGGCCGGCTCCAGCGCGCTTCTCCCCGCCGTCACCGCGCCGCCGTGGACCCGCCTAAGCAGCCCCCGCTCCTCCAGGTATTCCAGGTCCCTGCGGATCGTCTCGATCGATACGCCGAACCTTTGGGTAAGCTCGCTCACCCGGACGCTTCCCTTTTCCTCCAGTTCGCGAAGGATGCACTGATGTCTGTCGTATTGCATGTCTGCGCTCCCGTTTTTGTTGATTCAGGCAGATCATACCGCCATATCCACATATATGCAACCTGTTTTCCAATATTTTCCAACTTTCTTGCCTGTTATTGTTTATTGCCTCTCCGGGCTTTTCCTGACTCTCCGGAAACCGGCCGCAAAAAAAAGAACTGCCGGCGCTACAGAGCCTGCAGTTCTATCTTTCATATGTCCGATGCTTTCTTACGGATTCCCTCCGCCGGGGAGAATGTAGCCCGGCGCCGATGTCACATACCCTGCATCATCAATATTAGTGGAATTACCTTCTTTCAGCATCCGTCCCTCCACAAACCAGAACGCCAGGAAAATGAGGAACATAATGATCAGAAGATCGATGATCCTCCGGATCACGATCCCGAGCGCGGTCTTCCAGAACTTCCGCTTCGGCTGATACAGCGCCGCTTCCTCCAGATATCTGTCCTCCACCTGTCCCGTCATTCTGAGCAGTTCATCCTGATCTATCGGCATGGTTTCTTCCTCTCTTTCCGAATCGCCCGTTTTGTCAGTCCAGGCCTTCTTCTTTCCATTTCTTCTTCAGTTTCTCCCGCACCCGGTGCAGGATCCCGCTCACGCGCCGCTCGGTCGTATAGAACTCCTTCGCCAGATCGGCGACGCTCTCCAGATTCCAGTACCGGCGGATGAAGAGCACCCGCTTTTCCGGATCCAGCGTCCCCAGGAACTCGTTGAGCGAGCGGAGACGATCCCTGTACAGGGCCTCTTCCTCCGGTCCGCCGCCCGGCGCCGCAAAGATCTCGAGTTCCTCCTCGGCCCGGACGAGTTCCCCGCCGCGCTTCACGGCTTTCTGCCGCCGGAGACGGTCCAGAGCCAGGTTCCGGGCACATTTTCCGGTATAGAGCCGCAGGTTGTCGGGCTTTGCCGGGGGGATGCTCTGCCAGATCCTGAGCCAGGTGTCGTTTAAGGCCTCTTCGATATCCTCCGGATTTCCCAGGATCCGGTAGAGGATCTCGCGGCAGTAGGCTCCGTATTTCTCCGACAGGGCGGAGAGGCCCTCTTCCGCACGGGCTTCGAGCAGATCTATGATGTTTTGATCTTCCATGAGCTCTCCTCCCGTCCGGATGATCCATTACTTCTCCGTGATCTCAAAAGTCGCCGACAGCGGGACGTCGTACCAGTTCTGCCCTGCACGCTTCACCGACACGCTGACGTTGATCCGGTACGTCCCCGGCGTCAGTTCTCCGTAGTACCCCTCCAGATCGTATACGACCGGAGTGCCTCCGATGAATCTCCGGACCGACCTCGCCCAGAGATAAAAGAAGGCCTCGCCATTTTTGTACGGGACTTCCGTCCAGACGCCGTTTTCCTCGCGGTCAAGGGAAAACGCGGCCCCGCAGGTTGCCTCCGCAAACGAGTCGTTCCGAAAATATCCTGTGATCTTCTCCGTCCCCTGCGGGATCTTCGTCTGATCCAGCCGGAAGCGCTGCCGCGTCCTGGGATTTCCCGCCGCTCCGTAGATCACAAAACCCGCGATTAAGGCAGCGAGCAGCGCCGCCGCACACAGCAGGATCCTTCCGATCCTCTTCTTATCCAACACGGGCGCGCCTCCTTTCTGACTGCCTTCTCTCTTATATACGCAGATTTCTCTCCTATCTTTCGCGGAAAACGCGCCGGCAGACTGTATTTTTGAAAAAAATTTTTCGTAAACGACGCCGCCGCCATCTTTGTGGCGGCGGTGTTTCTCTTATGTCCAGGGATTTCCCTTGTCCCAGGGCACTTTCTTTAGTTCGTCGTAGATCTCCTGCGGGATCTCGGGATTGCCGCCGACCCGGCTCGGCAGAAGCTGATCGCCCGCTGCCTTCGGATCGCAGCAGGCCGTGTCGTTTCTCCATTTTTCCCGCTCCGCCGGATCCCGGAGGTTCGGAACGTCCATCGGGACCCCGCCCGCGAGCGCGCTCCGCTGCGCGAACGCGCCCGGAAGGGCCATGTCAAGCGCCTCGTATATGCCGATCACGTCAGCGTTTTTATCTCCGCGGAGGGCCTGCACGAAGTTGTGCATCATGTAGTAGTCGGCCCCGTAATGCCCGTAGGTCCAGGCCTTTTCGCTCAGCCGGTCCTTCGTGTCCATCTCCTCCGGGACCGGGTCCTTCGTCCCGATCTCCGGCCCGCAGTTATAGTAAAGCGTCCGGATATATCCCTGATCCGCGTCGGCGCGGGCTGTTTCCAGCCGTCCCTTCTCCCCATAGAAGCTGTAATAGTACGATTTGCGCGTGGCGCCGCAGCCGTGCAGGCTCTTTAAGACCGTTCCGTCCTCCAGGGTCACCATCTCCACCGCGTAGCTGCCGCCCCTCATTCCGAGCCGGTACAGGCGGTCCGTATAAGGGCCTTCGAACCCGGTCACCTTCACCGGCCGCTTCCCCGCGATATGGATGAGCGGCCCGAGCGAGTGGGTGCAGTAGAAGAACGCGCTCATGTTATTGCGCCAGTGGTCCCGGTCCGCGAGCGTCAGCCGGTTCCAGCTTCCGGGGGTGAAGCGGTGCATGTATTCGCCTTCCGCGTAGATCACCCGGCCGAGCAGCCCCCGCTCCGAAAGCTCCTTGATCCGTTTGACCGCCGGGAAATAGCAGAAATCCTCGGCGTAATAATATTTTTTCCCGCTCTCCTCGATCGCCTCAATGAGTTCGACCGCTTCCTTCATCGTCTGGACGGGCAGCACCTCGCTGATCACGTTTTTCCCGGCTTTTAACGCGCGGATCGCGAAAGGCGCGTGCTCGTTCGCGTAGTTGGCGAGCACCACGCAGTCCATGTCGTGTTTGATAAATTCGTCGAAATCGGTATAGAGCGCCAGCTCGTGCTCCTGCCCGTACTGTGCCTTCACGTCCTCCAGAAGGCGCGGATATTTGTCGCAGACCGCGACGAGCTCGGCGTGGCCGGACTCGGTGCAGTAGCGCATCATCGATTTGCCGCGCCCGGCGCCCATGACGCCGAAGCGGATCTTCGGGGTGAGTCCCCGCCGTTTCAGTTTCTTATAATAGCTTCCGTCCGCGTAATAGGCGTCCGCCTCGTCGATCCCGCAGGTCTCCAGAACGTCGATCCAGCGGTCCTCCGCGTCCAGTCGGCCGAAAATGACCGGATGGAAGCCCAGATCCAGATACAGTTTTAACGCCGCCGGCCGATCCTCGTCGGTCGTGAGCTCGATGATCCTGGGCGCGAGCGTTTCAGCGTGCCCAAGCACCGTCTCCATCAGATTTTTCGACAGGCCCTGCCCCCACACTTCCGGCAGCAGCCCGACCATGTGGATGCGCGTATGACCGATCTCCCGCCGGCCGACCCGGAATTCCCGCCCGGGATCGATGTTGCTCACTTCGTAGGCGGTGCCGGTGCCGATATGCCGGCCGTCCCGGTCCAGAAAGAAGATATCCTCCGTCGGATGGACGCTCCCGGGATGGTCTCCGTAGATCCTCGCCTGAAAATCCGCCTTGAGGCGGGGCTTCACGCACTCCACCCAGGCCGGGATATCCTCTTCCCCGCGGTATCGGCTGACGGAAAGCCCCTCCGGCCAGTCAAAATGAGGGAGCGGCTCCCCCTTAAAGCGGTACATCACCAGATGTTCATCCTGCAGTTTCAGCATTTAAGACTCCTCCCTCAGGGCAGTACAGCCACATTTCTGTTTCTAGGATACCGCATTTCCGCGGTATAGGCAAGATGTACGGACAAGTCTGTCCCATATCCCGCGGCGAATTCTCCCTCTCTGGCGCCCCGGATATGGTATACTTTCTCTGACCATCTCCCTGAGGAGGCCCTGCATGACTGATCCGAACATCCGGAAGTTTACCTTCGGCAAGCCGTTCCCGACCGGCGCGGTGATCCGGGACGTGCCCGAAACCGCCCATCTTCCTTACCTCACCGTCTCCGAAGACGGCTCCCTCTCTATGTCTCTGGCGCCGGAGACGATCCTCTACGGACTCGGCCCGACTGTGCGCGGCCTCAATAAGCGCGGCTGGCTCTATGAAAGCGCGAACCGCGACGACAGCCAGCATACCGAGGAAAAGCACGCCCTCTACGGCTCCCACAATTTCCTGATCGTGGACGGGCCGGCGCGCTTCGCCCTCTTTCTGGACACGCCGGGCTGGGTCGTCTGGGATCTCGGATATACCGACAGCGACCGGATCTCGATCACCGCTGATGACGGTTTCACCCTCTATCTCTGGGAGGCGGAAACGCTGCCGGAACTGGTCCGCGGGCTGCGCGTCCTGACCGGCGCTCCTTACGTACCGCCGCTGTGGGCCTTCGGCTTCAATCAGAGCCGCTGGGGCTACCGCGACGAAAACGACCTGCGCGAGGTGATCCGGCGGTACCGCGAACTGGATATGCCCCTGGACATGGTCTCGCTGGACCTCGACTACATGGAGGGCTGCCGCGATTTCACCGTGAGCAGGGAGCGCTTCCCGGACTTTGCGGATTTCAACCGGGAGCTGGCCGGGGAAGGCATCCATATGGTGCCCATCGTGGACGCGGCACTGAAGGCCGACGAAGCCTGGCCCGTTTACCGGGAATGTCTGGAAAAAGGCTTTTTCTGCCGGAAAGAGGACGGCAGCCCGTTTTTCGTCGGGGTCTGGCCGGGAAAGTGCGTCCTGCCCGATTTTGCGGATCCCGAAGCGGCGGCCTGGTTCGGCCGGCAGTACAGGGCTCTCACGGACGCCGGCGTCCGGGGCTTCTGGAACGATATGAACGAACCGGCGATCTTCTATTCGGAAGACTGCCTCCGGGAGGTGTTTGAAAAGATCCGGACCTTTCAGGATCGGGATCTGGATCTCGATTCCTTCTTCGAGATGAGAAATCTTTTCGGCAGCCTCTCCCACCGCGACGCCTACTTGCGGGACTACTTCCACACCGTCGGCGGGGAGCGGATCCGGGGCGACAAGCTCCGCAACATCTACGGCACCCGCATGACCGAGGCGGCGGCCAAAGCCCTGAAGGAGCAGCTTCCGGACGAGCGCGTCCTCCTCTTTTCCCGCTCCTCGTATATCGGCCTGCATCGGAGCGCCGGCATCTGGTACGGTGACAACCGCTCCTGGTGGTCGCACCTTAAATGGAACGTTGCCCAGGCGGCCGCCGCGGGCATGAGCGGCTTCCTCTATTCCGGCGCGGATATCGGCGGCTTCGGCGGCGACGCGACCGGCGATCTGGCCCTGCGCTGGCTGGCCTTCGGGATCTTCTCGCCGCTGTTCCGCAACCACTCCATCCGCGGGAGCCGCCCGCAGGAATTCTGGCGCTTCGGCAGAGAAGAAGCCTTCCGGGGGGTGCTGAAGCTCCGCTACGCCCTCCTGCCTTTTATCTACAGCGAATTCGTGAAAGCGGCCCTCTCCGGCGGGATGTACTTTCTGCCGCTCTCCTTCGTCTTTTCCGATGCCCGCAGCCGCCGGGTCGAAGACCAGCTGATGATTGGAGAAGGCGTCATGACAGCGCCGGTCTGTGAGCAGAACGCGGACGGCCGCTTCGTCTACCTTCCCGAGCCGATGCGCCTCTTCCGGATGCGCAGCCCGAAGGACTTCGATACCGAACTTCTCCCGGCCGGGGATCATTTCCTTTCCTGCACCCTGAACGAAGTGCTCGTCTTCCTGCGAAAGGGATACTGCCTCCCGCTCGCGGAAACGGACGGCGTCCGCAATTCGCGCGATGTGGACTTTTCGCGCCTTTCCGCCCTCAAATACGACGAAGCCCCCGTATCGTACACACTGTACGACGACGGAGGCGTGAGAAGCGAACTGTCGCTGGAAAAATACGGGCGGACACTGGTTTTCTGAAAAGAGATCCTCACATTTCGAGCGAGCGGAAATGCGACGGAGGAAAGCCCCGGTATTTCCTGAAAAAGCGGCTGAAATAGGCCGGGCCGGAAAAAAGCAGCCTCCTGGCCGGCGCCTTCCTTAAGCTTCCGCCAGAAGAAGCCTGATATGCCTGCCGAGGTGGCGCTCAAGGCCGGCATAATACTCTTCCTCGTGCTCCGCCATGGCCCGGAAAAAGGCCTTCCGGAACCAGTCTTCGGAAAGCAGCACTCCGTAGGCGATGTGCATCGTCTGCCGGGACGGCGCCAGATTCAGGTACTCCGGCAGGAAAACGTCGCTCTCCAGGTCGATGTTCGGGATCTCCGAAGCCTTCGTGGTCACGTGGTAATACTTCTCCGCTTCCGGCCGGTGCTCTATGGCGAATCTGTGCGCGCGCCGGTAGAGCGCGGGCTCCTTTTCCGCCACGACGCGCATGGCTTCCAGCCAGCTCGTTCCCGCGGTCTTCACATGCACGTTTCCCTTCGTGACCCGTCCGACCGTGGAAAAAACGGAAAACTTGTCCGAGCCGGAGTGCAGGGACAGCTTGTAGCCGAAATGCTCCGCGATCTTCTCGTGGACTTCAAAATCCCTGGCAAAATCATCCACACAGCCGATGTACTCGATCCCCTTCTCGAAATAGCCGGAAAAATGCGGGGCGCAGGAATCGATCCGGATGCCCGCGAGCGCCATCTCGTTCCCGATCACGAAATGCTCCGCCGGCGTGGTGATGGTCAGCGTCTCGTCGATGGAGAGTTCCAGATCAACGTCCGCCTCCCGGATCCGGTCGATATAGCGGAAGCAGTCCGCCGCGTGGAGGACGCCCCGGTAAAAGACGACGACGATCCGCCGGAGCTCATCTTCCGCAAGGCGCCCGATGACCGGCAGTTCCCGGCCCAGATAGGTCTTTTCATAATGCGTCCGGATCTCTTCCGGCAGCGCCCGGTAGCGGGCATCGATCTTCTCCTGCGGCAGAAGGGCCGCCTGCTGGTCGATATGCTCCGAACAGTCCAGCGTGATCATGCTGCAGCCCGAAGAAAGGGCATAGCGGATCTCCTCTTTCGTCTTCAGATGGTCTCCGTCCGCGCCGAAGCCGCCCCGGTATCCCTCCTGGAAGACCAGGAACGTGGCCGCGTCGATCACATCCGCGAACGTCCGGTGCGTCAGGTTCAGCTCCCGGATCGACTGCTGCGCGAACACGGGGAAGATGTCCGTGCCCCGGATGGCGCGGATATGCCCCGCCGTCGCGAGCCCCAGCCGGTCGCCGAAGCCCATGGTGAAACGGTGCCCCCGGTGGCTTTGGGGCGCGGTGAAGGGAAACAGCTGCCGGAGGGCGGCGGCATTTCCATGCGTCAGCGGGCAAATCCGGAAGCCGTCCTCTTCTGTTCCTTCAAACAGATCTTTCCCGTTTCCGGCGGCTGCCAGATATTTCTCAAGACCCTTCCTCACCGCCGCTGTGAACGTCCCGCCGCTTTCCGAAACCGATGAAACGTAAACGTTCAGTCCCGCGGCGTTCAGCTTTTCAAGAAAGCGCTCTCTGTCAGTCATGATTCCAATCGTCTCCTTTTAAAACTCAAAAAAGCGCCGGGCGTTCTCAAAGCAGACGTCCCGGACCAGAGCTCCCAGCGTCTCCGTATCATTGGGGTATTCTCCGCTTTCCACGAGCCGCCCGAGGTACCGGCAGAGGATCCGCCGGTAGTATTCGTGGCGGACGAAGGACGTAAAGGACCGGGAGTCCGTCAGCATGCCGACCGAAGAGGCGAGCGCGCCGGCTTCGGCCAGTTCCGCCAGATGGTCTTCGATGCCGCGCAGGTGATCGTTGAACCACCAGGCGGTTCCGAGCTGCACCGAGGGAGCGAAGTTGCCGGCCATGGTGGAGAGCACACGGTTGTCGGCAGGATGGAGATTGAACAGGACCGTCTTCGGGAGACAGCCTCTTTCCTCGAGCCCGCCCAGGAAAGCCGACAGATCTGCAGGGTCTGTCGGACAGCCGATACTGTCGCCGCCCACGTCCGGGCCCAGCAAGGCAAAAAGACGGGGGGAATTGTTCCGGATCGCGCCGATATGGAGGGTCATGACGAATCCCCGGCGCGCGTACTCTCCGGCCAGGTGCTCCATCCGCCGCTTCTTCTCCGGGTCGTTTTTCAGTGCGAAGGTGAGGAAGGCGTGGTCGGCGACCCGGGCGCCGAGCGCCTCGAAGCGGTCGAGCGCCCGGCTTAACGCCGCCAGGATATCGGTCTCTCCGGTCTTTTCCAGAAGCTTCCGGTCGGCGGCGGGATCCTGACCGAAATACCGGTCCGGACGGAACGAGGGCAGGAGCAGGAAAGGGATCGATCCGTCTTCCGCGATCTTCCGGTGCCAGAAAAGGTCGTCCGCGGGATCGTCGGTCGTGCACAGGATGCGGACCTTCTGCTTTGCCAGCAGGCTGACCGCATCGAAGCCGTCCCCTTCCATCATTTCCTCGGTCTCTTTCCAGATCCGGCCGGCGGAGGCGGGGGAAAGCGGCTCTGTGATCCCGAAATACCGCTGCAGCTCCAGATGAAGCCAGTGGTAGAGGGGACTGCCCGGAAGGCGCGTTGCGACCTGCGCCCAGGCGTCGAATTTCTCGCGCGGGGAGGCATCTCCGGTGATCAGCCGCTCGGGAACGCCCTGCGCGCGCATAGCCCGCCACTTGTAATGATCCCCCTCCAGCCAGAGCTCCGTCAGGTTCCGGAAACGCCGGTGCTCCGCGATCGCCTTCGGCGGCAGGTGGTTGTGATAATCGAGGATCGGCTCGTCCTCGGCATATCGGTGATACAGCAGAACGGCCGTGCCGGTATCGAGCAGGAAATCCTTGTCCAGAAACGCTTTCATGACAGTCTCCTTCTTTGGCAGGCGCGGTCAGACGCCCGAGTAGGCGTTGAAGCCGCCGTCGATAGGCAGCACCACGCCGGTGATGAACGACGCCGCGGTATCGTCCAGCAGGAAGAGGACCGCGTTCACCAGTTCCTGCGGCTCGCCGAAACGGCCCATCGGGGTCGCGGCGAGGATCTTTCCGGTCCGCGCGGTCGGGCTGCCGTCCGGATTCCAGAGCAGCGCTTTGTTCTGAGCGGTCGAGAAGAAGCCGGGCGCGATCGCGTTCACGCGGATGCCGGTCTTCGCAAAGTGCACGGCCAGCCACTCGGTGAAATTGGAGACGCCGGCCTTGGCGGCCGAATAGGCGGGGATCTTCGTGAGCGGGGTAAAGGCGTTCAGCGAGCTGATGTTGAGGATCACGCCCTTTCCCCGCTCTGCCATCTCCTTCGCGAAAGCCTGAGTCGGCAGGAGCGTGCCCATGATATTGAGGGAAAAGACCCTGGTGAAGGCGTCCGCCGGCAGGTCGAAGAAGCTCTTTCTGCCGGGATCGGCCAGCGTTTCGGGCGAGAAGAACTCGTCATCGGCGGTCGCGGAAGGGTCGTTCCCCCCGGCGCCGTTTATGAGGATGTCGCAGGGGCCGTACGCGGTCAGGACCGCCTCATGGGCGGCGGCAACGGAAGCAGCGTCGGTCACGTCGACCGGAAAAGCTTTCGCCTCCCCGCCGAGGCCCCGGATCTCCTCCGCCAGAGCCTCCCCCCGCGAGAGGGTGCGGTTCAGGATGGCTACGCGTGCGCCGCAGACGGCGAGCGCCTTGCAGAATTCCCGGCAGAGCACGCCGGCGCCGCCGGTCACGACGGCTGTTTTTCCCGAAAAGTCAGGTTTGAAAGCAAGTTCCATAGGTGATCCTCCCTCAGATCAGGCTGTATAGATGCCGGAGGCGGACTCTCCGCCGAGGCCGGTCCAGTCGGTATGGAAAAACGTCCCCCGCGGAGCGTCGGTGCGTTCGTAGCGGTGGGCGCCGAAATAATCGCGCTGCGCCTGCAGAAGGGCCGCCGGAAGGCGGGGCGATACGGCTCCGTCGAACCAGCTGAGCGCGGAGGAAAAGGCCGGGGCAGGCAGGCCGTTTTGCGCCGCGTAGGAAACGGTCCGGCGCCAGGCGGGCAGAAGCGAAAGAAGCTTTTCGCGGAAATACCCGTCCAGAAGAAGGCTTTCCGGGGCGGCTTTCTTCCCGAAAGCTTCGCTGATGCGGCCGAGGAAGGCGCTGCGGATGATGCAGCCGCCCCGCCACATGAGAGCGACGGCGCTCCGGTCGATCTGCCAGCCTTTTTCGTCCGAGGCAGCCTTCATCAGATCGAAGCCCTGCGTGTAGGAGACGATCTTGCTCGCCAGAAGCGCCCGGCGGACGTCTTCCGCGAACGCTGCCTTATCCGCAGGCGCGGCAGGGGCCGCCTTCGGATAGCAGGCCGCCGCCGCGAGCCGTTCATCCCTCCGGGCGGAAAGGCAGCGGGCAAAAACAGCTTCGGTGATGAGCGGGAGCGGTACTCCCTCGTCCAGCGCTTCGATCGCGGTCCACTTGCCGGTGCCCTTCTGTCCGGCCGTATCCAGGATATGATCGAGAAGCAGCGTCCCGTCTTCCTCCCGGCGGCCGAGGATCTCGGCCGTGATGCCGATGAGATAGCTTTCGAGTTCGCTCCTGTTCCAGGCAGAAAACGTCTCCCTGAGCTCGTCCGGCGAAAAGCCCGCCCCTTCGCGGAGCAGCTGATACGCCTCGCAGATGAGCTGCATGTCTCCGTATTCGATCCCGTTATGCACCATTTTGACAAAATGGCCCGCGCCGCCGCGCCCGACCCATCCGCAGCAGGGCGTCCCGCCGTCGGTCTTCGCGGCGATCGCTTCAAAGACCGGCCGGATCAGAGGCCAGGCCTCGGGAGAGCCGCCGGGCATCAGCGAGGGGCCTTTGAGGGCGCCTTCCTCGCCGCCGGAGACGCCGGTGCCCACGTAGAGAAGGCCCTTTTTCTCCGCTTCGTCCGCGCGGCGCCCGGTGTCCGGGTAGTGGCTGTTCCCGCCGTCGATCAGGACGTCGCCGGGCTCCATCAGAGGTGCAAAGCGCGCGATCACTTCATCCACGGCCCTGCCGGCCTGCACCATCATAAAGACGATGCGCGGCCTTTTGAGGGAAGATACGAGTTCTTCCGGCGTACGGCAGCCGACGAAGGCCTTCCCGGCGCCGCGCCCCCCGATAAACCGCTCGACTTTTTCCGCCGTGCGGTTCCAGAGCGCGACGGTAAAGCCGCGGGATTCCATATTGAGGGCGAGGTTCTCGCCCATGACGGCCAGTCCGATCAGGCCGATATCCGCTTGTTTCATGAAAAGCTCCTTCCGGCGTCAGCGCTGCACCCGCGCGTTCCCCGCCCAGATGTCCCGGAGCTGTTTTTCGTCTGCCGGCTCCGCATAGTCGTTGAGAGAGGAGACCGCGAGCGCGCCGCCCGCCCAGCCGAGTTCGAGGCACTCTTCGGCCGTCCGTCCCTTCAGGATCCCGTAAAGCAGGCCGCCCGCGAATCCGTCTCCGCCGCCGATGCGGTCGAGCACCGGCACGGGACGGGGGTCTGCCGTGATCCACCCTGCGTCCGAAAGAAGCAGAGCGCCCCAGAGATGTTCGTTCGCGGAGACGACCTCCCGGAGCGTGGTCGCGATCACCGCGGCCTTCGGGAAGGCGGCCCGGATCTCTTCGGCCATCGCGCGGTAGCGGCTGATCTTGCCGGCCAGATCCTTTCCGCCGGCTTCCGGCCCGTGAAAGCCCAGCGCCAGCTGGAAATCCTCCTCGTTGCCGATCAGGATATCCGCCAGAGAGGCGAGATGCGTGAAAGCTTCGCGCAGTTCCTCTTCCCGGCCTTTCCAGAAGCTCTCCCGGTAGTTAAGATCGAAGCTGAGGAGCGTCCCCTCCCTGTGGGCGGCGTCCGCGACCGCCAGACAGGTCTCCGTAGCCATGGGACTCAGCGCGGCCACGAGGCCGGAGAGGTGCAGGATCTTTACGCCCTGCCGGCCGAAGATCTCTTCCGCATCGTAATCGTCCGGCGACAGCGTGCGGCCGACTTCTCCGCTCCGGTCGTTCCAGACGCGCGGCGCCCGGACACCGAAACCGGAATCGGCGATGTTGAACTGGTGCCTGAAGCCCCAGGGCCCCTCCTGAGGGACGTCCGGCCCGGCAAAGCTGATGCCCCGCGCGCGCAGTTCGCTTTTGATGAAGGCGGCTACAGGGCTTCCTTCCACAAACCTGGTGAGCGCGAGGCAGGGCTCGCCCAGAGACGCGGCGATGTTGAGGACGTTCGTCTCGGCGCTGGTCGCCTGCATCAGAAAACGGCGGGAGGTGTGGACCGGCGCACGGTCCTCGGGAGTGATGCGCACCCCTATGCTGGTCACGCAGGCGAGGGACCAGCGGGCATTTTCACGAAGAGAAAGCTTCATCGGATGATCTCCTTAACACAGGGCCCGTCTCTTCCGGACGGAACCCGACAGGGATATTATACCGCCAATCACCGCAATATATAGATGTTATTTTGCTTGAATCATTGCGATTATTGCTTTATGATGGTTCCGGAGGACGATCAGTATGAAGAGTACAGCCAAAAGCTTCGACCCCCGCCAGACCATGGCCCGGCCGGATTTCGAGATCTTTCATTACCAGGATGCCCGGATGGAGGAAGTTCCCCTCCATCACCACGATTTCTACGAGGTCTACTGCTTCCTGAACGGGAACGTGGAATATACCGTGGAAGGGAAAAGCTTTGTCCTGCTGCCGGAGGACATCCTGCTCATCAGTCCGCAGGAGCTGCACCGGCCGAAGGTGGAGCCCGGCGAGGCGTACGAGCGGCTCGTCCTCTGGCTCTCCGCGGACTGTTTCAGCCGGATCTGCGGGCGGGAGGAAAAGCTCTCCGGCCTGTTCGGAACCGGGAAGAACCGCTTCCGGGGCGAAGGGACGCCGGTGCCGGAGCTGATGCGGCGCCTGGCAGCCGAGGCATCCTCCGGAGAAACAGGCGCCCAGCTGGCAGCGGAGGGACTGCTCCTGCAGCTTCTCGCGCAGCTTCTGCGCCTTCGGGAACGGCCTCTGCCCGACCCGGGCCGTGAGGGATCCCTCACGGAACAGGCGATGCGCTACATCGGCGCCCACTTCCGGGAAGATATCGGTCTGGCATCCGTGGCCGACGCGCTCTTCGTGGACAAATATCACCTGGCTCACCTCTTTAAAAAAGAGATCGGGACCGGTGTGCACCGGACGATCCTCTTAAAGCGCCTGCAATATGCCCGCGGGCTTCTGGCGGAGGGCACGCCACCCGGTGCGGCCGCCCGCCGGAGCGGGTTCAAAGACTACGCGAATTTCTACCGGCTCTTCCGGGGCGCCTACGGGACGCCGCCGGGCCGGATCTCTGCCGCCGGCCGGAAACCGCCGGAGGGTCCGTCGTAAGCCGCTCTTCCCTGCCCGGAGCCGCTCTCTCCCCCCCCTGCATCCGGCATACGCAAACAGAGCCCGCGGCCGGTCTCCCGGCCGCGGGCTCTGTTTGCGCGTCATGGATCTCTTTATTCGATGGCGATGGTCTTCTGTTCCTCGACCTTCTTTTCTTCTTTCTTCGGGACCGTCAGCTTTAAGACGCCGTTCTCGAATTTCGCCTTCACTTCCTCCGTGGTCAGATCCTCGCCCACGTAGAAGCTTCTCTGCATCGCGCCCGCGTAGCGCTCCTGGCGGATCAGGCGGCCGTGTTTGGTCTTCTCGTCTTTATCCAGTCCCTTCGCGGCCGCTACGGTCAGGTAGCCGTTCTCCAGCGACAGGTTGATCTCTTCTTTCTTGAAGCCGGGCAGGTCGATATCGACTTCGTAACTGTCGTCGTGCTCCCGGACGTCCGTCCTCATCAGACGGTCCGTGTGTTTGCCGTACAGCTTCCGGTCCACACTCCGGAGATCAGGCATCACACTGTCAAGGTCCATCCAGTCATCCAGCAGGTTCTCACCCCAAATACTCGGGTACAACATAGGTCATTTCCTCCTTACTCAATCCATCTTATGGTTTTGAGCATTGGGACGGAGGCTTCGGACTTCCGGGGCTGCGCCCCTTCGGTCGTCTCTGTTCCTTTGTTCGGCCCCGTTATAGCGCTCTTTGTTAGCACTGTCAAGAGGTGAGTGCTATATTTCTGTGTCTTTTTTGTGAATTATGACGGGCTGCCGGCTTCCCCCGGCTGGAAAAAGATGGTCAGGGCCGGCGGAACCAGGAGAACGAAGGGGAAAAGGTACCGCAGGCTGAATGCGATCGGGGTCGCGATAAGTACCGTGAGCCAGATCCCGAGAGCCGGGAGGACCGCCAGAAACGACGGACGGCGGTGCCGGAGCGTACCGAGCACGGTCAGGATCAGCACTGCCCAGGCAAAGAGCGCCGCGCTGAACAGCGGCAGACCGTCGTAAAAGCCCGCGAGCGACACGCCGGTCCACTCCTTCGGAAGATCGCGCATCGCGGGAAGATCCTCTCCTTCCCACATCGAATTGCAGACGTAGCCGTGCGGCATCTGACGTCCCGGATCCCAAAAGCCGACCGTCGACAGCAGGTACGATTCGACGGCCATGGGGAAATTGTCCCGGACGATCCGCAGCCAGACCCGCAGGAATTCGCCGGTGTGTTCCCGGAAGAACACCGTGTCGAACGCGTCGTCCCACTTGACAGTGTCGGCGCAGAGCGGGCGGTAGACTTCCTTCCATCGTTTTGCCGGCAGGATCTGTTCCAGAAACGCCCGGTCCTCTTCCCCGATCTTTCCGCTCTCCTGCAGCACATATCCGACCTGCTGCAGGGGGATCCCGAGGCTCTCCACCGACTCGGCCGAACTGGAGATGGCCCCGCGCACGACGCAGAACGGGAGAAGAAGCGCCAGGGACAGAAGGCCGAAACGCCGGCCCGCCCGTTTATCTTTCTTCAGGTAGTACAGAAATACCGCCGCGGAAAACAGGACGAATGCATAGACAGCGTTGTTCCGGAGAAACGTGAAGAAAAATGCCAGCACCGCGTACAGAAACAGCCGCCGCGGGCATTTCAGCCAGGCGGCCGGATCCTTCTCCCACAGAACGTCCAGCAGGAAGGTGGAAAAAGCAAAGACCGCGATCGAAAAAGGCGTGTCCTTCCAGAGGGAGACCAGATAAAGAGGGATCAGCGGGAACAGCGCCAGATACGCGGTCATCCCGCCCACCAGGATGCGGTGAGTGCCGTGCTTCCGCGCAACCGACAGAAACCAGGCCGCCGAAAGCGCATACAGGACCGCGACGGATACGGTGTGCAGAAAGAAAACGGCCGTGTCCGAAAAGCCGAACCACTGTCCCGGCTTCACGAAGAGCATCCAGTAAAAGGCGTAAAGGATCGGCTGGCGGTTGCTGAAAGGCGCCTCCCCGCGCGCGATCTGCAGCGAAGGGATCGTATCCGCGTAGACGCCTCCGGGGAAATACGTCAGAAGACAGGGGATCTGTGCGAGCAGGATCACGGCAAAAAACAGGAGAAACCGGCTTTTGTCAGGACCGGCCTGCTCTTTCGGCGGCCGTTTTTCGCCTGCCCGGAGAATCAGCCGGAGGATCAGAAAAGCTGCCGCGGAAAAGCCGAGAAAAAGCAGGATATCCCTCGGGCGGGAGCTTCTGACCCAGATATCGCGTTTGTCCGAAAAGAGCCCGACCCACTGCGAGAATACGATCCTGCGCGCGAAAACGGCCGCCGCGCCCAGCGCGGCGGCGAGGATCCCCAGCGTCAGTTCTTTTTTCAGTCGGCCCTTCATAATCCTTGTTTCCTACTCCTGGATCCGGATCAGGTTTTTGTAATAGTCCACCGCGCTGGGCAGACAGTTCATCTCGATGTTTTCGTTGAGGCCGTGCATGCCCTTCATCTGCTCCGGTCCGTAGATCACGGGCGAGAAGCGCACGCAGCTGCCGCAGATCTTCTGATAAAACCGGGCGTCCGTGCCGCCGGTCACCACGTAGGGACTGGCCGCGATGCCCGGGAAGGACATCTCGATGGCGGAAAGGACCGTGTTCCACGCCTCCCCCTCCAGATCGAGCGGCTTCGTGTAGTCCGAGCCCATAAGGAGCTCCGTCTCCAGATCGTACTTCGCCGCGATCTTCTTAAGCAGCGCCAGGCTCTCTTCCATCCCCTGGTGCGGGATGAAGCGGAGGTTCAGGACCACGAAGGCCTCCTGCGGGATCACGTTGTTCGCGTCCGAGCCGCCCTGCCGCGTGAAGGCGAAGGTCGTCTTCAGCATCGCGCCCGCCTGCGGGGAGATGGCCGGCATCACCGCCGTGAGCAGCGGGCGGAACAGCCACAGGTTCCCGAAGAGGAGCCGGAGCGCGAAGGAATCGGAATAGGGCGCCAGCTTTTCGAACATCCGCGCCACTTCCTTCGACATCACCTTCCGGAAGGGATCGTGCTTTTCCAGCCGGTTTTCGAACGCGGCCAGACGCGCGATGGGGGTCTTCTTCGGCGGGGCGCTCGCGTGGCCGCCCTGCGAGCGGGCCGTCACCTTCAGATTGCCGATGCCTTTCTCGAACACGCCGACCATCGCGAAATTGCCCGGCACGCCGGCGATCGGGTCGGAAATGATCCCGCCGCCCTCATCGCAGACCAGGAAAGGCTTCACGCCCCGGCGGGAAAGCTCCGCCACCAGCTTCGGCGCCCCGTCTCCGCCCTGCTCTTCGGTGCAGGACGAAGCCAGATAGACGTCCTGCGGAGGGATGAAGCCCTCCTCCAGCAGTTCCTCGGCCGCCTCGAAAAAAGCCATGAGCGAGCACTTCGTGTCGCCCGAGCCGCGGCCCCAGACCTTCCCTTCGGCGATCTTTCCCGAATACGGGGGATATTTCCACTCGCCCTCTGCCGGCACCACATCCTGGTGGGCCATCAGCACGATCGGCTTATCGTGCCTCTTTCCGGGCCAGAAAAACAGCAGGTTATTGTCGATGACGGTCTTCTCCAGCTTTTCATGCACCAGCGGGAAAAGATATTCCAGTTCCCGGTGGAAGCGTTCGAACTTGCCCGGATATTTCCCCGCGAGGTCGGTCTCGGTCTCGCAGCGGACCATCGCCGCCAGTTTTTCGGCCAGGGCCTCCGCTCGCTCCGCAGGCGGGTCGGGCCGGTAGGAAGCGGTCTTCTTTTCCGCCAGCAGCGTCCGGACCACCGCGGCGATAACGGCCGCGGCAAGGACCAAAAACAGTCCCAGCAGGACCCACAAAGCGATCTTCATGCCTCTTCCTCCTCCGTTTCTTTAGCCTTTCTTCTGCGCCAGAAGAGCCAGGCGATCCCGATGGCGATCGCGCCGCTCGGGATGATCATGAAGCTCGTCGAGCCGGTGAGCGAGGGCACCAGAATAAAGAGCACGCTCATGACGACAAGAGGCCATACCGCGATGTGCATGTGCTTCCGGTAGTATTTGTAGGCCATCGCGCCGAACAGGGCCGGGACCACATAGTCGAACGCGGGCCGAAGCTCCGGCTTCTGGAGGATGGGCTGCAGCGGGATGAGCAGCAGAACGCCCAGCGCCAGCACCACGATGGTCACCAGCGAACTGGTCGCGATCGAGAGCGTGGAGATGATCTCGTTTTCCGCCGTTCCCGTCTTCGCCCCGACGATATCCCGGGCGTTCATCGCGCAGGGGACTTTCATATTGATCAGGTTGCCGGTGATGAAGGCCAGATAACTCCCGCCCGCACCGAGGATCGGCACGTAGATCAGATATTCCGCGATGCAGCTCACAAGGTACACGATCCCGATTGACAGGAAGGCCTTGCCGGCCGCCGCCAGATCCGGCATCGCGCCGAGGATCCGGCCCATGATAAAGGGCGCCGCCGTCAGAAGGACCAGCGTGATCACCGAAACGACCCGGCCGAGCACGTGCGTGCCGCGGGTGTAACGGACCATCTTCTCGTTGTTTTTCTCTTCCGTCACCGTCATTTCGCACCTCCCGCGAGCAGATTCGCGACCACGACCGCCGTCATGCCGACGATCATGCTCCCGGCGATCGAGAAGCCCTCCAGCCACTCGATCTTCTTCTTTTCAATGAGCCAGGTAAAGCCCGCCATCGCCGCCCCGGAGAAGAACGCCGCCACGAGCGGCAGCCAGTCGCCCCGGAACGTGAACAGCCCTTCGCCGGAGACCAGGTTCCCGAGGTAGCTGCCGAGATACGCGGAGACCAGGCCGATGAACATGGCCGTCATCGCCTCGTCGGCAAAGCCGCCTCCGATCATCCTGACGGCCGACGGTTTCGGCTTCCCGCCAGCCTTTTTCTTCTTTTCAATGAGCCCGGTTAGACCGGTCACGACCGCACCGGAGAGGAGCGCCCCGATGACCGTCGGCCAGGCGACCCGGAATGTGAACAGCCCCTCACCGGCGACCAGGTTCCCGAGACAGCTGCCGATACAGACAGCGACCAAGCCGATAAACACGACCTTTATTACCTTGCCGGCAAAGCCGCCTCCGGCCGTCTTTCCGGCCGACGGCCTCCCGCTCAGTTTTTTCGTGTACCGCGGCGTGAAGATCACCGACAGCACCATGCCCCACATGATGCACACGCCCATGACGAGGGCGATGGTCGAGAACGCCTGCGCGGTCATGGCGGATGCGGAAAGGCCCGGCAGGCCGACCGCTTCGGCCGCCGCCTCCGCGACCTGGGTCTCGTAGTGCAGCGCCCCGATCACCGACAGCCGCAGCCAGGGAAGCGGGATGCCCAGGCTCCCCGACAGGGCGATGACGCCGAGCAGGATCCCCACACTGGGAAGGATGGAGAAGGTCGCGCTCGAGGTGACCGCCAGTCTCATCTTCTTTTTGTCCATGCCGATGGCGAGACCGGCCCGCCAGGCGCGCACGAGAAAGATCACGCAGATGACCGCGACGACAAAGACGATGCCGCCGCAGACCGCGTACAGTCCGGCGCCGTTCAGCTTTTCCAGCATACTTAAGCCTTTCCCGGAGGGACGAGGAGCCCTCCGTCTTAGCGTTTTATTCCGAAAGCGGGAAGACCTCCAGCGTGACGTCCGTGAGCGGGTAGGCCGCGCAGGGATGGATCCAGCCGAATTTCCGGTCCGCCGCCCGCCGTCCGTCCGCTTCTTCCGGCATGAAGACCTCGCCGGAAACGAGCCGGCTCCGGCACCAGCCGCAGATCCCGCTGCGGCAGTCCGAAGGCGCGGCGATCCCCGCCTCCTCCATCGCCCGCAGCAGGCTCTTCTGAGACGGGCAGGACAGGGTCTTTTTCTGCCCCCGGAACAGCACCGTGACCGTCAGGTCGCGGCCGATCGCCTCCCGCGGGAACGCCGGATCCCGGGCGGGATCCCCGTATTCCCCGGAAAGCTCGAATCGGACCAGCCTCTTCGGGAGGCCGAGCTTTTCGAGCTCTCCCTTTTCATAGTCATACATGGCCCGCGGCCCGCAGACGAAGACCGAATACGGCTTGTCCGCCGGGGCGTATTTCCGAATCAGTTCGGCCGAAAGCAGGCCGTGCTCGAACCCTTCCGCGTCGTCGTCGGAGAGAACGTTCACCACCTTGACCCGGCCGTGAGAACGGGCCGAGATCGAGAGGAGCTCGTCGCCGAGAAGGATCCCGTCGTGCTTCCGGCTCCCGTAGAGGAGCGTCAGGCGGAAATCCTCCGTCCCGTCGGCGATCGCCGCGGCCATGGAGCAGAAGGGGGTGACGCCGCTGCCGCCCGCCAGACCGATCACCTGCTTTTCATCCCTGAGTCCCTGAAAGTAGAATTCTCCGAGCGGGCCCGAAAGCGTCACGCGGCTCCCCACCGTCCAGTGATCCAGGATATATCTCGAGGCGAAGCCGTCCCGGCTCCGCTTGACCGTCAGGATATAGGAGCTTTCCGGCCCGAGCGCAGATGCCGGAGCCGAACGGATCGTATACGGTTTGCATACCGTCTGCTCTCCGATCTCCAGAAGGACGCTCACATACTGGCCGGCCCGGAAATAGGCGAGAGACTCCGTGCCCCGGTTCACGTCCGGCACGAGGACGAAAGACTTCGCGCCGTCGTGCTCCGTCACCCGGCTCACCCAGGCGAACTGGACCGACGGATGCAGGGCGGCTGCCAGCCGGTTCGGCTGAAAGACCGTCTCCGGGAGCTCCGAGGACGCTTCGGCGATCTTCTGCTCGCGCGTCTTCACCTGACGCAGAAACGGGCCGACGCTCAGGCCCTTCAGCAGTTCTTTGCCGTAGCCGTATTCGTTCTTCATTTCCGGCCCCCTTTCCCCATCTCCTGCAGCATATACCGGGCCTGCTCGGCGCCGGAAAGGTATGCCTGCGAGTAGCCGTCCATCTGCGTGCCGTGCCCGCCGCAGAAGCGCAGGCCCTTCACGGTATAGTCCAGCTTATGCCCGGACTGCACACGGGGGAACATCCCGTCGAAATCCCGCGGCTCGTAGCCGTAGACGTCGCCTCCGGGCGTCCCCAGGTACCTGGCCCAGGTCGCGGGAGACGCGACGACGATCTCCTCGATGTGTCCCCGGAGCGTCACGCCGAACTGTTCTTCGAAATCCCGGACCGTCTCTTCGGCGATCCGGTCCTTGACGCGGAAATAGGTCTCCGGCGTCACGTCTTTGAAGACATCTCCCGTGAAAAACTTGGAGAACTGCACCATGGAAGTCCCGGGCCTCGTGCAGTCCGGGATCACCTCGTTGATGACCGTCACGCAGTAGTCTTTGTGCGTTTCCAGCGAAGAAAAGCTCTCGTACTGCTTCACCGTATCGCCCGTCGAGCGGACGAAGGTGTCGTAAGCCCTGAAGCCCAGCTCTTCGTAAGGGATATCCAGCCCCAGATAGACCGTGAGGCAGCTCTGCCCGAGGGTACGGGCGTTCATCAGCTGCCGCTCCCGTTTCGGGACCTCCATGGGATCGACCATCCGCCCGAAGACCACGTGCGGCATCAGGTTGGACATCACGCAGTCGCAGGGAAGATAGGTCTCGTCCGTCAGCGAGACGCCCCGCACGCGGCCGCCGCGGATATCGATGCGCGACACCTCCGCGTTATACCAGATATCCCCGCCCAGTTCCCGGATGCGTTTGTCGAAGGCCAGCGCGATCTCGTGACTGCGCTCCTTCGCGATCCAGGGCTTCTGGGTCAGGTAGGTGTAGGTCATAAAGGCATAGACCGCGAAGCTCATGTGCGCCGAGTCCGCGGAAATATAGTCCCAGTACGATTCGAAGATCTCCCGCGCCTTGTCGGGCACCCCGATCCGCCGGAGCATCTCGTCCGTCGGGACCGGCACGGTCTTCATCAGATCGGCCCATTTAAAGAGCATCGAGATCTTGGCGAGCCCGCCCGGTTCGTTGTGGTACCCGGCCAGCCAGTCCACGCCGTCGCCGATCATCCGGGCCAGTTCCATCACCGTCTCCATGGACGGCCGGCTGCCCGGGACGGCTTTTTCCATCTCGTCCAGGAACGCTTCCACACCGACCGGCATGGTCACGTCGAAGCCCGTCTCCGGATCGCGGTTCACCGAGCGGAAGGCCTCTTCCACCGGCACCCAGTCCACGTCCAGGCCGTACTCGTCCGTGAGAAGCCGGCGGACCGCCCCCTTCTTTTCGCCGTCCCCCATCTGACACATCTCGTGGAGGGTGGCTTCAAACTCGAACCTTCCCCGGCAGAAGCTGGTGGCGCATCCGCCCGGCAGGTTGTGCTTCTCCAGCACCAGCACCTTTTTCCCCGCTTTGGCCAGGGCAGCGGCGGCACTCAGGCCTCCGTTTCCGGCACCGACCACGATCACGTCGTATTTCACTCTCTCCTGCGCCATCCCCGCTCCTTTCTTTCTCCTTCGCCGCCGGATCCGCGGCTTTCCGTCCGTCTGCAAACCGATACTGTACATTTCAGTGTATCACAAAGTTCACGGCTTGACAAAGGAAATCCGGTCTCCCGCCGCGAAAGCGGAGCTCCTCCCGCCGGGAGGGCTCCGCTTTCGCTCTTATCGCTTTACAGGGCGCTCTTCGCCCGTTTTTCCTTAAGATCGAGCCCCAGCACCCGGATCGCGTTCGCGCCGAGGATCGCCGTGAGCGCCTCGTCGGAGATATCCTCGCTGAGGAGCCGGCCCATCTCCCACGGCACGTCGTGATTGTGCGTGTCCGTTCCGAAGAGCACGCGGTGATAATCGATCTTCTGCAGCGATTCGGCCCAGGTCATGCCCGCCGTGAACGAGCCGCAGAACTCGAAGAAGACGTTGTCATAAGCCGGATCCTGCGCCATCATCTCACATTCATGACGGCCCTTATTCCCGCCGCCGCTGTGGCCGAGGATCACTCTGGCGTGCGGATACTTCTTCGCCGCGTTTCCGCAGCGCAGGGCCGTGCCCGTTCCCTCCGCGTCGTCCCAGGTGTGGATCAGGATCGGCAGGCCGTGCTTCTCGGCATACGCGAACATGAGACCGTATTTCGGGTCGTCGATCGGGGTCTTCTCATAGGACGGCAGGGTCTTGAGGCCGACATAATAGCCGCTCTCAAACAGCTCGTCCATGACCTTTTCCGAATAGACCTCCGGGAACATGGAGCGGTAGTTGAGATAGCCGGCAAAGCGGTCCCGGTACCCCTCGGTCACCTTCAGGATATCGTACTGAGGCTTCAGCGGATCGTCCGGACAGCGGTAGGTGTCGGTACCGACCGTTATGTCGATGCCCAGCCGGTCCATATCGTAAAGCATCGCGTCCCGCTCTTCCGTTTCCACGTTGGTGGCCGTCATCCAGCGGTGATTGTGCGGGGTGATATGGGAATGCGCGTCGACGACCGGGATATCCCGGATCGGCTCGCCGCTTAAAAACGGTTTCCAGAAGCGGTTCGCGAGCGTCGGCTCCACGCTTTTTCGACGGGCTTTCAACACTTCACGGTCTTTCTCCGGAAAGAGAGCCGCCGCGTTGTCCCAGGCGATCCGGTCCTTCTCTTCCTGCGGGATCCTGTCCCACGCCAGTCCGCCCATGGCGGCGCCGCGGTTCCCTCGGAGGCCCAGGCTGAAAAGCACCCGGTCCGCTCCGAATTCCCGGACAAACATCGCCAGATGGTCCCGCGTGTGCAGCCAGGCATTGTCGATGTAAATGTTGGGGCAGCGCTTCATCGCGTCGTAGACCCAGTGGGCCGGTCCCCACATCACCTGCTGGATCACGATCTTCATCTGCGGGAAGCGTTTCGCGAGGAATTCCATATCGTCCAGGTCACCCCTCAGATCCAGTTCCTTCCTCGTCACGAAGATGACCGGATCCTGTTCTTCCAGCTTTTCCAGCACCCATTCCAGTTCCCGGACGCGGAAATCATAGGTCTTCGGACGGATCCGCAGACAGGCGGGGCGGTGTTCCCGCAGGCACTGCCGCAGGTCTTCCATCTCATGCGCCGAAACGAAGGGATAGGGCTGCAGTTCGAAGCAGGGGATGACCCGCTCAGCCGCGCCGGGCGTTTCTTCGATCATCTCCAGAAGCCGGTCCCGTGCCAGCATCGCGTTCTGCTCCTGATAGGAGGCCGTCGTCTGCCAGATGCCCAGCTCGTCCATCGTCTTCAGCAGAGCTCCCAGAGAGGGGTATTTCTCCGGCTCCGGGCCGATCTCACCCCAGAGATTGAAATAATAAGGACTCTTCATCGTTATCTCCTTTATCCGTTTTTTCGCCCGGTCCGGCGGTCAGTCCGCCGTTTCTCCGGAGACCGTTTTTTCCGCTTCGGTCTCCGCCGGCGCTTCCGTGCTTGTTTCCGGCTCCGTTTCGGTCGGTTCTTCCGTGCTGCTCTCCGATTCTGTCGGCGCTTCCGTGCTTGTCTCCTGCTCCGTTTCTGTCGGTTCTTCCGTACTGCTCTCCGATTCCGTCGGCGCTTCCGTGCTTGTCTCCTGCTCCGTTTCCGTCGGTTCTTCCGCGCTGCTCTCCGATTCCGCCGGCGCTTCCGTGCTCGTTTCCTGCTCCGTTTCGGTCGGTTCCTCCGTGCTGCTCTCCGATTCCGCCGGCGCTTCCGTGCTCGTTTCCGGTTCTGTCGATGCCTCGGTTGTCTCCGGTTCGGGCACCGTGCTCACAAAGTATCCGCCGGTACTGAAGCGGAAATGCCCCGCGATGCGGCCGTAGCCGTAGTAAAACAGGAGCACGTCCTCCTCGTAGACCTCCGGCTCGCCGGCCGTATCGTGATGGTGCAGGATAAACGGGACTCCGTCACCGGCCCGCCGGTCGGAAACGACGGCGATATGGCCGTCCCAGAGGTAGCTGTCCCCATAGAAGATCACGATATCGCCGGGCTGCCACTGGGTATAGTCCGACGGATTCGACGTCAGTTCCTGACATCTGCCCAGCAGCGTCATCCGCTTCAGGTAGTAATACAGATTGCGGACGCGGCGGAAAGTCACAGCGCTGTAGGTATAATCATCGTCGCGGGCCATCGGATACCAGCTGCTGCCGGCCTGATTCAGGTCCTGAAAAACTATCCTGCGGATATCGTAGCCCGCCTCCAGCATCGCGTAGGCGAAGACGTCGGAACAGACGCTCCGCGTTCCCGCGGTCAGCGGCGCATAGCCGGTCGAATAAACGATCCCGCCGTCGTAGACCGGACCGCAGGAAAGGAAACGCCGGGCCCCGTTCACGAACTCGATCTGATCGTCGATCCCGTCGCCGTCCCTGTCAAGCCCGCTCATGTAGAGGGGGATGCCGAAGCTGGCGTTATCGTAGTATTCGGACCAGGTCCGCACCACGCGCTCCAGGGTCGACGACTGGAAGGGTTTCGACTGAGCGTCGGCCGTGGTAGCCACGGTGCTCTCCGGCTCGCGCGTAGTGGGCGGAACGGTCGACGCCGCGGTGGGGGCCGCCGTCGGCCGCTGGGTAGGCCGCTGCGTCGGAGCAGGCGTCGGGGCCGGCGTCGAAGCGGGCGTCGGGATTTCCGTCGCCTCCGGGAGCGTGGTTTCCGGGAGGGTCTCTTCCGGCTCAGTCCCGGCCTCGCTTTGGGTCTCCGTCTCTGTCTGCGTTTCCGTCCCGGTCCCGGAGCCCGGGCCGGCAGTTTCCTCTCCGGCGGTCAGAGACGTGTCCGCGGAGGGATCCTCCGGGGCGCTCTGCGATTCGGAGGGCGGCTCCGTCCGCCCTTCCGGAGAGCTCTCCGTCTCCCACCCGGCAGCCGGAGTACCCTCCGGCGCCGGCCCCGCCGATTCCACTTCGTAGGGGATGCTCTCCGCCCCGCTGAACGCCTGCCAGTATTCGTCCGAAGACGGCACTGTCTCACCGGCGCTTTTATCCGCCTCCGCCCGGCTTTCGGCGACCGTCTCCGCCAGAGAGCGGACCGTATCCAGAAAAACGGCCGCAAGGGAACCGACCAGCAGCAGTACCGCCAGACAGAGGAGCGTCAGTCTTCTTTTCCATTTCGGGGAACGTTCGTTCATTTCCGGGGTTCCTTTTCAGGAAGTTTTCGTCTTTCCCCGGTCTACCTCGGCCGGCCGGGCAGAAGCTCCGCGGGGATCGCGCAGTGATAGGGCTTTCCGCCCGTCCGCACGCGGAAGTCTTCTTTCGCGTCGGCGAGCCGGTCCGGCTCGGTCATCAGGCGGTAGCCGGCCAGCGCCATGACGCGCGCCGCGTAATCCATCGCCTTCAGCGCGGTCGAGCTCTTTCCCTGTGCGGTATACTGCCAGGAATGCCCCGGACATCCCACCGCAAAGGTAGCCGTATGGATCTGCCCCGTCGGGACCGCATAGCTGGTGTCTCCCACGTCCGTGGATCCCGCCGACGACACGGTATCAAAATGGAAATACGGCATGACGAATTCGGGGAAAGGCTTTTCCCGGAGACGGTCCGCCGTCTGCTCCCGCAGCGCGGCCGGCAGCCGTTTTACCGAACGGCTCTCCGCCGGATCCCAGGAGATGACGGTCTCCTGCATCTTCCGGCCGAACTCCTGCTCTTCCTCCGTGTGCTCCGGCAGCTTCTCCGCGAGCATGCACTCGTAGAGGAGCTTTTCCAACGGCTCGTTGGGCAGAAGGTCGGAGCAGGCCTTGTCGAACGCGATCTCCACCTTCGTCCCTGTCATCATCGCAGCCCCGCGGGCAACGTCGCAGACCCGCTCATACAGGGCCAGGGCCTTTTCGACGTTCACGTGGCGGACCAGATACAGGACCTCCGCGTGGCTCTGCACGACGTTGGGGCTGGTGCCGCCCGTATCCAGGACCGCGTAATGGATCCGCGCTTCCTGTTCCATATGTTCCCGGAGGTAATTCACCCCCACGTTCATCAGTTCCACCGCGTCCAGCGCGCTTCTGCCCTTCTGGGGTGCGCCGGCCGCATGGGCGCTGACGCCTTTAAAGCGGAAATACGCCTGGCAGTTCGCATTGCTCGAACCGGTGACCACTTCGTTCATCGTGCTCGGGTGCCAGGTGATCGCCGCGTCCACCTCGTCGAACAGCCCCGCCCGCGCCATATAGGCCTTGCCGGAGCCGCCCTCTTCCGCCGGGCATCCGTAAACGACGACCGTTCCTTCCCGGCCCTCTTCCCGCAGACGGTTCCTAAGGAGCACCGCCGCCTCGACGATGCCGGTTCCGAACAGGGAATGGCCGCAGCCGTGCCCGCTCTCCCGGCCTTCGACAGGCTCCGGCCAGGTGACGCCCGCCTTCTGGGAAAGCCCCGACAGGGCGTCATATTCCGCAAGCAGTCCGACAGCGGGTCTTCCGCTCCCGGCCCGGGCGATAAAGGCCGTGGGCATATCCGCCACGCCTTCCGTTACTTCAAAGCCTTCTTCCCGCAGGAAAGAGACCAGCGCCGCTGCGGAACGGAATTCCCGGAACCGCAGTTCCGATGCTTCCCAGATCTCCGCATTCAGTTCTTCCAGCCTTTTCTGAAACTCGTTCATAACGAACTCCTTTCCTTTTCTGGGGCGATTGTATTCCAAATCCCGGAAAAAGTAAACGCTTCGGATGCGGCTCAGCGAGCAGAGATCCCGCAGCATTTTGCTGAAGTTGTCATCGTCCATGAGCTCCGCCTTGCGCTCGGAGCTCAGGCCCATCTCCTCAAAGGGGACCGCGTCCGGCATGAACGGAAAACTCGTCAGATGGTCGAACTGCGTCGAGGATACGTAATAATCCCGCATCGCCCGGAGAACGTCCCTGTACGGGGCGTATTTCGGGTTTTCCATGCCGGTCTCCAGAAGGTCTTTCAGGTACAGGCTGCCGGAATGCACCTTGGGCGGCGTGAACATGCCCCGGACCTCTTTGCCGTTTTCCACTCATCTGACCGGATAGCGCTGGCTCACGGCGCCGGTTCCGGGAGCAAGGCGCTCAAAGAGCATCCGCAGCTGATCTCTCAGCCGCCAGTACAGGCCTTCGTTTTCCTCGCCGACAGCGCCTTCCCTGCCGGTCAGTCTTCATCTGACGCCTCTCCTGTCCGTTCCCCTCATGATGCTTCCGGGCTCAGTCGGGAAAGACCACCGCGACCTTCCCGCATTTTCCGCTCGCCATCAGCTCATAGGCCTTGTCCGCGTCTTTCAGTTCGAAACGGTGCGTGATCAGCCTGTCGGGGTGGATGCCCCAGCGGACGAGATGTTCGACCAGTTCCTCCATGCGCCAGAGCGAGGTCACCCAGCTGCCGTAGATCGTCTTCTGGCCGTGCATCAGATCCGGGGACGGCTGGAAACTGACGTCGCCGCCTTCTCCGACCATGACCATCTTCCCCCATTCCCTGGTGCAGCGCAGCGCCAGCGTTCTGGCACTGCTGTTTCCCGAACAGTCGACCGTGCGCTCACAGCCGTAACCGTCCGTGACCTCCATAACGGCCTTCTCGCAGGCGGAAGCGTCCGAGGAATCGAAGACAACGTCTGCCAGTCCCAGCTGCACCGCCAGGTCCCGTCTGTCTTTGCTGACGTCGCATCCGATCGTCTTGTCGCAGCCCATCGCCCTCGCCAGCATCAGCGCCGAAAGGCCTACGGGCCCCAGTCCCGTCACCAGGACCCGGTCGTTTCCGGAGACCCCGATCTTCATCAGCGCCTCATAGGTCGTCCCGAAGCCGCACGCCACCTGGGCCCCGTCTTCGTAACTCAGTTCGTCCGGGAGCGCGATCAGATCCTTCTCGTCGCAGAGGACGTACGGAGCCATCCCGCCGTTCCTCTGCCAGCCGTAAGCAGCCCTGTAAGGGCTCTTGCAGGAGATATAGTAGCCCCGCCGACAGTCGTAGCAGACTCCGCAGCCCGAGATATGATAAACGATCACCCGGTCGCCTTTTCTGAAGCGTTTCAGGCCCGGGCCTTCTTCGGCAATGATCCCGGCCGGTTCATGCCCCGCTATGATCCCGTCCCGATAGCCTTCCGCGCCTCTGCCCGTATGGGCGTGATAGATCGCGCGGATATCGGAGCCGCAGATCGTCGACGCCTTGGTCTTCACAAGGACCTGACCGTATCCCGGGTGCGGGATATCGAATTCCTTCATCCTGACCGTGCTGTTTCCCGGGAGAATAGCGCCTTTCATGATTCGTTCCATGAGTCTTTGCCTCTCATTCGTTGTTTGGGATGATCTCTGTATTATTTCTTTCGCGGCAACGGCAGTTCGTCTGCGACGGCTTCCAGAAGCTCCTTCAGAAACTCCCGGTCATCCATCTCTTCGACCAGAAGCATCTCTTTCGCGCCCTGATACGGGAGCTCCCGGGGAGCATCCGGCAGCATCCGCCAGTTTCGTAAGCATCTCTGCCGCGATCCGAGCTGCGAGGAACAGTCCGCCGGGCACAAGGACAGAGCCGCCCCCTTATTTTTTCTTTTTCCGTTTCTTCCTCTCGTATTCGTTCATCGCCTCATGGGCCTCTTCGTCCCAGACCGTCCGTTCCGGTCCGAGCGTACCGTACATCGTGTTTTCGAACGAGTATGTCATAGTCCCGGTCCTGATCAGCTCTATGTTTTTAATGTCGTCCGCGAAGCTGCCGAGGCGGCCGAAAATATCCTGTGTGATCTCGTAGTCGTACTGTTCGCGTCCTTCGCGGCTCGTGTAGATGATCTCGGCAAAGTACCGGCCCGTTTCCGGGTCGCGGTATGCCGTCCAGCAGTTCCCTTTCTTTTCCTCTTTCATGCGCTCTCCCTTCCCGTCCGGGCAGCCCTGCCGGGCGCCGCCCTGCTGAAGTTTCATGCTTTGCCTCCGAAGGCCCCGTCCCTTCCGGATCCGCGTCACTCCGGGAGCCCGACGTCTTTACCGGTATACAGGTGCCTCAGTCTGAACCCGGCCGAAGGATCCTTCAGATCCGAGTAGGCGATGCTCACCCCGTAAGCTTCCGACACGTCCAGGGCCTTATCGCCGATGCCGTAAGTATAATGATAGTGCGGATGCTCGTCCGCGACAAGCCTCGGCGTCCTGTCCCGGACCCACTCGGCGTCCTGCCGGAAGAAAGCCCGTTCCTCTATGCGCCTTATGGTGCTTCCCGCAGGCATTTCCCGGATGCTTTTTCTCCTGCCCTTTCCTTTGATCCTGCGGTCGGACCATACGCCGTCCTTCAGCGTTCCGATGTACGTTTCCTTAACGGCCTGATCTTTCAGGATGACGAACCAGTATGTGCCGTCCTTGCCCCCGATGATCCAATCGACTTCATCGCGGAACGCCTGACAGAATTCAAAGCCCTGTTCCTTCTCCGCAAGCTCCGTGAAGCGGTAAGCATCCATATCCATCTTCTCCTTCCAGTATCGCGCCGCAGCCGCGGCTCTTCGCCGCCGGCCGGGCAGGGCCGTTCATGTTGTTCGCCGGGGACTTTCGGCGGGCCGGAAATCACACGTCCGGCTGCTGGCCGTCATGGGCTTTCCAGGCGCATTCCGTGATCCGCATATCCGTGAACACGGCCCTGAAGCTGGAGTCTTCCGGACTGCAGGCATAGATACCGAAGCGGATCCTTCCGGCACCTTCCCACATGTGGCAGACCCGCATCTGCGTGAATTCCCGGCCGTCCCGCGAGCATTCGATGCAGTAGTCGTCTTCTCTGCGGCTCAGACGGTACCACATGGTTTTGACGTCTGCCGGGATCGCCGTCGTCGCCCAGTCGGAGTAGCCGTGGTTCGTGACGACCGATCCCAGATGCTGGAACGATCTGTTTTCATATTCCACAGAGGCTTTCAGCCAGTTTTCGGAGTCCAGGTACATGACGATGCCGCACTGGTCAAACCGGTGACCGCTCCCGGAAAAGTCCGTTTTTACGATAAACGAGAAATACGGTTCCCCGGTCTCCGTCTGCAGGACCGGGGCGTTGTCGTTGCGGAAATGATAGTACGTTCTCTGCCAGAGGTCGGTAAACGGAACCGTCTCGATTTCGATTCGGTTTTCACCGACGGAATAATGAAGCGGCTCTCTTGTCCATTGCATCCCGGTTAAATCCATGAGCTCTCAGAACCTCCTGTGCTTTTTGCAGACCGCGGTCTAGCGGTGAATGTACATTCTGGTCAGATCCGGTTCCCCGTCTCCCTGTACCATACAGAGAAACTCCCAGCCGTATCTTTCGTAAAAGCCGGTATGATCCGTTACCAGATAGACGGGCGAGATCCCCCCGGCCTTCAGATCCCCGACCGTCATGTCCAAAAGACGGCCCGCGATGCCCCTGCCCCGGTATGCCTCTTCCGTATATACCGCGCATACATTGGGGCTCAGGTCTTTTCTGTTATGAAAGTCATTCCCGATGACGCCCATTCCGCCGACGATCTTATTCCCCTCCGTGCACAGATACCA
>JAEEGL015475531.1_pt1 | contig 38193 bp, 37 predicted proteins | sample 9134231 | NCBI WGS metagenome assembly JAEEGL01 (sample SAMN16246548, study PRJNA631951) | gut metagenome | biome: gut microbiome; feature: rumen; material: fiber-attached | host: Bos | place: Iran: Karaj | collected 2018-10
AAGTTTATCAGATAAGTATCTATTCCCCTGTCTTTTGCCATCCTGAAAATGGAGGACCACATCTGATGCCATTCGGACAATTCTTCGTCAGAGAAAGGGCATGCTTCAGGGTATTTGGCTGTCTTGACCATATAACTGAACGGATGCAGATTCCATAATGTGAGCACATTGAATCTGTTGTCGGCCATCATGTCAAGGAAAGCCTCCCAATAAAGAGTGTCCCGGCAAGTATCATAGTGAAGGCTCGTAGCCTCGCTGATGCGATATGGATCCCATGGCAGGTTATGCTTGATCGCCCTGAAGGACAGGGCTGGATGCTCACGTTTGTCACGGATATTCGTTTTACCTTGCCTCAAAGAATTACGGATGTCGAGGAGCGCGTACATTACTCCGACATCGTCACCCGCCTTGATTCTGGAATGTCGCCCTTTACTTGTAATTGAGAACGCCTCCTTCCCCATCGATGGATCAATCTTCGCCGTCAGGATGATGTCTGCCTTGCCATCGGAGCAGATGACGATGTTCGAGTCAGCAAGCGCCTTAATCATGCTGATTCCGTGGTTGATCCGTGGAGAATCTGTTTGGATGTCAATCCTAACCGATACCGTTCGACTGTCGCCTGCTTGATTCGTATTGCAGCCAATAAGACAAAGGCAAACAGCGAGATAACCAATGAATTTGAAACAATGCTTAGTCATATTTTTTCTATAATAAAACCTCCATCGTAGTCTTCTGGACATGCATTCCCATTTCCTTGTAAAAGGATGATGCAGGAACGTTTCCCTCCCAGACATTGAGAGTAATGCTGTAACAGCCTATGGAACGCGCATAGTCGCGGGTCCTGCGGCTAAGAGTGTGACTATCTTTTTCATAATGGTAAAGATAGCACGAAACAATGATAAATAAAAAATAAGCACCTGCATTTCTGCAAGTGCTTATCAAGATGCTCCCCCTCGGGGACTCAATCAAACCAACATCGTAAAACATAATTGTACGTTTATATGTGTCTGAATCATGTATTTCATGAAACTTGTTCAGTCGTGTTGGTTTTTTGTGGTGCAAATTTTAGGCTTAGTGGTGCAAAAATGTTATATTTGCACCACGGACTAGTCGCATTAACGGAAAGTAAAAAAGATAAAGGATGGAAAGGATAACATTAGAGCTAAGGACCAAGAAGAAATCGGGTAATATCAGGCTTCGGTTTCGTCTCAGAGATGGACGTAATATACAGCTATACTATAAAAGTGGCATAGTCACCTCGCTTGAGGCTATTAGTAAATTCCAAATAGATGGACAAGTTAAACCAAGGGTCACTGTTTATGATGAAGATCTGCGTAGAAGGATTCATGATGTAGTATCACTGATGCACAACGCATACGTTAGTCTTCAAGACTCTGGAGTTACTATTAACAATGATAGTTTCAACGAAGCGATTCAATCCAACATATTATCCGACCGGAACTCTCAAACGGAAGTTGATATGTCTTTGCTTAATATGTTTAGGGATTACACCAGGAAAGCATCAGAAGAGGGCGTTATCGGAGCTAGTAGGTTGGAGAAATACGAGATCTTGTTAGAGAAGCTTTCCCGTTTTCTTACCATAAAGCGGAAGAATAATATCTCCGTGCGGGACTTTGATTATTCAATGCTTCTTGACTTTCGCGGTTTTATGTTTGACGAGTACAAGTATGTGGAAGATTGGCCCGAACTCTATGGCGAAATGTCAAAGCGAAATATTCCATCAAAAAAGCTGTCGCAGAACACAGTTGCTACAAATCTTAAAATCTTAAACACTTTTTTCTCTGAGCTAGAGGATGAGGAGGTTATTGAGAAATCTCCATTCAAGGCTATTAGTAAAAACAGGAGAGGTGCAATCCTTAAGGAGCAATATGATTCACCAGTGTATCTTGAGAAGTCGGAGGTATTAAGAATCATCAGTAAGAAAGTACCGAGGTCACTGGAGTCGACAAAGGATGCATTCCTTTTTCAATGCTCCGTTGGATTCCGTATAAGTGATTTCTTGACTTTTTCTGAGGATAATGTTTCTGTCTCTCCGGAAGGTATTCCGTACGTGCATTATCTTCCTAAAAAAACTGCAGGATCAGAGAGAGAGCGAGCTGAGGTCGAGACTCCACTAGTTCGATTTGCATTTGACATTCTGATGAATACAAAATGTTCGTTCCCAATTCTTAAGTATGTGACAGGGGAGAAAGGTTATAATGCCAGAATTAAGCAACTCCTTGCATTCTGTGGAATTAATAGAACGGTCCAGAGATATAATGAAGAGACAAAATCTAGCGAATATAAGCCTATTCATTCTATCGCGAGCTCTAAACTATGCCGCTCAACACACGTAGATATGCTAAACAAAGTTCAGGTAGACATGTATGCCGCCGGTTTGCATAAAGCGGGAAGCGATGCGGTTAACCGATATACAAAACTGGAGCTGAAAGATCGTTTTCAACTAATGAATTATGCCTTTGATCAAAAACCATTCAAGGTTGATAATGATTTAAAAATCATAGAGCAATGAAAGTGTATGATAATATTGATCTATTTCACCGACACAGAGGAGTAATAGGTGCGTGTGCTGTATCAGATGAAGAATTCCAAGAGGGATTGAGGTCTATTGTTGACAGCATTATCCCCCTCAGGAAGGATAAGGAAGGTTGTATAGCTCAATATGAGGAGATACGAGATGATCTTCCTATTACAAAAGTGATTGCAGAGGAAGAGACGCCTTTGGGTCCCGATTTTAAACTAGGACAGAGGGAAGTCGATCTCGCCATTCTCAAAGTTATCTATGAGGACAGGCATTCGTTTGGCTATCTATATTGGTATTTCTTGTCGAAATACGCAGGAGAACCTTGGATTGATTATGAGTTAATTGACCAGGAGGCACCATATAAGAAAAGCTTGATCGAGTATGCAATTGATTTTGACCTTGAAGATGCGGTTAAGGAATACAAGAACTTCAATCTTGATAAACGGTATGAATACGTGTTGTCATTATTCCGTCAGAGTCAGCAGCATATTCTTGTTGATCACCAGATAAAAGATGAATTCGAATCGAAACTCACTATCCTGATTGAGGAATGCAGAGCTGAATTGAAGCAAACAAACCTTGCACTTATAGAGGCTGAGGCAAATATAATGCATGACACATTGACTCCAGAAGGAGAGAATAATAACGATCTGAGAGGTTCTGGTAGTTTCGCGATTTATTATGTCAAAGATGCAAATAACCGTGAACGTCTCATGTCGTATCTCCATAATCAGATGAGGAATAAAAGGAATCAGTATGCTTTAGTATACATTAAAGCCGCCATTGAAGCTGGCCTGCTAGATCCTCCTTCTTTCTCTGACTTTATCAGGGAGTTTGGCGATATTTGCAAGAAGTCAAATTATTATGAGCATATAAACAGTCCCGCGACTTTCAAAAGGCGGTCTGTTGACCTTGAAAGAATTACTAATGAACTGAAAAACCAGTTCAAGTAGCATTTTTTCCCCTCAATACTGGAAAAAAGTGGAACCTTCCGGACTATTCCGGAAGGTTTTTTTTATTCTGCGGTTTTTTACTCATCTTCGCGGTCAGAAGTGGGGCCTTAATTGTCTTAAGGCATTGAAAACCACCTCATTAAACAATATGTTGAATATAATTAATCATGAAAAAGATTTATTCAGCTCATCCATCCTAGTGATGAGTTCCTCTGACCTCGAAAGCGTGGTAAGAGGTATCCTGGAGGAGGTAGTTGCTGCCAGTAATGACAGAAAAGATGAAACGCTCCTCTCGGTATCGCAGGCAGCTGCCCTGCTAAACGTGAATCGCTCCACTCTGTGGAGTTGGGAGAAAAAGGGCTATTTAAAGCCCGTCCGGATAGGCCGTAAGGTTCTGTATCCTATGTATGCTTTAGAGGCAATAAGAAAAGGAGGTGAACATGGAAGCCTTTAATGATAACGTTAATAATAGCCAGTGTGAAAACCTTACTGGGATGCTTAAGGTTCTGTCGGTAAACGAAATCATGGAGTCGTTGAAAAACGAGCCGGACCCTCTTCCCCTGTATGAGTCCCTGTGGTTCGAAGGTGAGCTGGCGTGTTTGTTTGCGGACAGCAATGTCGGAAAATCCATCATGGCGGTTCAGATAGGCGAACGTATTTCAGAACAGCAGCCTGTCCTGTACGTAGACTGTGAACTGACGGATAAGCAGTTTCAGAAGAGGTATTCTAGTCCAGATAATAGCTCTTGCCATGTTTTCCCAGCGGAGTTTTACAGGGCGACTGTTGCACCGGAAAGGATTGGTTCCGGTCATTTCGAAGACAATCTGCTCAAGGATATTGAAACAGCAGCTTTTACATATCATTGCCGGGTTGTTATCCTTGATAATCTGACATATGCTTGCAATACCTCAGAAAAAGGGGATGCGGCAGGGGTATTCATGATGAACCTGAAGAAACTCCAGCAGAAACACGGGTGGTCTATCTTGGTTATCGCCCATACTCCGAAACGAGATGAGAAGTCAGCCATCACTGCTAATCATTTAGCAGGTAGCAAGAAACTATTCAATTTCTTCGACAGTGTTTTCGCGCTTGGGAAGTCAAATGAGGATAAAGGCTTCCGGTACCTGAAACAGTTGAAGGTCAGGAGTGGTGAGTTTATCAATACGGAAGATAATGTCGCCGTTTTTGAGCTTGAGAAGAGCGAGGATGGAAACCTGCGATTCATTCTCAGGAAGAACGATACCGAGAAGGAGCAATTAGAGCCGTTTTTTGATTATAGCGACGAAGAGCGCTATGACGAAGTGATTGAACTACGCGAATCAGGCCTTTCATACCGCGAGATTGCAAATAAACTTGGGATAAGTAAAAGTTCTGCGCACCGGATCCATCAAAAGTACCTAGAGAGAAGGCGTATACTAGGGTTAGATTCTGACGTGCGATTGTTAAAGAATGGCAATGATGAGAATGATGATGTGGATGAAGAGGAGGATGCAACGGATAGCTTAATGGATGTTTATATTCAGGAATCGAGCTGTCCCTCTGTCCTAGATTCTATTGACCTGAGACAATGGGACGCGGATAACGCTTAAACAATAAGGGATAGTTTATCGGTGTCCCACTGTCCCCATCCATATACCTTTTGGACGCTGGGACACTGAATCCAAGAATTAAGGGCTGGTCTATTACTAGCCCTTAACCATTTTTCGTCCTGGAGATTACGAGTATGTCAGTCTTCCCGTCCAAAAGCGAATAAGAATTCTTAGTACAGGGATTATAAATATAAAAGATATAACTAAAATTACTGTTTTTCTCATAACATACTGAATACTCAAGAGCGAGGTTTTATATTACAAGCACCCCCCCCTTGAATCTGTTTGGGGTTAGCCCCCCCCCCTTATTGCCGGAAGAAATCGTATTACACTGCGCTGGACGGTGAAGGGAAAAAAGGGGGAGTCAATCCCTTGTCAGTCAGCCAATACATTATAACCAGAAACGAATAGCGTTTGCTGTTGCGATAGTCAGAGCCATTCTCCATGCCAGAGGATGGCTCGTTTTGTATAACCTTATAAACATACCTTTTATGCAGGAAAACACTGTATTCAAGACGCTCAATGCAATCAACTGCAATGAGCACACGGAGAAGAAGGGCAATCTGACCTATCTCTCCTGGGCATGGGCCTGGCAGATGGTGAAATCTCACTTTCCGTCGGCCCAGTACACCATCTACGAAAGTCCCGAAGGTTGGAATTACTTCACCGACGGGAAAACATGCTGGGTTAAGACCGGAGTCACCATCGAGGGAATCGAGCATATCGAATACCTCCCTGTGATGGATGCACGGAACCAGTCCATCCCACTCGATTCCATCAGGAGCACGGATGTCAACAAGTCCATCCAACGCTCTCTAACGAAAGCCTGTGCACGTCATGGGCTGGGACTCTACATCTATGCAGGAGAGGATCTTCCAGAATCTGCTGAATCCAAAAAGGTTCCGCAGAACACCTCTCAACAGCAAGCCTCTTACACTCCGCAATCACAGTGGAGACAATCTAGAAGCCAGTACTACTCTGGCAACAAATAAACCTTTAATCCCTATTCACAATGGAAAGAATCCATCAGACGAATGTACCCAGACCTGTGTACATGCCCATCGTCAGCAGGACCGAGATGAATCCGGTTCCCGCCTATCAGGTCATCACCGAGCAGAAGCCTGTCAACAATCTTCCGTTCATCGAGGCGAACACCAAGGAGGTCGAGATGAGTCACATCACCGATGACTGCATCATCCCTGTGTTCTCCAAGGACAATGAAGTGACGATTTCCCATCAGAGCTTCATCGGAACTATCCTTGATGCCGCGAAAGAGGTGTTCCCTCAAGAATCAATCTCTGATCCCGCCATTAGAGTGTCCCATGTTGTCAAGGGAAGGATTCCCGAGGCAATCCACAAGCCTGTATCTGAACTTCTTGAGTCTGATAAGACCATCTACTACGAGAGGATGATGTTCTGCTTCGAGATTCCCTCGATCTATCAGGACATCGATGGATGCAGGCTCAATCTCACCATCGGAGGAGTTCGTGCCTACAATGAGCAGAACCTTTATTCCAGGAAGTCTCCGGAGAAGTTCAAAATATTCATCGGATTCAAGAATATGGTCTGCTGCAACCTGTGTGTCTCCACTGACGGGTACAAATCAACCCTCAGAGTGATGGATACGGGTTCGATGCTAACTTCTGCAGTTGAATTGTTCCATGGTTACGACATGGAAAAGCATCTCGCCATCATGGCTGCATACCGTGAATGCGCCATGAGTGAATCCCAGTTTGCTCAGTTTCTTGGGAAATGCAGACTCTACCAGTATCTGCCTTCTGCACAGAAGAAGCAGCTCCCGGAGATCCTGCTCACCGATACGCAGATTGGACTTGTCGCAAAGTCCTACTACGATGATCCAGATTTCGGAAGGGATGACAACTCGATAGATCTCTGGAGGGTGTATAACCTCTTTACTGGATCTAACAAGTCGTCATACATCGACAACTTCCTGGACCGTGCGAACAATGCGACCGATCTCACAACGGGGTTGGCGAGGACTCTCCACGGAGATGAGGAATACAGATGGTTCCTCGGATAGGGCAAATAAAAGAAGAACGCCTCCTTCATCTCCACGACGTAAGGGGGCGTTCTGCTAAACATTTAAGCAAGACAAATTTATGCAATTTCAAGAACAAATCCAAAAGCATCTCGAAGGTTTGAATGACCAACAGAGGGATGCTGTCCTTTGCCGTGCGGATATCGTCTATGTGTCTGCAGGGCCTGGAACGGGAAAGACCCACATGCTCACAAGCAAGCTGGTCGATTACATCCTGTCAGCGGATGAGCCACAGAGAATCGTGGCATTGTCCTACACCAACACTGCAGCACGTCAGATTGGAGAGAGATTCGAAAAGAAACTCCTTGAAACCGGCATCAACTGCAAGTACGCTTTCTTCAACGGGACGATTCATTCATTCTGTTACAGGATGCTTCGTTCCTATCATTCTGCAGTATCCAATCCGTTTGAATACACCATCCTCGATGAGGAAGAATTGAACGAATTGGCTGATGAAATCTTCACGCAGAATGGTGAAGCCTATCCGAAATATGATATTCTTTCTTGCCTGAAGGTGGGAACTTCACGGAGATTCCCCCAGTTGGCAGAGCAGATACGCAAAATGAAGGATGGCTTCAAGATCATGTCAATTCAGGATATCCTTACGAAGTTCATCGATGCGTTTGACAACGACCTGGGATTCCGCACATGGATCGGGACCCAAGTGACCGTGATGGCTTTCGATGAAGCACAGGACCTTACGGAACAGCATTATGTCATCCTCGACAAGATGATTCTTGCGAATCCGGGATTGAAAGTGTTTCTCGTCGGGGATCCAAGACAGAATATCTTCGAGTTCAACGGAGGATCGTACAAGAATCTCGACAGTTTCCTTTACAAGCACTCCAACCATGAAGAGAAGCATCTGACAATCACTTACAGGTGTGGACAGGCGATTGCTGATTACGTGAACACCTTCCATTTCACGGATTGCGAGAACCAGCATCTGCAATCAGTCTTCGAGGGAGCAGGAACAATCGCAGTCTTGCAAGCACGTTCCGAAACCTCCGAGGCTTCGATGGTTCTGGATACGATTCTCAAGACCGGAGATATCACTTCATGTGCCGTGCTCTCCAACAGCTTGAAGTATCTGTCACCTTTAGTTGATGACCTCATCAGTTATGGTATTCCCTACAAGGTGTTCGGAGGAAGGAAGATTCTTCGGAATCACATTCGATTCCTGAACCACATCCTTCGAATAATCGATTCCGATAATGCATACAGCATCAGGAAGATTGCACAGTATGCCGGGATTGATATCACTGTTGACGGGAAGAAACGTCGGAGCAAGTTCTACGAATCCGAGCTTGGACAAGCCATCGTGCGGATTCGTGATGGAGCACAGGACTTCTGCGACATTGCTCTAAGGGTTATCCAAGAAATCATGAGTGATGAGGGTGACTCAGAAGAGATCCATCAGGACTATGAGGCTTTTCTTGAAATCGCATCGCAGTTCAGCTCGACTGCTGATTACCTTGCAGCATTCGCGACTGACAGGGAAAGGTTCTCCCTGTTCTATGACGCTGATTACATGGAGTGTCCTGTTCCTGTGGAGAACGACTTTCTGACTATCTCCACCATCCATTCCGCAAAAGGATTGGAGTGGGATAATGTGTTCATCATGGGGCTGTGTGAAGGAAACTTCCCTAATCCTTACTTCTGTCAAGGAACAACACCTGAAGAGCAGATGGAGTTCTACAACAACGAGTGGAAGAAGATGTATGTCGCATCTACGAGGGCCAGGCACTCCTTGTATCTGTCATTCCCGACCACGATTAGCAGGAAGGGCTACATCTTCCACAAAGCTCCTTCGAGATTCATACAAAGCATCAATACTTCTCAACAATGAAAGCATCCAAAGCATTCGGGGAGACAATAGAGAAATACCTGAGCCAAATGGCAGAAAGGGATCCTCTTTTCGCAGAAAAGTTCTGCAACCCCAACAAAAATAGCGAGGACTGCGTGACTTACATTCTCAACCAGGTCAGCAGTTCTGGAATCAACGGTTTCACAGATGACGAGATCTATTCCATGGCGGTTCACTACTACGTGGAAGAAAACATCGATCCTGGAAAACCTCTCCAATGCCAGGTGGTCGTAAACCATCAGGTTCAACTATCCGAAGAAGAGATTGCCGAACAGAAGCGTATCGCCAAAGAGAGGCTTATCTCACAGGAAACTGACCGGCTCAGATCTGCAGGACGTCCATCTGTCAGGAAGCCTGCGGCAGAAGAGCAGTCCGATTTACTTTTCGCGTTCGAATGAAACCGAAAACACTACTCGAAAAGAGAGTTGAATCTCTTGCAAAGACGGTGAAGGACCTCACTCCAGCACAAAAGGAGTGGGGTCTTTCCCATCTTATACCGCATCATTGTATCTACTGGACTCGCACACGAAAAGCAGTCTGTGTCGATTGTGGACATACATGGACAGCAGATAAGCCATCCATCTGTCCACATTGTGGTGCGAAGCTGACTGTCGATGAGAACTCCAGGCAGAGGGTGTTCTCTCACAGGGTCTATTATGGAGTTGTCCAAAAGGTGAAGGAGTTTACTGTTGTCAGGATATTCTATGTTACCGACACGAAACAGATTTACCTTCCTGGAAGGGATACTCTTTATCATGAAATCCTTCAGCACTGGCTGGATGACCAAGGTCATGACACCATCCGCGCGAAATGTATGGCAATGTTCCCATACTACCGAGTATGTCCATACAGTTTGAATTCAGACATTTCACTGAAAAGAGATCGTGACTACTATGGATACAGGAACAGTTACTATCACATCGTGCCGCATGGGTATTATCCAAGGATGACTTATTCTCCACTTTTAAGACGTAATGGATTCAATAGGGATTTCCACGGATTCTGTCCGGAAGATGTATTCTCTTCGCTCCTATCTGACAACAAGTTCGAAACGATGTGGAAGACGGGAAGGCTCGCTTTGGCTGAAATCTACCTGAAGAGAGACCGAGAGAGGATCGTCAAATACTGGAAAGCACTCATCAGGTGTCCACCTTTACCTAAAGAGGACACTCTCATCCTCCTTGATTACATGGATCTTCTCGAGTATTTCCAAAAGAACCCCAATCAATACTATTATCCCAGCATATCCAGAATACGTGAAGAGCATGACAGGCTTGTACGTAAGAAGATGGCTATCGAGGAACGGTTACGATTGGAAGAAATACGAAAGAAACAGAGGGATCAGCTCGCAATCCTGGAATCCAAGTCAAAGTACTTTGACATCACATTCGGGAACGACAGGTTGTTCGTTCTGGTCCTCAAATCACTTGAGGATTACTTGGCTGAAGGGAAGAAACAGCATCATTGCGTATTCACAAATGCCTATTACGGGAAGAAAGAATCACTGGTGCTTTCTGCGAGGATGCGTGACAATCCTGACAAACCAGTTGAGACGATTGAAATCTCATTGGCAGATGGAAAGGTCTTGCAGTGTTTCGGAAGTTGCAACTCTTTCACGGAATACCATCAGGAGATTCTTGACTTAGTGGTAAGTAACTCTAAACTATTCTTGCATTAATGGAAATGACCTCCTGAATTGGAGGTCTTTTCCAAAACTATTCAATAAAGACAACGTAGTTATACAAAACATTATGGAACAATTAAACAGAATCGAAATCCTGGGCATCGTCGGGTGTGTCCGCGTTCAGAACGTGGGAAACACCAAAGTTGCCAACATCTCAGTCGCTACCGATTACGGATATACCACCAAGGACGGGAATTCCGTCATTGAAACCACTTGGCATTATGTCACAGCCTGGGAGGGAAAGGATACCCAGAACCTTGACCAGTTGCAAAAAGGTTCCTTCGTACACGTCATCGGAAGACTTCGTAACCGGAAGTACACGACTCCTGATGGCATTGAAAGGATTGTCTATGATATTGTGGCAAGTAAGGTCGAAATCATTGAACGACCGATGAAGAGAGTTTAACCAATTCAGTGAGGGGCAAAATGCCCCTCACTACTAGTTGTCATTAAGATACGGATCTACACATCTCTGGCGCAGCTCATCGAAAGGAAACTAAACCATAGCAACCGTAACTCGCTCAGTTACAGGCCGCCGTTTGAATATTGTAAACTATTATTTAACTTTGACTTTTGAAGGGTGTTGCATTTCTAAATTGAATTCACCCTGTTTAGCGTTATTTGCATTTAACTATTTTCATATAACATGAATTGCCCTAATTGTGGTAAACAAAACAATAGTGATTCATTCTTTTGTGAATCTTGTGGACAGCAACTTCGTGGGTTTAAAAAGTGTTCCCGTTGCGCTCATTTGAACTCACCAACAGCAGAGTTCTGTGTTAAGTGTGGCGCAAAGTTTCCCTCGACTTCTCTTGAGAGATTTGATTTAGTTCCCTGTATCTCCGAGGTTTGCTCGAAAGAAGAAGGTATTCCTATCTATGGATATAGAAGTCTTAAGGATAAAACGATTAGTATAGAAGCGTGTTATATAGAAGCCCGACCGTTTTTCTGTCATTATGCTATCGTTAAACCGGTTGAAGCATCTGGGTATGGGATTATTAATGAGGCTGGAGACCTTGTTATCCCCCCCATATATACAGATTTGCACTATCCTTCTGAGAATATGGTTGCCGCTCTTTATAATGGAAAGTGGGGGTTCCTGGATTTAAGTGGGAATGTAATTATTCCGTTTCGATATGATGACGCCGGTGATTTTTCGGAGGGATTAGCTAGAGTTGGTGTTGATTATAGCTCGTTTTATAAGAAGCAGAAAGAGAAGGGGTTATTATACTCTTTGGATTCGAGATTATTTGGGGAAACTTTGGCTTATTATTGGGATGAAGTCGAGAATCCATTTGCTCTTTTATACGGTTTTATTGATTGTGAAGGGAGGACTGTTGTAGATGCGAAGTATTTCAATGTCTCTGATTTTAATGGGGGGCATGCTTATGTTGATGGCCGAATAGTACATGGGAAACATTTAATTAATAAGAAAGGGGAGAGTATTCTAGATATTCAAGAATATTGTCATAACCCTGATGTTGATTGTCAGATTACAAAGAATGGGAGCATTTGGATTCTTCAAGCTTCTCCCAACGATGATGGTACAGGTTGGTATCTGGAAACTTGTTTATTAGATAAAAACCTTAGTGAACTCATTTCTTTCGATGATGGTGTTTATATGGAGCGTTTTGTTGACGATTTGTCTGTTGCAAGTTCAAAAGGGAAGAGTTGTGTTATAAGAGATTCCGGACGATTTGTATTGGAATTGGAGGATGAGAATTTAAGAATCCACGAACAATTCAACGAGAATATTTTCTTTGTCCACAAGACATTTCCTCCTACTGAGGAACAAAAGAGAGACCGTTCACAGGGCTATATGATTACACTAGACTCTATTTGTTCATGGATGGATATTACCGGAAAGCTCATTCTCCCATTTAAGCAGAATCAGCGAATCACTCTATTTCATCATTCTCGTGCTGCTATTTGTATAGATGGTAAGTGGGGTTATGTTAATCCATCTGGCGATATGATTATTCCTGCAATCTACGACAAGACCGCTTGGGACTTTGAGAATGGTTTAGCCCTGGTAACAGAGGATGGTAAGAATTATATTATTGATCTTTTCGGCAATAAGGTTACTACTATCCTCAAAGAGTAGTTTGAATCAAGAGACAAGAAGAGATCACTTGAAGTCATTAAGAGAAACGATATATAAATAACCTCGTATATCAATGAGATATGCGAGGTTTTTATTTTAATAATCAAACTATCATCCGCCAGGATTCACCCGTTCAATTCGGAAAATACGACTTCCAGAACAGCAGTACTTGATATCGAAGCACCGGTATTCATTGTGGCATCCTACCTTATGCCAGGATGTCACGAACTCCTTGTTATATCCAAGCTGGGATAGGTCACCCAGCGAGATGGATTGCTTGTCCATCTTCAGCAGCTTATCGAGAACTTCATAGTTCCTGTTAAGGATTCCAAGAATCCTAAGTCTTACTGAACGTGAATAATGGGTCTTCTCGTTGTGATACTTGTTTTTGCAGGCATTACAGCAGAACTTCTTATCTGTTCTCCCAACTTCAATCTTTTTCCCGCACTGCAGACACGTATGCCTGGAATCGAATTTGACTCTTGTTTCCATATGGTTCGTGTTATGGGAGAGAGTTAAGCTTCCCAGGAGTTTGCTTCCTGCTGAACCTTCTCATGCGGATAGATCCTCGTCAGGAGATAGAGGGCTCCATCAACAGCTATGGAGACATCGGGGCGTGTCGAATCAAGGGAATCTTCTGGCCAGTTTACCGTGAAACAGAACTGGTGGTCTTGTACACTGATTTTCATGGTTTTACAATTAAAAGGTTATATAATAAAAAACAACACCGTACAAACTACTAGCCTTTCAGCTGAGCGTTGTCAGTGCTGTGTATAACCCTCTCTTTGCAAACCGTAACAAAGATAGAGAAATAAACTGGATTAGCAAGAATTCAAGTTTGAATAAAAGCATTCTATTACTTCTCTTTGACCTTCGAAGTTTAGTACTTCTAGTTTGGTGTTAACTGCTTTCACATGAGCAACAAATAGTGCTATCGTATGAAAAAGCTTTTCACTTTGATTGTTTTGCTATCTGTTTTGTCTCCTTCGTGTTCGAAGATTACAGATGATAATGATTCTAATAATGAGAATAAGGAAATAGAATACTATGTCAAATATGCTTCAGATGGATTAGGCGGACAAGGTATTTATGCCTATGACGTTTCTTATACGGATGAAACTGGTCAAACTCGAAAACTATCAGAACAATCATCTGATTCATTCGAGAGGATAATTGGCCCTGTTAGAATTGACTTTGAAGCTCAGTTCCGTATTAGCGTTAAGAACACAAATGACACAAAGACCCGTACAGCAAGGATTGAAGTCAAAAAGGGGGATGCTCCTTTTGTCGTTAAAGCAGAGAAATCAGGGAAAGGGTTTGGGGGTGTCAGTGTAAGCTACACGATTAAATAAGGTTTTATCATTAAAGAATAAGAATGAAAAGACTTGGACTTCTATTAGTAGCTACATTCCTCGTTATTTCTTGTCAAAAGGAATCCCTACCCAATGGGTTGTATTGTGCCAATACCGTGGATGGTACAATATGCGTTGAACTTCAGGGGAAAAACAATTGTATTGCTTATTTCCTAGGTGGGGATAAACCAGATGAAGGGAAATATTTCATTTCAGACGGTGAGATTGACTTAATAACTCATGCGTCCATAACAAAAGGAGGTAAGAGTGTTTCTTGGTGGTTTGGTGGCAATCTTGGAAAAGGGATAATCAGTGGATCAAGTTTTACAATTCAGGCCCAACGTTTATGGTTGACCAACATTGAACGCTCATATATTACTTTTTATAAGAAATGATTTCTTGCTAGCCTATTAATTGACACTAAGCAAAGCCTCGGATATCTTGCCGATTTCCGAGGTATTCTTTATTTGCAAAACAGATCGAGCTGAAAGAAATAGTAAACTATTACTTACCTTTGGAAAGAAAAGGATTTCAAGCAATACCGGGGTTTCACTAATAGCCAAATTTAGAATAGTAATGTCGAAGAAGTTATACGATTATAGTAAATGCCATGAGATAGCAAAACAGTGTTCGTGCTCTTCTGAAATGCAGAAATTAAACCCAAGTGCATATAATGCTGCAAGGCAAAACAAATGGCTTAATAACTATACCTGGTTCAAAAAGAAAAGACATGAGCCATATGTATATGAAGATATTTATGAAATAGCGAAGAACTATACTTGTTCTTCCGACTTCCAAAAAGGGAACGGAAGTGCATATGCGAAAGCAAGGGAGAATGGGTGGATAAAAGACTATACCTGGTTTACAGCTAAACAACATGCACCGTATACATATGAAGAGTGCTATGAAGTTGCACAGAAGTTTAAATCAAGACGTGAACTGGCACTAGGTAATGTGGGCGTGTATCAAGCCGCCCTTAACCATGGTTGGCTTGATGACTATACATGGTTTGAAACAAGGCAAAATCCATTTAACTATTGGACCAAAGAGCGTGTAATTGAGGAATCCAAGAAATATAAAAATAGGGGTGAGTTCCATGATAAGTGCGGTACGGCATACGGGAAAGCAAGAATAAACGGTTGGCTAGATGAACTAACCTGGCTGAAAGATGACAGAATAGATTTTTCTATAGATAGAATAGATTGTGTCTATGCCTATGAATTTGTAAGTCTTAAAGCAGTATATGTGGGCAGAACTCTTATGAGAAGAATCAACTCTAGAATAGAAGAACACCTATCTACCGAGACGGATGCGGTCTATATATTCGCAAAGGAAAATAGTATACCCGTACCGGAGATGAAAATACTTGAAGACCACCTTACTCTTGCAGAAGGCGTAAGTAAAGAAGGAGTTTATCTTGATTGTTATAAAGAAGATGGTTGGAAGATACTAAATAGAGCAAAAACCGGAGGAATTGGAACGATAGCAAGGAATAAGTGGTCGAAAAGAAAATGTCAAGAAGAGGCTCTGAAATATAAAACACGAAGCGATTTCGCATTACATAGTGGCAGTGCGTATGAAGTTGCGAGGAGCAAAGGGTGGCTCGAGGATTATACCTGGTTTGTGGAGAAGAAAAAACCTGCCGGATATTGGGATAACTACGAGAGGTGCTATGATGCAGCATCAAAGTGCAGGACTAAAACAGAGTTTATTAAGAACTACCTGTCAGCATATATAAGTGCTAAAGAACACGGTTGGATTGAACGGTATACTTGGTTCAACATAAAGAGGACAGCATACAATAAAAAGTGGGACTATAACACTGTTTTTGAAGAAGCAAAGAAGTATACAACAAAAAAAGATTTCGGAACCAGTGCTCGCGGTGCATATAAAGTCGCATTGGCTAATGGTTGGATGCCATTATACGACTGGTTCGAAGAAACATCCGTAGTTCATCGAAGAGCGTGCAAAGCCAGAAAGAAAAAATGGACATATGAAGCATGCAAACAGTTGGCAAGCATATCAAAGGGAAGAAAAGACTTCAGAATGAAATCCGGCGGAGCATATGAAGCTGCGTGGAGAAACAAATGGCTAGATGATCTCTTCCCCAAGACAGATCAATAGCTTCATTCAATATAGCCTCATGTATCCGAAGTGATATGCGAGGCTCTTTTTTTCTTGTGTCATACCTTGGCCCATGTTCCATTTATCTTTGGGGGCATGGTCACCTACTACTGCTTATCATTTGAAGAGGCTCTCCGACGAGCAAAGCTTGCCGGTAAACAACCAGGCTGCTACTATGGAGGTATAACGCTTCGCAGCGGCAAGAAGGGATTCGCTGTTTATAAGGATGGGAAGGTGATAGAACAGTATTCGGCTATTGGTAGATAATCGCTATATTTAGACCGATAAATCGGAATTTACCATCATGATTCACGTATGAAAAGGATCGTCATCGCACTAAACTTGGTCGCCACGCTGCTGCTGGTAGCCTGCTCCCCGAAATCCGGAAACACCACTAAAGTTGTGGGGCGGTTCGCCGAAAATGCCCCCGAGACCATCGAGATCGAGATTCAGGGCGAGAAAACCGTCTTGGACACTACGGTTGCAGTAGTGGACGGTCGTTTTGAGGTTGAAATTCCCAAACTTGTCACAACGTGGTCGCTTTTCAAATCCGGCTCCAACAGGATTAGTTTCATTTCCGACGGCTCGACCATTACCATCGACCCGGAAGCCGGTACCGCCGTCTCCTCAGATGCGGATGGACCGCATTCCCGGAATATGGTTTTTAGCAACCGGTGGAACGATTATCAAACCAAAATAGCCGAGTGCGGTAACGACGTGGAAGCCATTGAGAAGTGTCGGTGTCCTGAACTCCCTCCCTCCCAGATCCATCTAGACCCACTATAAAAGAGACTAAACAGTTGTGTAAATGTAATTTACCCGTTTTTTGCTTCAAATTAGGCTACCTATTACAACTATTCTCTACCTTTTTTATTGTTTGACTAGGCCAGTGGTCATGAAGAATAGCCCCTTTTTGTGTAAATATTACATATAATTTTTGTTGCTCTTCTTAAAGAATCGTATCTTTGTGATATGGCAAAGAAAGGACAGTACACCTACGAGTATCCGCACCCGGCAGTCACGGCAGACTGTGTCGTTTTCGGATATGACGGAAAAGAGCTACGTGTATTATTGATCAAACGCGGTCAGGAAAAAGAGGCCAGCTCTACTGCATACGTAGGGGAGTGGGCCTTACCAGGCGGTTTCCTGGATGTTGATAAGGACAAGACAGTTGCCCATACTGCTGTCCGTGAGCTTAAGGAAGAGACCTTCCTGAAGCTTTCCGTAAAGGATTTGAAAGAAGTTGGGACATACAGCGAGCTCCATCGGGATCCCCGCGAACGGGTCATCACTATTGCCCATTATGCATTGGTGAAACTCGCCGATGTTCAGGCAGACACGGATGCGGAAAAGGCGGAGTGGTTTTCACTTTCCGATGTCCCTGCCCTTGCTTTCGATCATGATAAGATCCTTCGGGATGCTTTCTATCATCTGAAGAAGGACATCCATTTCGAACCGGTAGGCTTTGAGCTTCTCCCCGAAGTGTTCACCCTTCCTCAGCTTCAAAACCTGTACGAGTCAATTCTGGGGGTCAAGTTCGACCGACGCAACTTCGCCAATAAGATGAAGCATTACGAGATTCTCTCTGAAGTGGAAGACGGTACGCCGCGTCATGGTACGAGAACACCTCTCAAATACCGTTTCGATAAGGAAAACTACGAAAGACTGAAAGCCAAGGGATTCCAGCTGGAGTTCTAGAGTCCCTAGGCTTTCATTGCCATCTCATTATCTTTCGATGCGTATCTAGTTTAGATAAACTTTACGATATCCTTATATTCTACTGTTTCCTGAAATCTCTCAAGTATATCCTTCAGTACATCTGGAAGAGTTGCCATTACCTTGACCTTCATGAATGATGGAATCTCTTTGTAGTACGCCTCAGCAATACCACCAGTAATACAAGCAAGAGTATCTGAATCCCCACCAAGAGATACAGCCTTACGAATGGCGTCTTCGAAATCAGTAGAATCAAGAAAACAGATGATAGCCTGAGGGACTGTGCCCTGACAACTACTGTCCCATTTATAGATAGGATGCCAATACTCCCAGGTCTTGTGAAGATCATATCCGAAATCACGCTCTAAATATTCGCGGATTTCCTCCTTGGATAATCCATTGAGAGCATACGCAATTGCGCAAGCAACAGCGGATGCTCCTTTATATCCTTCGTCACTATTGTGAGTAATACCTGCACTTATTCCACTGGCAATCCATGTCAGCTTACGAAGAGTAGGCATTTTCCATTGGGAAGCGAAAAACCAACCGATAGCACTAACGCGCATTGCTGCACCATTACCCCATGAGCCATATGGAAATCTACCAGTAGCAGATTCGTATACAGGAAAGGATTCATCGTATTTTCGTAACCCCTTTGGATTAAATAACCAAGTTGCAAATCCACCGCCATAGCCTCCTGTTGGGGCGGGAAACATATGTCCATATTTTACAAGCTTATCCTCAAGCTGCTGATAGATTTGTGGGCATCTGTTCCTGAAGTCATCAGGATACATATCAATAAGCCAATCAGCAACAGCAAGAGACATGATTGTATCATCAGTATACTTGCTGCCATCAGGAAACAATTTGAAATTGTAATCCTTCGTGTTGTGAAATTCATATGTGGAGCCCACAACATCTCCGATTATCGCTCCAATCATAAGATCTTGTGTGGAATTAATTAATCATTCCGAAGTTACTGACAATTTACTTTAAATCAAATAGATATGGGAGTGTTATCTCCCATATCTGAAGGACAGAACTTTCCAGAACTCGGCGGGAAGGCAAACATTGGGCAATCCATAGGCCCGGGCAAAGAGGGGAGCGATCTGCTCGTCCGTATAACCGGCGATGCCGCAGCCGACTCGCGTCACAAGGAACTTCATGTCGGGATGGCTATCTGCGAACCATATGAACTCCTCGACATACTTTGCTATCTCATTCAAGGATAGTCCCATGGTCGGTATAGCATAGCTTGATCCCTGAAGCCCGACGCCCTGTCCGTAGATGGCTCCGAAACGCTCCCGAGCAAGGCGGGCGGCACCTCCGTCATGATGACCGGCGAGGTTCGATCCGAAGACAAAGACCTCTCCCTGCTGCAGATCAGCGATATGGGGAGGTGCGACCCTAGACATGGCCTGCTTCTCAGCGAAGAAATCCTCGTTGTAGTCGAATTCTATTCCCTTCTCCTTGCTCTGACGCACCTTCTTGTAGAACTCGCGGTTCCCGGAATGCATCTTGTGCCACATCATGGAAGAGCCTTCAGCAGAAGCCTCGAAGTCCATCGCGCTCCGTATACCCAGTCCGGAAGCTGCCATGTGTGCATCCTGATTTGCGCCGATATAGGTGAACGCCCATCCTTGCTTGCTTAATGAGTCAACAAGCTCCTTGATCATTGCCGCGTTGAAGTGTTGGGAAGAGTTCTCGTATCCATCCGTGATGACCGTCACGAGGACGTGGTCGCCGTCCTTGACAACCGTCTTGAGCTTTGTGATGGAGAAGCCCATCGCGTCATAGAGCGGAGTACCGCCATAGGGTTGGTACTGGTCGAGTTCAATATCTTTTACTGTATCGATCTTCTCACAGAGAATCAGCGGTCTTACGGCAGGTCGGCCGGGGTGGGAATCAAAGGTCACGAAAGAAACCATATGGTTGTCCGCGGGGTTCTCCCTCTGCGCCATTCGAATGGTTTGAAGGGTCTCGTTCGCGCCGGAAAGCGCCTGCATTCGGATGTGGTCCATGGAGCCGCTTTCATCAAGGATGATAAGATTATAGATTCGGGATTCAGTGTTGTTGGTTGTGGTGCTCATGTTCTTCTATTTTAAGCGTAAATGTTATTTGGTACGTACAGGTTGATCTTCTTGGGATAGGAGCCCAGGACAAGGAGGGTGACTGGGCAAAGCCAGGATGTGTCAGCGACTCTCTCCAGCCCGTTCACTTGAACGCTGGGTGCCCTTCCATCTTTAGTAGAGTTGACGTAGTGGGCTCCGTAGCCTTTCTTGACACGCTCTAGGACCAGGTCGGGATCTTTTCCCTCAAAGTGCTTCTCGTTAAGGGTTACATCGACAACGGCTTTGTTTCTGCGTCCCTGAAGATGGGCGACATAGGCGCACAGGAGGTCCGCACCGGCGACCATCATCAGATTGTGGTGAGCGAAAGGATACCCTGGAAACTCGATGTACCAGCATCCATCAGACTCGAGGTTGAATGTTAGGTGAAATGTTTTCATCGGCATTTGTTTTTAGCTCTGCGTAAATTTTACGCAAAGGTAATGCCAAAATATGAAATCTCCAAATTTTCTGCGTAAATGTCACGCAATTATGACGCGATGTCAGAAAAAAGGCTATATGACAGGCTATTTGGCAGTAAGGAAGCCAATGTCATGTGCGAAGATCTCTATCCCAGAGGTTGCCTTCTCTTCGATGAAGTGTATGGTGCGAGTGAATGGGATTCTCGGCTTTTGGGGATCAATGACATAAATCTCACATTCCGGACGGGCGTGCATGTAGATACTGGCGGCAGGATAGATTTGAAGCGATGTGCCTACTATTAGTAGAATATCTGCACAGGCTATTTCGCACTCGGCATTAGTAATCTTAGGGACCGGCTCGCCGAAGAACACGATATGAGGTCGGAGCTGTCGATTGTTCTTTCCTCCGGTATCTCCCAGGTGAATCTCGGAATAACCTATATCAATTACCTCTTCCTCAGAGAATCCATCATTCTTGTTATAAACATCCTCAGGACGAACTTTGGTCAGCTCGCCATGAAGATGTACGACACAGGAGCTCCCCGCTCTTTCGTGCAGGTCATCAACATTCTGAGTCAGTATCACGACTTCGAAATCCTTCTCCATTTCGGCGAGAAGCAGATGGGCGGAATTGGGCTGCACCTCTGCGAGATAGGACCGGCGTTGGTTATAAAACTCAAGGACCTCCGCCGTGCGCTCATGCCATGACTCTATCGTGGCGAGTCTGGCAAGATCCTCATTGTTCCACAATCCACCGGTGCCACGGAAGGGGGCGATGCCGCTTTCCACACTGATTCCGGCTCCTGAAAGGACGACGATTCTTTTTCTTTTCATATAAAGAGAAGAGGCGAAGATTGGAATCATTACAAAGATAACGAATCTTCGCAAAAGAAGGATGGAAGGGGAGTGTATCGCGCCAGGCCACGAAAAGAACTCTCGTTGCGAAGATTGACTTCGTAAGGCGGAGATACATTTGCTGCCGAAATAACGAACCGCATATGAAAAGAATCACTTTCCCCTTTGTTGAGTCTGACTGTAAGATTCCCGTTATCAGATTTGCTTGTGGTGATAAACATGAGCTATATGCACTTGTTGATATAGGGTCTGAATCCACCCTGCTGGAAAGGGAAGCTGTGGAAGAGTACCCGAGATTCAAATCAAAAACCAGATTAACCGGCATTCAGAGCATGGTCGGAGTTGCCGGAGAAACGAAAGTAGAGGTAACAAGCGCACTTGTTCATGTTGGTATCGAAACTGAAAAGTCTGATGGAATGTATCTAGAATTCGAAGGAACAATCTGCAATCTCGGCAACCTTCAGGAATCATTCAAAAAGAAATTTGGCAGGCCCATAGCATTGCTCGTCGGAAGCGACTTTATGACTAGGCTTGACGCGAAGATAAATATGAAAAAGAGAAGCATATCTCTTCTGGTCAGGAATGATTCCAAAGGAAAATCCTGGGCAAAAATGCCAGCATGATGAAGCCGCTACTCCTTACTGATACCGTAGTTCCCATTCGAATAAACCTGACGCCAGCCCGTCAGAAAGCTGTACGAGTGAGACTAAAGGGCTCTTCTTTTTAGCCGCGTTCAGGCTTTCTTTGTGCTCAGGACTCTGAAATGGGAGATCCCACGCGGACATGTGCCATCGAATAGCGAGCATCTCTTCCTGCTTCAATTCCAAACCCCAAGAGAGCAGCATGATGACTGATTTCTCCCCATGACCAAGAGGCAGTCCAGTATTTAAATCCACAGAGTAACCGGAATACTTCTCCCAGAGCCCACTGGCTAGTCTTCGGCTCAAGGTCGCCTTCTTGTATATGCCGGACTTGCAAATGTCATGAAGCAGAGTTGCTATGGCGATACTGTTCATAGGTAACAAGGAATCAAGGCTTTGTTCCCTGAGGACGACTTGTTCGCGGAGAATCGTTGCCGCATCATATACATTCAAGGAATGCTGAAGCAGGCCGCCCTCACATGCGAGATGGAATCGGGATGAAGCTGGTGCGCTATAGAAATCAGTATTTTCGAGTTCGTTCAGCACTTTCTCAATTCCATTTCGCTGCGTTGATAGCAGAATCTCTTCAAATCTTTTTCTGTTCATACTCTCATTGTTTGTCGACTGCAAAACTAGAGTCTCATTGCGACACCTATTTTCGTACAAGAAGTAGAATCAACACCACACATTTTACAAGACTTTTTTAGATGCGAAAAAAGGTTTCGTGCGACAACCATATCTTTGAATGCGAGAAAAGTAATAGCAATCATAAGACCCCCAAAATAGACAAAAAACGAAAACTGAGTAAATATTACGCAAAAAAGTTTGCGGGAATGAAATAGTCGTTATACCTTTGCGTAGAGATTAAACATAATTCGGAAACAGAGCATAAATGAATAAAACAAAGAATAACCGAGTGGTAGAGATATGATTATAAAGAACGAATACCTTTATGCTGAACCATATGAGGGAGCGCATCTAAGTGAAGTTAACACATTTATATACCGTATCCTTCATCGTGAATTCATCAAGTTTATGCAGGAAGACATTTCAGATGAAATGTTCCTCAAGTGTGTTGAAACTGCACTTCGCTGTAATGGATCAGGAATGCCGCAGTTTAAAGATATTTCTGTCAAGCGACCTTTCTACACACTCTATAAAGAATTGGGATACCCAGAGCAATATGCTAAAAGGGCAGCAAAGGCGTTTGGCTTTTTCTTTCCCTGTACAAAACCCCAATATAAATACTCTTCCTTAGTCCTTCATATTCCTCATTCTGGTACGAAGTTCCAGGAAACAAACGAAATGGAATCATTAGCATTCGCTGCCAAGGCGATGGACGTGATAGATTTCTACACTGATGATTTGTTTTCTCCTGATGAAGATAATCCGCAAATTGATAAGGTCGTCTTCGATTTATGCAGATCGTATTGTGACGTCAGCAGGTCAGTTAATGACCCTCTTGAAAAAGAGAATCTAGGGATACACTATGACTCTTTAATCACTGCGAAATCACATGGCTTCTTCGGTAGTAGATTGTTTTTTGATTATTATAAACCATATATTGATCACCATCATAAGATGGAGGATATTCTCTGTAAACGGAAGTATAGCTGTTTGATGATTGACTGCCACAGCTACAGCTCAAAACCAACCGTACTATGTGACGATGAAGAAGGATTGAACCGTTATGATGTCTGCATAGGTTTCAATAACAACAGAACAAATCCGGGAAGCCTCGTGATTGGAATTATTGCAAACTATTTCAAGGAGATGGGGTATGAGGTCGGAATTAATACACTGTTTCCAGGAACGAAAGAATTCAATGTGCCGGTAGATTATAAATCCGTCAAAATCGCTTTCAACAAGCGGCTCTATATGGATGAAGAGACATTAGGGCGAAAACCGGAATTCGAAACTTTGCATAAACAGATCCTTGGTTTGTATAATAAACTACTCAGGAAAACAATATCTTCTCATAACCCCGACGATTCTTTACCATTCTAAACATAATCGATTGAATGAAACGTACATTCGCAATTATAGCCACTTGCATATGCGCATTCTCTTGTGTACAATCTCCTAAGAGAACGGCATCAAAATCACTTGATCAGCTTCATCGGGAATTCGTGAATGTAATGCTTGACTCCACAGCGTCCTGGAAGCAGGTAACGGACATTGTCTATCCCTTCGTAGACAGTCTATGCGCGGCAGTAACGGATGAAGCTAGCCTTAGAAACAGGATGTACGGTCAGAAATGGGGCTACATGACCATAGAACTGATAAGCGAGAAATACGCCGAACTTAACGACGCAGGTAATGAGGTCAATTATGAGGATATAACAAGGATCCTGGATCAGATTGCAGATGTGGTGATGGTATGGTTCTCTTCCGCTGATGAGCAATTGCCTCATATCTGGCGGGATCATTACTATGTATGCCACCAACATGCGGAAGAGCCTACAGACGGCTTTTTCCACTTGATGGTCACAATCCCAACGGAAGATCAACCAGATCCGACGCTCCGTATCTTCTATCCGGATTCCGCAGAAGATTCTCCGATAATCATCTTCACTAAGTATTACGGAAACGGAAGCATAGAAGAAGACTATGAGAGCCGTGATATTGTTCCTCTTGACAACTGGTCACCTAAGGATTCCATCGAGGAAGGTTATCCGATGTATGCAATAGGGGACGCATCCATTGTAGATAAGATGCTGAATAATGATGTGGCCTATTTGATGTTTAGGAGCAGTGAATCCGCAAACGGAGATCCCGGAGAAACAGAAATAGCGCGATTGTCGCTTGATTCATTTCAAAAGGAATGGGAACAGGTGGTTCATTGATCGTAAGTAAACAGGCATATGATACAAAAATGCATCATAATAGCTATTCCTTTCATTCTATTGATTTCGTGTTTTTGTGGGCAGCGAAAGTATGAGGCCCCCCCCAAAGTAGTACTCCAAACGGATATCCAAGGAATTGATGTGTCCCATCATCAAGGTAACATCAATTGGAATAAGGTGAAAAAGGCACGTCCTGATCTGGCATTTGTATATGTGAAGTGTACCGAGGGGATGGATTATGTCGACCCGAGATTTAAGGCTAATGTCAAAGGTGCATCCTCTCAGGGATATAAGGTTGGCGCTTACCACTATTTCCGCATGACCAGCAGTGCGCATGACCAGTTCGAGAGTTTCAAGTCACAGATGGATGCGGTTCCCATCGACTTGATTCCCATGGTGGATGTAGAACGAAACGATGGAAAGCCTGCGAAAGAGTTACGGGACAGTTTGCAAGTGCTTCTAAATCTACTGGAAGAAGCCTATGGCAAGAAGCCGATGATATACGGGACTAATCGCTCCTATAATGAGTTCTGCGCTCCGATGTTCAACCATTATCCTTTATATATCGGGAGATATGGAAAGAATAAACCCGTTGTAACAGGATCATCTCATTACACGATCTGGCAGTATACTGAAAATGCAAAGATTCCCGGCATTCCCCAAAGCGTTGACCAATGCCGAGTCCATCCCGTATTTCGGGAAGAATACATCAAAAGGGTTTTGTACCTGGAGTGAGTTTAGCCTAAGAGTCTATCTGGTAAAGAACGCAGTTAACAATGTTCTGGATCACATTAATTGTAAAACATGCGATCTTCCCGCTTGAAGGGGAATATAGACTATATGCATTCTGATTATCTTAGATGGACTATATACTATAAGTTGAAAACACCCAGCTTGATATAAATTCTCAGACTGGTATTATAAGATAATCTAGATCCTATCGTATAAATCGACCAGCTTTGCGGCCTCTTCTTTCATATTATTCTTTATCCATTCTGGCGAGATTACTACGATCTCCTGCCCATAGCTATAAAGAAGGGAATGAAGCTCGAAGTTCGGGATGCATTCAATAGTGAAGAAGACATATTCACCAAGAGCCGGATACTCATTGAGTAGTTGGGTCTGACGCGTGGCGGGCAATTCCGTCTGGGACGGATGCATCGGTTTCGTCCTGATATAGTTTGCGGCGGTCTTTGTGATTGCGAAGAGGATCTTTTCAAGCTTCCTGTCCTCATAATAAGAAATACCGACGATATCTTCAAACCTCTCGTCTAGGTCAAGGGGACAATCCTTGTAGTCGATGCCCTCGACCTCATCGAAAGACAAGATCCTGTCAAGGGGAAGATTCATAATAAAGTCTTCACGATAAGGGAAGACCTCGTCACCCACAGAATTGCATATGAGATACCAACGATCGCTGTATTCTTTAAGAAGATAAGGATAAACCACGAATCTGGATGCAGAGTCGGTATCGAATTTCTTGTATTCGACTGAAATCACTTTTCTGTTGGAGATAGCGGCGAATAGCTTACCGAGAAGATTAATATTCTTAAGATACGGATTGGAACTGAAAGAGATGATCTTCCGTTGTTGACCATCATCCGTTATGTTCTTTCCGCCGAAGGACTTTTCATCATCCAGTTTCTCCTGAAGAGCGGCTATCCATTCAAAACTCTCGAGGCCGGAAAACTGTCCCATGGTACTCAAAGCTTCTCTCAGGAGTTTCTTCTCGTCATCAGAGAGGGGCTTAGAGAAAAGGGACACAGTCTGGTCAGTATAACGGACAATATGTTTACCACCAACGATAAGAGTGTCATCGATGTCCATATTGAAGGGAGGGAGACTCATATCGATTAGGTCCAGCTCGATCGTTCTCTTGCTGACCTCGCTGTATCCGTCCCTCACTAGCCGGGCGTTACACTTCTCACAAAGGTCCGTGCGTGAATAATAATGGTGGCGGTCAGATAGCATCTGATCGAGATACATATATCTTATGACGGCATTTTTGTTGGCTGGCATAACTAAACTTTTTGCAAAGAAACAATTTGGTGGCGAAATCTATCTTCGCAACAAAGATAGCATCATTATTATATAATCGAAAATGGACGGGCATGCTTATTCACTCTTTCATAATAAAAGAATCATTGTTCTGCGAAAAAACAGTTCGTGCTAATACTCTACTTTTGCGCTGCTTTCGGAAAAACAGGCACATTATCGCGAAAATAGAAAACGAAGAGACCATATTGTTGAGTATGAAAAAAACCAGCGAAGACATGAACGAGCAGGTAAAAGGAGAGTCCAGGAAAACTCAATTCGGCCGTTTTATGAATCTAGTCCAGGCAATTATACCTATGCTAGTAGCGGTTTTCTTACTTATTGATCAGTTCATCTCCTCTCCGTTAATGAGGTGGGGGATGGTAGGGATGTCTTTCATATTGGTACTTGTCCCTCTGATTCGTCGATGGGTTATATCAAGACACACTCTTATCCTCCGCAAAGCTCTTGAAATCATGAGCGCATGTGGACTAGATGCTAAGATTAAGGGGAATGAGATATATTGGAGGACCGGTGGACAGATAAATGTGTTAAGGATGAATGGGGCGCTCATCCAGCTATCAAGAGAATATGAACTCGAGGGTGCGGAGGAGAATGTACGCTCTATGGAGAAAGCCGCCACCGAGACAATGAAGGAGGTCTCGTTGGCCAAGGTAATTGTGACCCGTCCGTCGTCGACTTTGATTGGCCTCTCTTTTTTAACAGAGGCTTTTTGCTCATCTCCTAAATCGTTCAGTGAATTTCTTCCAGCATACATTCAGGTATTGGATGTCGCAGAAGAACGCCAAAGAATTCATTTAAGTGAGGTGAAACCAGAACGTAGACGGATAGGCTTTTCAATATGACGGTGTGCGAAAAAACAGTTCGCGACGGTGTAATACATTTGCACTTGAGACAGGTAATAACACACAATTATGAGATTGTAAAGAGTAACACGAGAATGATATAATGACTCCATTGGCGTCGGCCATAGAGAATTTTTCGTATATTTGTAATAGTAAGAATAATACGGCTCTTTGAAATACCGGGACAAGCTTTTGACAGCGTCTGTCTATTGCACAGATGTCCCGTGATTCTTCGGGATCTCGGGATAAGAATGTCTCTGCGTGATGATCTTGACCAAGTACAGACTTGGTCCAGGATCATTAAGATGTGCTGAATACAGTATACTGAGTACAGCTGAAAGCGTACAGGATACTGGATCATGTACATGATCATTCACACAAAGAAAAGACTCGGTATTTCAAATCCGTTTTATAATTATGGACAAGAAAGACATCATAATCAATCACAAAGCTGATATCCGAAAGAGGGCTGCAGAGATGACCACAAAAAAGGACTTTCTGCAACTTCTCAATTATGTAGGATCGCTTGAAATTGGTGATGCCTTTAAACCATTTACCGAGAAGCAACTTGTTTTCTTCTGCGATTCAAACAAGAGGGTTGACAAACGATATCGTTCTTTCAAGATTCCCAAGAAGAATGGTAAACAGAGAACTATCTCGGCTCCCGTCAAAGGTCTTAAGAGTATTCTTAAGGCTCTAAACATCGTTTTTGAGTGCCTGTATACTCCCTCTGTCGCCGCTATGGGGTTTACCATGGGTCGTTCGATTGTGGATAATGCCTCGGCACATGTTGGGATGAATTACGTCCTCAATATAGACCTAAAGGATTTTTTTCCGTCTATTTCTCAAGCCCGTGTATGGGCTAGACTTCAGTTGAAGCCATTCTCTTTCTCAAAAGAGATCGCCAATATTGCTGCCGGCCTTTGTTGTATGCCGATTGAGAACCAAGCAGGCGAGAAGAAGTGGAAAAAGAAAGGAGTCCTTCCTCAAGGAGCCCCAACTTCACCTCTTCTGACCAATGCCGTATGCGACAAGCTTGACCGGAGACTTCTTGGCCTTGCAAAGAGATTCAATGTCCGGTATTCCCGTTATGCTGATGATATTACTTTCAGCAGCATGCATAGTGTCTATGCCAATGAGGGAGATTTCATGAAGGAACTCCGGAGAATAATTGAGGAGCAGAACTTCACTATCAACGAAGAAAAAACCAGACTCCAGAAAAGAGGATCTCGACAGGAGGTTACCGGCATCGTTGTCTGTGAGAAGCCCAATGTTACCAGGAATTATATTCGTGATATTCGGATGCTCCTTCATGTTTGGGAGAAATTCGGTCATGAACGTGCTTATGCTCGGTTCCTTCCTGCATACATTTCCAACAAGATAGGATCCGTTTCCCACACCCCTTCTATGGAAGAAGTGTTGCGGGGAAAGATCATGTATGTCAAAATGGTTAAAGGTGAGGGGAGTAGTGTATACAAATACTTAAGCACCCAATTCAGTGCTCTAATGGAAAGGGATTCCGAGACTAGCAAGCCGGAGTCCAGGAAACCTATGGACTTGTACTATGCCTTTTCTTATCCATTATGCAAATTTGAGGAAACTTTCGGGACTAAACTTGCCGTCAAGAACAAAAGCAACGGAAAGTCCTATGCGATATTCACTATCTCAGAAAAAGAGGTATTTGTTGCCCTAAGTAAGGCCGTTGACAAGATTCTTGCTAAAAAAGACCCCGAAAAGCTTACAAGCGATAAACGTCTAGTCATATCCTTGGCAAAAAGCGAAGGACGTTCTTTCTGGATTATCCGCTTCCCGGCAGTGGCAAATAAAGAAGAGGAGTTTTCCCTTACTATCCCTATCGACGAGTTGCTGAAGATCTGGAAAGAGAATGGTATTGATGCAGCTATTGCTGCGAACAATGGCATTGACTCCGGATCAACGCAAGACGAAAAGCCATTCACGGTTAAGCAAGCTATTAAAGAGCGCACACAAAGGCTGTTCTCATCATTTGGCTCTGATGGAATGCCCAAACTTGCTTTCCCGAAACTCGATCTTGTTGACATAGACTCGTTACTAGATCAGATTGAGTTGGATGATGGCTCAACTACCAACGACACACCTGATAAGGATTCCGAATAATATGGACAAAATCAAAAATAGAGAACACTTCATCAATGCAATAATGAACTCTTCTCTTTCTTCTGAAGAGAAGAAGGATTTCTCTGAACTTGTTGCCAGAGATCTTAAAGGATCAGAAATGAAACTATCTAAGATGGCAACAAAGAGGAAGGTTCACTCTCCCAAAGATATGGTTGGCTTCCTTTATAAGTTTAGCAGAGATGATTTCTTTAAGTGGTTTACTCATGATCCCGAACAAACGTCTATAAATTATGTGGTGAATTATGCGAAAGCAGAAGCATATCTTCAAGAGGCGGGCTTTAACCGCAGTATTAATTCTCAGACATTCGCCAATATTAAGAATTTTATTTGCAAGACGCCCTGCCAACCTCTAAATGCATATGGGGAAAAGATTCCATTTTCTTGGCGAGATGCTATACTTTGGGTTGGAAATAACCCAGAAGGAAATCCGTTCTGCGATTGCCTTTTTGAGGGGAAGCCATTTAAGGATTATGTAGCAGCATTTAAGAATACTATTGAATTCAGAACTGATGATGAAAGAATGCGTTTTGGCTTACGCCTAACAGATTTTCTCTATAATCATTGTGATTTATCACATGAGATTACGGACAGGTTAGATTTTATAGATGCGAGCGTAGATTTGATAGGATGTAGCTTAAGAGCTTTTATTGATGTGAGAATGTTCTTCTGTGCTCTACGCCAAATTGTAAAATGGATCAATGAGAAAAAGGCTATTTCAAGATTGGCTTTCGTTAGCCTTGAGGCATCTACTGATAGCTACACTCTGAAAGTCTACCACAAAGGGTCTTATTTAGACATAGATAACAAAAAAATCAAAGGGCAAGACGGAGATTTCGAGAAAGTTCGAAAATTCTTATTCTGTGTTGCTGATTGGAGAATCGAAGCTGATCGCCGCCACGATGGGAAAAGCAGTCCTGTCCAAATTGACTGTCTCAATTCAGAAACTGTTGGCATCGTCGATAACGAAGGTTTGCATTTATCAGAGAATAAGGTAACCCCGTTGACGGAAGAAGTTGGAGGAGTGAAGCATTTTATCAAATTTTATAAGAATTTTGGCGAATGATTTACTTGTTTGAAGATAAGGAAGGCCGGATGGCTTTATATATGAAAGGAAGTATTGACCAATGCCTCTTGAAGCGGGCTATTATGAACTGTAAGAGAGACGAAATCAGTCAATACATTGACGACAATTTCAGCGATGCGGATGCCGTTCTCTTTCATGTTTCATATTCCTTCCCTCAGTCTGGGGTAACAAATGATGTGGTTCGTGAGGCCTTCCTTTCGAAAGGTATCCCATTCGTTTTTTTCAGTGGAGGCTCTAAGAACAGTCTCGGTACGACCCCAAAAGGTATTCCGACAGCGGATATCCGAAGTGAGGATATGTACTCCCATCTGCCTAGTTTCATCGAGGATTATAAGGTTACTGGAAGAATTAATCTTCCCCTGCTTGTATTTGGCGAGAATTACTTAATGAATTCGTTACTTAAGGCAGCGGAATGGGTAAATGATCAGCTTTGGGGGTTAAAAGGAGAAGATCCCATTTCTCCCGCAATTGCGCGTACGCTAGTGTCCGGCATTCGATCTGGTATGCAGGAAGAAGAATTGAAAGAGGACAAGAATACCCTGTTGAATTTCATAAATGAGCATTTCTCGTCAGGAGATTTGACTCCTGATAGATTAATGACACAGATTCAAAAGATAATAGACCGACACTGATATGGCACGAATTGTATTGTTCCTGGGTAGCAGGACTTCCCCCCGATCGATCAACACCGGCGAGAATTCTTTTGTTTCCCTTCAAGCTCGTGAATACTCAAGAGAGTCCCTAGCACATGGGGATGCTTTCTATGTGCCTACAATCATTGATCCTGATAGCGCCTTATCATATGATGGAGTTGATCTTGCTATAAGGATTTACTTGGATTGTATTCAATCCGGTATATTCGATTTGGCAGTTTACCTCCTAAGTGCTGAGGATAAGGGCAGCTTTTATAGCCATTGCGACAGGGCGGATTTGTTGAAATGCCCTAATGTACATTTCCTGAGGAATACAAAGGTCGAGATAGAAGAATCTATTCGCACTCTTTCAGTATCACCAATTGATATTGAATCTGCACAGAAAGCCCTAAAGAATCTCAGAATTAAAGCTCCTAGTGCCTATAAAACCCACCATTCTATCACAAATGAGTGGAGTATATATAGGTGGTCTAAGTATCTTGGGCTTGATAGCGTAAAAGTCTCCTCCGAGATTGAGGATTCACTGTATTTTAAGCATCTTGCTGTTGTCAATAGTTTGAGTTCAATTAGTAGCTCGAACCAATTGCCAAGCATTTCTGCAAATCCAAAAGTTCAGAAAAGAATTCTTTTAATTGATGATGAAGCAGAAAAAGGGTGGCATGATTTCTTTAAGCATTTTCTTTCTCAATCATCGGTTACATTTGAATCGTTAGGGGGGGCTTCATTTAGGCGGAAGACATCCAAAGAAATCGAGGATATTGCTATTGCTAAAGTTAAATCATTCAATCCTGATGTGGTGATACTTGATTTGAGGCTGGAAGATGCCGATTTCAATACGAATCATAATCCAGTTGAGTATACAGGAATAAGGATTCTTAAAAGGATTAAGAAGGAGATAAATCAAGGGATTCAAGTCATAGGTTTTACCGCGTCCAACAAGGTGTGGAACTATCTTGAGTGGAGTGATTCTGGGCATGGAATTGATGATATTATCGTCAAGGAATCCCCCGAGCTTAGTACGAATCCCTCTTATACCGCAGAGTCAATCAAATACCTTACTGAGTCTTTTGAGCCTCGAATTGAACGTGGTCAGTATCTGAAATCCATCGATCTAAGACTGAAGGATATTGGTCGGTTGATTAAAAAAACAGATTCTTCGTTTTATACTCAAGAAAAAGGAAATTTAGAAATCGCGTTCGAGTTAATTAAACAACATGACCGCGACATGAAGTATGTTTCATACGCATACATCCAGTTATTTAAAATTCTCGAAAAGTATATTCAGGACATTACAGGATGGGATGGTGATTATTTCGTGCTTGTGCATAGCGGCAAAGAGTATAAGCTATTGAAGTATCTTTCTACGTTAACTAACAAGAAAGATCATTGCGAAAGTGCTCTAACGAAAGGTAAAGGTGGACTTGCTCTTGGTAAAGGAACCTATGATGTTGGTGGTTTCGTTGAGACAAACTATATTATGTGTGCTGTATTAATCTTTTTGTATGGGAGAAACCACTCACCGAGTGATTGGAATGCGGTTCGGGATGTCCGAAACCAAAAAGCCGTCCATCCTGAGAGATATGGCGAAGTTACTAAAGAAGAATTTATGAAACTACTCATTTTCCTTCAATTTTTCTTTGACCCTAGGAATCTAAAATTACGGGAAGAATCCGAAGCGCTGACCTAATGACTTTCAGAAGCACTCTTGCTAATAACCCAGCATTCGTGCGCCTATTTATTCGGTGACGGAGTAGATGTTACGAAGATACAGTTCGTATAAGAATACCAACTTTGCGTCTAGAAAGGATAATATGGAATACACAAAGCAACAGAAAGAAGCTCTTGCCGCTATTGAAAGGTTTCTCAATAGTCAGTATTCCATTTTCATTCTGAAAGGCTATGCGGGTACCGGAAAGACAACCTTGATCCGTCCTATTCTTGATGTCGCCAAGTCTACGGGAAAGACTTGTCAACTTATGGCTCCTACGGGCCGTGCGGCTAAAGTGTTGTTTGATAAAACCGGTTATGAGGCTTCGACTATTCATAAGGCCATATATGAGCTCTCTGATATTGAAGCTGTTGAAGGAGATGAGACTCAGGATAGCAAGATAGCCTATCGGTTTCCTTTACGTCAGTTGAGTAATGCTAGGCGACCGGGAGCATCAAGTAGCCCGGAGAAATCCTTGTTGATCATTGATGAGTCATCAATGATCAGTTCAAGAAAAGCCGTCGGTGATTTATTCGTCTTTGGATCTGGCGTTTTGCTTGAAGACATTCTGAAGTACGCCCGTCTTGAGGATGGCGGGAAGATCCTGTTTGTAGGAGATCCTGCACAGCTCCCCCCTGTGGGTGATCCGGATTCTTATGCGCTTGATTCGGGTTTTCTGACGGCGAAGGGTTATGCTACAGATTCTTTTGAACTCTCGGAGGTTATCCGCCAGGGTTCGGATAGCACTATATTAAGCAACTCGATAAAGCTTAGGAACCTTATCCAAAGCAATATCAGGACGGAGTTGGTCCTTGATCGAAAGGAAAGTGAATTTGAAGACATCAAATCAGAAGATATCGCGATGAAATACTGCGAGATGTCTCCAAAACCTTCTTTGGTATCGCCCATTGTTATTTGCTACTCCAACAAGATGGTGGCAGCGTATAACAATGAAATAAGGTCCATCTATTTTCCGGAGAAAGCTGATGTGGTTCAAGCGGGGGATAAGATTATAATTGTCGGAAACAACTACTCCTCGGATACTCGTGCCGTTTTGAATGGCGAGTTTGCAATTGTTTTAGACTGCTCAAGTAATGTTGAGATTCAAACTGGATTCGTTTATGTCGATGACAACACCGAGAAAAAGAAACGAGTCAGGATGGATCTTCCATTCCGCGACGTCACACTCCTTTTGGATGACGGTTCTATCGTCCACAAAAAGATACTGGATTCCTTATTGGCTTCCACTCAGCCCACAATAACTTATCAGGAGCAATGTGCCTTGATGTCGAACTTCATGATTAGGCATCGAGGCATTAAGGCTAATAGTCCGGAGTTCATAAAAGCCTTGATGGATGATCCATATTATAATGCGATCCGAGCTAAGTATGGATATGCGATTACTTGCCATAAATCTCAAGGTGGAGAATGGGATACCGTTTTCGTGGATTATAGTGGGAGAACTGGATTGAGCAAAGATTGCCTCCGTTGGTCTTACACCGCCTCAACGCGTGCCCATACTAGGATGTTCGTCCATGCGCTTAACGACATCCCAAAACTAAAGGCGAGGATCAATGATGTTACGACAATCTCAAGTGCCCCGCTTGAGTTTTATCCTGCCGAGGTGGATGTCCCAGCTGGACCTTTCAATAGGGATACTGACTTGGCCCCTATAAAGGCCAAATACTGGCAGGTAGTTGAAGCGCTTGAAGGAACAGGCTTTACTGTTCAGGGGATTGAGCATCAACAGTATAAGGAATTGTATACTATTTCCGACGCGGATGGACATACGTTCAAATGCGATTCCGTTTATAATAAGTCGGGTATAATGAGAACGTTCCGAGCTATCAATCCGGCCGAAGCACCAGAAGAGATAATGGCTCTGATTAATCGCGATGAGATCTACTCTTTCCCATTCGTGTATCCCCCTTCAAATCAAAACCTTGAAGATTTGTATCACAAAGTGAAATCGGCATGTGATGATTACGGGATTGTAATTACAAACATAGTAGAGAACCTGAACAACTATAAAGTTTCCTACTATCTGAAGACCGATGCATTATTCGCTTATCTTGAGATTTATGTGAATAAACATGGTCAGGTTACCTATATTAACCCACGTTCGGAGATTGGGGGAAAAGACACAAAACTAATGAGTCTTATCGACGCAATTAAGGAGTAATTATGTCATTCAAAGAGGTTACAGCGCTGAGAAAGGCAGGCGAGATTGATGCTGCACTGGAGATGGCTCGTGAGGACTATGGTTTTAGTCCTGACGAATACAGCGCATCTGCTTTATTCTGGACTCTCAGGCTTGTTTGCGAGAGAAGTATCAGAGAAGGCGACATGGAGTCCGCACTGTCTTTCTTTACCGAGATGAAGTCGGTATTCGAGAACATGGATGACGACGAAGGTATCGCGGGAAGGATGTTTTCTAAACTGGAGGCTAAGGTCTCTCCGGAATATAGCAAGATTGATTCGATGCTTTCGTCGGCGAAAGCGGGAGCATGTAAAGACGCGTTTGATTATGTCACAAAACTGAAGTGTGATGGTTTCCCGGAGAAGGTGAAGGATAATATTTCATGGATAGTATTCTATCATTTGAAGAAAGAATTAGATGGTTTATCCGTGAATGAATTCGATGAAATCACAAATAAGTATTTCAGCTTATTTACTCCCATTCCCTCATTGGCTCACAGTCAGATATTGAACATTGCAATTAAATATGCCGGGGGTAATCCCGACTACGATCTGCTCGGTTTTATCCAAAGGTGGGGACTCAATAACTTCCGAGATGAAGATCTTATAGCAGACCCTTCATTTGGAGGAGGATTGTCACTTCTGGAACGCACTGTACGAAGGTGTTTCATCAACAAGAGTGTGACATTGGATCAGGTTGTTAGTACATTCAGTGGTGCAGAATCACTGATTAACGATAAAGATATCTCCTCGCTATTGAGCCGGTCGTATTCTTCTATCCTATATAAGGATTCCGCTGAGTTGAAAGATAAAAAACGTTTCTTTGCTGACGCGGAAGAGTATTTGAACCGAATCTCAGGTGTATCTGTTTCCAATGAATACCATTCAAAGATTCTCGATTCCGTAATCTGGGAAGTCGATGACAATAAGATTAAATGGTTCAAGTCTTTCTTTGAGAACTGGGGCTTTGGGAAGAGCCTTATGCCTAGTGATTGGGTGGGCTCTCAGAAAGAAGGGAAGACCATTCCGTCTGTCGCTGAACGTGCATTGAGCAAATATGCAGATGCAATTGAAATAACAGGGGAAGACCCTTTCCTCGAAGAGTATAAGAGCTTATTAAGGGAAGGGATTAGTAGACTTAAGGATAATGAAACTGTCACAAGAAGGCTGGCAAGATTGCTATATCATGAGGGGAATGTTGATGAAGCCGTTAAGCTGACTCGGGATCTTATTAAGACTCATCCGGGAAAGTTCTACTTCTGGACTGATCTCGCCGAGTTTGTCAGTAATCAAGATGAGTCACTATGTGCTTCGTGCTGTGCAAAAGCCATTCTTTCCGCCAATGAAGAAAAGTTTGTTGGGAAAGTTCATTTGGCTCTTTGCGACTTACTGTTAGCGATGAGTAAGGAGAAAGAGGCCCTCTGTGAATTAGAGCAATACCGAAAGATTTACGAAGTGAATGGTTGGCCTGTTCGTAAATATGATGAGTTCCGTTCGAAGATAAGTCCTGAGACTGTGGCTACAGAGGATAATAGCGGGCTATACCATGAACTTGAATTACAGGCAGATTCATTCGTCTATTCCGACGTACCTAGTCACAACATGACTCTTGTGGAATTCAGATTCGAAGAAAAGATGGGTGGAAAGAAGCGTCTCGTTTTTTACCTATATGATGGTAATAATGAGAGCTATAAAGTCAATCCCAATCTGTTTGGACTTGACAGGAAAGCAAAGCTGTTTAGCTGCTATGATGTGAAGTACCTGGAGGAAGCAGGAAAGAAGAGAATAGTGTCGATTAAGCCAATTGATAAAACAGAGGTTCTATCCTATCGACAAGCGGTGGTCGATAATATCAATAAGGGGAAAAGGGTCATCCACGTCGTTGGTAAAGGATTTCAGTTAGTCATCCCTGAGGAGAAGGTTTATACGGATATCAAACTCGGCGACGTACTTGAAGTGGCGTTGAAGAGGCGGATTAAAGATGGGCAATCAATGCTATCGTGCATTCATTCCCGCAAATCCTCAGCTCCATGCGACTTAATTCAAGAGTTTTCAGGGAGGATAAGAATAAAGGAGAATGAAAACGGACCGTTTGGCTTTGTCGACGACATATATATCAACAAGGTATTCTTGATCGGTCTTTCCGACGGTGATGTAGTTTTTGGGCAAGGGGTTATGGATCGAGGAAAACTGAGAGTGCTATCTATAAGTAAATCATAGCCTGGTTCCTGGTGGTGATGGGGAGAAGCCGGAGAAGCCCAAGCGCCCTGGACGGGAACCAAAACCGGAGAGCGAAGAGGAAGAGAAGCCGGACAGACTGGAAATCCGCCTGTCTGCCGGACACACGATGAGCATCAAGCATATCAAGAGCGATATGTTCTGGGGACCGGATGGCGTTCCTGTCAGTGCCGAAGAGTTCTTACGGATGATGTTCGGGAAGCTGCCGGAGTTCTTCACCGATGAGGCGGAGCTGCGTGAGAAATGGTCTTCACCGACAACCAGACGAGAGCTCCTCAACCAGATGGCGGACCAGGGATATGGCGAGGATGTCTTGAAGCAGATACGGAGCCTGATAGATGCCGATGATTGCGACCTCCTGGATGTTCTGGAATACATTGCCTACCAGA
>JAEEGL012329335.1_pt1 | contig 38192 bp, 36 predicted proteins | sample 9134231 | NCBI WGS metagenome assembly JAEEGL01 (sample SAMN16246548, study PRJNA631951) | gut metagenome | biome: gut microbiome; feature: rumen; material: fiber-attached | host: Bos | place: Iran: Karaj | collected 2018-10
GGAGAAAGTCGGAGTTATGGTAATGTACGGTAAACGGTAGTTGGTCAACACGCGTTTTACTATGTCGCGGCAAACCTTGGCCGAAGATATACGCTGTCCCATATAAAGGTGGAGAACGGTACCTCCGGTATATTTTGATTGTAGGTCAGCTTGCAATTCCAATGCCTCAAACGGGTCATCGGTAAAGCTTACTGGCAATTGTGAAGAGTTTGTATAATAAGGATTCTCGGGGGTTCCGGCCTGGATAATACCGGCAAAACGCTTCTTGTCTTCACGTGCAAAGCGATAAGTAGCACTTTCAGCCGGAGTGGCTTCAAGGTTGTACATATGGCCGGTTTCTTCTTGAATGGTAACCATTTTGGCGCGGATATAATCCAAGAACTTCTTGGCAAAAGCAATTCCCCACTCATCTGTGATATCATGTTTGCCGTCAGTAAAGTTGGCAATCATCTCATTGATGCCATTAACACCAATGGTCGAGAAGTGATTACGCAAAGTTCCAAGATAACGTTTGGTGAACGGGAACAATCCCTCATCAATTAAACGTTGAATGAGTTTGCGTTTGATTTCGAGTGAGGTACGGGCAATATTCATCAACTCATCAACACGGGCAAACAAGCCAGCTTCGTTGTTCTTATAAACATAGCCTAAACGAGCACAGTTGAAAGTTACAACACCGATGGAGCCAGTCTGCTCAGCCGAACCAAATAAGCCATTTCCTTTGGCCAATAGTTCACGCAAATCAAGTTGTAAACGGCAACACATCGAACGGATTTGACCGGGCTTTAAGACTGAATTGATAAAGTTTTGGAAATAAGGCAAACCGTATTTGGCTGTCATTTCAAACAACAATTCGGTATTTTCATCTTCCCACGGAAAATCAGGAGTAATGTTATAGGTAGGAATTGGGAAGGTAAACGGACGACCTTTGATATCACCTTTCATCATAATCGATATATAGGCTTTATTAATCATGTCCATCTCAGGCTTTAACTCTCCATAAGTGAACGGCTGTTCAACACCGGCAATCATCGGGTGTTTATCGCGCAGGTCTTCAGGACATACCCAGTCAAAAGTAAAGTTGGTAAATGGTGTCTGAGAACCCCAACGAGAAGGAACGTTCAAGTTATAAATGAGCTCTTGAAAGCATTGCTCAACCTGCTCATAAGTCATGTGATCAGCACGAATGTAAGGAGCAAGATAAGTATCAACCGAAGAAAAAGCCTGAGCTCCGGCCCACTCGTTTTGCAGAGTGCCCATAAAGTTAACCATTTGACCAACGGCTGCTGACATATGTTTAGCCGGACCGGCTTCAGCCTTACCGGGAACCCCGTTGAAACCTTCGTGGAGCAAGTTTTTGAGAGACCAACCGGCACAATATGCAGCCAGCATATCCAAATCGTGAATATGAATATCACCGTTGCGATGAGCCTCGCCAACAGCTGCAGGATAAACATGGCTGAGCCAGTAGTTGGCGGTAACTTTACCGGAAACATTCAAAATTAAACCACCGTTCGAGTAGCCTTGGTTGGCATTGGCGTTAACACGCCAATCAAGTCTTTCCAGATATTCGTTGATTGAGCTTTCGACATCAACCACAATCTTCTTGTCATTACGAACACGAGAGCGTTGATCACGATACAAAATGTAAGCTTTGGCCGTGGCAAAGTAGTTAGCAGAAATTAATACCTGCTCCACAACATCCTGGATGTTTTCAATTGAAGGGAGAGAATCGGTAAACTTGTGTTCTAAAACTTTTAAAACCTGACCGGTAAGCAGGTAGCATTCCTGTTCCCCAAATTCTTTTGTGGATTCGCCAGCCTTGCGGATAGCACTAAAGATTTTGTCGCTGTCAAAGGGAACCAGGGTGCCGTCGCGCTTGGTAACATTGGCAATTTTTACGTTCTCGGTAACCTTAGATGCTTCGTATTCGTGGTTAGACATTTTATTTATTTTTCCTTTTTATAAGATTTGTTTGTTTGATTTCCGATATACTACATCTAGTATTAAAAAAAAGTAAACAAACTATATATAGTATTCACAAGAAAATTTTTATTATGTATTTTCAAGCCGGAAATCGTTGTATTGCTTGCATGACATTATATTGCAATAAAGATTCTTCTTTTCCAAGTTGCAAATTTTCAATTTAGGGTATTGACAAAGCTATCTATCTATAAAAGCTGAATTTTAAAAAAACGGCTCGTGGATAATTTTGTGAATAAATAAAAATATTGTGCAGAATCAACGTATTAACCTTTATTAAAAAATAATTAAAATCCACAGGCAGAAAAATATCGTTTATATATTAGGAAAGTATATTTGCTTTAAAAATATTGTAATAAGCAAAAAAGTTTATTACATTGTTCGGGTAATGATTTTAGGCAGGTGAAATATGAAAAAGATTTTATGGGTAACAGCTTTAATTTTAGCTACGACTCTGGGACAAGCCCAGGCTCAAACCAAGAATGATATTACAAAGGTTGAGAACTATCTTAATTCGGTCAAAACACTTCAGGCTCGTTTTGTGCAAAATGCAAGCAACGGTAATGTAGCCGAGGGTAATATTTATATTCAAAAACCTAATAAAATTCATATGGAATATGCTGCTCCAACCAATGTTTTAATTGTCGGTAATGGAGATTATATTGTATATCACGATAAAGATTTGGATCAGGTAAGCAATATTGATTATAGCGATATTCCCGCCAGCCTTATTTTGGGCAATAATATCAAAATCGACGGGAAAAATATTAAAGTCGTCGATTTTTATAAAGATGCAGGAACAACCGTAATTACTCTCGATTATAAAGAAAAAGGTGATATCGGCAATATTACTTTGACGTTTAATAATTCTCCGTTTGAATTAAGGCAATGGAAAATTGTTGATCCGCAAAGCGTTGAAATTACGGTATCACTATATAGCGCAAAGGTAGATGAACCTATCGATCAGTCGTTGTTTAAGTTCCGTAAGAATAAAAATCCGATAAAGCTTAAAAAAGGTCGTTGATGTTACGCTTGGCAACGTGGAATGTAAATTCCATAAGGATTCGACTGCCTCTTTTGGCTGAATTGAGCAAAAGAGAAGTGCCAGATGTGATTTGCCTGCAAGAAGTCAAGGCAAAGGAAGATGATTTTCCTTTTGATAAGATACGACAACTCGGATTTGAAAATATAGCATTGTACAGCATACCGGGATATAATGGAGTCGCCATACTCTCAAAACCTCCCCTCAGCAATATAAATAAGTATCCGCATGTAGGCAGAGATGATGCCCGACATATCAGTGCGGTTATTGATGACAAATTTGAAGTACATAATATATATGTGCCAGCAGGCGGAGATGTGCCGGATGCAAAAAACAATCCATCTTTTGCTTATAAATTAGATTTTGTTGATGAAGCTACCGAGTTTTTCTCAAATAAAGGGATTAAACCACGGTTGTTATGCGGAGATTTTAATATCGCCCCGTCTGAAAATGACGTTTGGAATCATAAAGCATTGATGCAGATTGTTTCACACACGCCTATTGAAGTAGAGAAGCTGAATAGATTTTTCAAAAAAGGTAAGTTTTTTGATGCCGTCAGAAAAATATATCCCGAATCGGAAAAAATTTATTCGTGGTGGAGTTATCGCAATCCAAACTGGCAAACAAATAATAAAGGAAGACGACTTGATCACATATGGATTGATAACGAATTATCATCAGCGGTAGTCGGAACAAAAATTTGCAAATATTTCCGTGCCAAGGAACGCCCTTCCGACCATGTTCCGGTAATTGTTGAATTAAAGATTTAATTTATAACCGGCATCTTCCGTTAAAATAATGGCATTTTGACTTTGTCCTTCAACTTTTTGGCGCAGGCGATATATATGGGTTTCGACAGTGTGCGTTGTTGCATCAGGATTATATCCCCAAACTTCTGACAATAATTCCGATTTGGAAACAATTTTGGGGTGAGCCTTATACATATAATTAAGAATCATAACTTCACGCTCAGTCAATTTTATATTTTGACGAGTATTCAGATTTTTGATTTCTTTTTGAGACGAATCGAGAACGTAGCTACCAATTTTGAGACGACCATCACGACCATGAACAAACAGATTCACGCAAGATAAAACCAAATCGAGAAAATCTTCCAAACGAAAAGGTTTGGTGATGACAGTTACCGAATCTCCAAAATTGTTTTCAGAGGTGCTTAAAAAAATTATCGGTGCCTGACGAAGTTTTTGTTGTAAATCAGCTAATGCTTGCGGCTGATCATCAACCACCGCAACGTCAAAAATAGTATCGTCGGACCATTGATCGAAAACATTAAAATCAGTGGCATAGAGTTCAAGTTGCTCTTTTAAATCTAAAGCAAAATCACTTTCCGATGAAAAAAGCAATATATTGGGCATATAGATCTCCTAAAATTTTATACCAATACCGGCAATATATGCAAATCCTTTGTTACTATCGGCTTTGGTCGTACCCTCAAAATCGCCATGGGCTGCGGCAAGATAAAACGTGAGATTACGGTTGTATTGATAAGAATTGGAAAATTGAATAATCTTGTCTGTATAGTCATGCCCATCAGCTTTAGAATGAAAGTAAGTTAGAGCACTTTTGAACGGACCAAACTCGTAACTTAAGCCAAGATTGTAAGCCCAAGCATCACGGTAACCGTCAAAGTAATTTATACTTTTGCGAATCGGCTGATTAATTTCGGCATCATGATGATTGAGCCATGTGCGACGTAATCCGCCACCAAAAGTCCAACCTTTACGATAAAAATTAAGTCCGGCGGAAACTTCTTGGTCATTATCTGCAAAATATGCCGCACCAAGTGAACTTGAAATCGTAACACCCAAAATATCTGCCGAATGGTAAATGGAAGCAATATAACCATCCTTGTTTTTGTAAGAAGCGCGGCGATTAATCAGTCCGTCGCGGCTATAACTGTCAGGAACATATGAGAAGCCAAACATCATGCCATTGTTAAATTCAGGCGATATATATGTAATTTTCGGGGCTGTTCCGTCGGTGTTGATGTCAGTAGAATTAAGTGTACGATATCCAGTAACACGGTGATTGCGTTGCCAGTTAGGATTGGCAATAAAATTAACAATATCACTTTGGTTAACACCTAACAGTTCTATAGACGGAGCGCTTATACCAAGTTGATAGGCGGCATTATAGCTTTGTCCCAAAATAATTTTACCATATGGCGAATCAAAAATTCCGTAAACTTCCTCTCCCCATGAACCATGGTTGTAATCTTTTATTTGTTGGTCAATACCGTATGACAAATCTACGTATGCACCTATTTGATAATCTTCATTAAACTGATATTGCGCAATCAGGCTTCCGCTGATGCGTGACGGAAAGTGGTGATGTGATTGGTTATGAGCGGAAGGTTGTTTATAATCACTATATCCATAAAGTGTTTTGGTTTTGCCAAAAGCATCAAAACTCCATTCTCCGGCATAGGAAATGTTGGCAGAAATGGCTAAAACAGCGGTTGCGATGATAGATTGAGTTAATATTTTCATAAAATTTCCTTTACAATATCAACATATGTGTTATACGTTTATGCTAACATTATATAATTAATTTTTATTAAACATTTTATCATGTCTTATACTAAACATAAAACTACTCAAGGCAGTAGACAAACGGATCCGCAAAAAGTAGCGTATTTTAAGCAAGAGCTTAGTGATTTATCACTTGATGAGTTGTGTGCAATGTATGAAAATGCATATGACCCCAATGAGAAGGAAGCCATACAACAACTTATTAATGAAGACATGGAACCGTAAACTGCCGACAAGGCAACTGCTAATACAAAAACTTCTGTTTCCACGAGGAACAGAAGTTTTTTGTTGGCAAAAATAAAAATACTTATTATTGTATTTATAGAGATTTTTATTTGGAGTGGAAAATGCAAAACATTAATTTTAGCGATACTTTGGCACAGCAACAAATTGATAACCTTTATAAAAAAGTTCTTGCTCTAAAATACAATAATACCAGTGCAATTTTGCAAGCCGTATCAGAAGCTGATCGTTTGTTATTGCAATATCCAAATAATACCGAATTGATGGTTTTGCAAACTCATCTGCAAATTATGAGTTCTCAAGAACAAAAAGCACGTGCCGTTGCTAGCCATACGTGGGAAATCGGCGGAAATCTAAGACTTAAATTTGAAAAACTGTATGTTAGTGATTTGATTAATCTGGCAATGACTGAAATGGCCGGAATATTGCTGACACCACGCCTTAATAATGTAGAGCAAGGCATGATTTTTTTTCCTTTGGAAATGATACGTTTTGCTTTAATGACCGGAAATCTTGAAGCTCTGTCACGCATTGTACAAACAAATCGTGATAATTTGATGATTAAAGCGTTGGAGCAATTTGTTCACACGTATCAACATGCAAACTATGCCGAACACTTTGCAAATATACAAAAGATTGCTTTTGAAAATTTTAAGCAGGAAATCTGCGGGTATAATTTTAATTGTTTTGTAAACAGAGGTTTTACTGATGTTGATATCGTTTTGTATTTTAGCAATTACAATTTTAATTTGCAAAAATATAAAAATGATATTGAGGCACGCATAAATGATTATTGCAATGCCTCAAAAGTAAAGCGAATCTATAATTTGGGTTTTTCCTGCAAAAATATAAAAGACTATCCTTCTATATAGAAGGGGTTAAAAAATCTCTTCTTTTGTGTTTTTGTTCATTTTGCTCAACTCGGGCAAAGAGTTTTTTGCCGGACTTAAATAATAATTTGCGCAGTAAATTCATGGCTACTTCTTGTTCATTCTCGTCACTATCAAACAAAACAAAGCGGTTTTGGTAGTCACTAGCTGTTGCATCAGCCCCTTTGGTCTGGAGTTCTGCAGAAATTACCATTTGTAACCGACGAGTTTGGTCATTAATCTGATCAATTTTTGCTTTTAGAACTTTAGATGTAATAATATAATCAGCATCATCAGAGCTTTCGACGACAGTATAAACATCATCATTGCTGAAAAGTTTTTTGACTACGTCAATCGGTTTTGAAGAATGAGTATTGTTGGTAAATTCAACTGGGGCTACATAAATTTGTGCATTGCGGGTTTGTTCTTCATCAGTTTCAGGAATATTTGTGCTATCAACCGGAATTTCCTCTTCCGGAGTTTCAGAGATCATGGCAACATTGAGCGGTTGTTCCGAGGATAAATCCTCAATCTCTTCTTGGTAAGCTATCGGAGCTGTGCTTGGTGGAGGAAGTGTATCAAAATCATCTGGTCCATTATACATGACTTCAGCTGTTGTCGGTTTATCTTCCGTAAACGGGGTGTTGCTTTCTTCTTCAATGCCATTGGCCTTGCCAAAATCATATTCAGGAGCAGGATTGGTCGGGGAATACTCAGCAATAACAGTACTTATATCCGCGGCAGGAATTGCGCCTGTGACTTCAACGCAAAGCTCGTCATCACTTTGATTAGTATTCTTAACCGACATATTTTGAACGTAATTATCAACCAAGTTATAAACTATAACATTAAAATCATGTTCAAGCATTTGTGATTTGAGGTCAGAAAGTTCAGAAATCTGGCTGACCGCATTATAGCTTGCTTTATCAGTAACACGTACTCTGATACTGGTTTTAGATTGATTGTTATTATAAGGCTCGCATGCCGTACCCGAGATTTTGATTATGTCCTCGGCTCGGACACTAACCGCCATAAAAGAACAGATAATACATAATAAAGGAAAACGTATTCTCATTTACCACCAGCTTTGATCATCATTAGATACCGGACTTAAGCTTTCAACCCAAGTACCAACCTGTTGATTGTTTGCGTTTTTTAGGACCATACGGCAGGATAAAATCGGTCGACTATGATCATAGTTCTCGTTTTGAGCAAGAGAAATATCCAAAACATAACCTGCTGATTGTTTGCTATCGACAAGCAAGTAGCTTTGCGCCGACGTTATAATATCTTTTGCAATTTCGCTTGCATATTCTAAATTTGGTAAACCGACTGAAGGATTTTCGTTCTCGGGATAAGATACATACATTGTCGGGGTGCTCGCACCTTTGGCGTTATATATGGCTGATGTAGATTTTAGCATTTTGTTGGTTGTACGAGAAACCAACACAGGATATAAGCGTTGCAAATAAGCCGCATCAAAATGAAATGTGGTATCGGCAGGCTTGGAAGTTGTAGTTTTGCGATCTATATTGGCTTTAATTTCGTCTGAAACAGACGAGTTATTTTCGGCAGAAGCTGTCGGTTCCTCAAAAGGTTTATCGTTCTTGGGATTAACAAGAGGTTTGCGCTCAGCAAGGCTAGCCGGTGGGGCAGTAAGATTTTTTGACGAATTGCCGTTATTGTCATCAAAAACGGCACTACTGCGGCACGCGGTCAATAACATCAATAAAGATAGTAAAAGACTTATTTTTTTCATGATTGCAATCCTCATTCATAACTTGTTTTTAAGCATAGATGATTTTGAATCTTATCTCATCTTTTTTTTGCTACTTATCAAACAAAATTTTAGCAAATGTTGCAAAAATCAATTTTATGTTTTATAGTTTGCTCAACTTTGATAAAGGAAATTGTAATATGGTTCTGATGATTGCGGCTGTAATGCTCGGTATGTTATTACTGATTAATCCTCTTCGACGCAATGGCTTTTATATGTTGCATATGTTGATTGTAATCGGGGCCGCTTGGTACATTGAAACGGCTTATTTTTCAAACATTCAGCTACCTGTCTTTATAACAAAATGGAGAAGCGTGGCGTTGATGTTTATTGTATTGCATTTGATATCAATAAACATAACAACTTTTTTGGCTTATGGATTTGATAAGCATGCCGCAAAAATCGGCAATCGACGCATTCCTGAAAGTCAATTACATACACTCGAATTTATGGGCGGATGGTGCGGTGCTATTTTGGGGCAAAAGTGTTTTCATCACAAAACGAAAAAACGCAGTTATCAGTCTTTTTTCTGGGCAATGTTGATTGTTGAAGTATTTATTGTGTATGCAATTCTTAAATATATGCATTTTATTTAGGCAACGATTATGAAAAATAAAGAACTTGAAGGTAAAGAAATTAATTTTACACAACATTATCGTGAGATGTGGCCTTTTGTTAAGCCATATTGGGTAAGAGCGTTGTTGGCTATTTTAATTTGTATTCCGGTGGGGGCTCTTGATTCGGTAATTGCTCTGGCTCTTAAACCATATATGGATAATGTTTTGGTTGATAAATCAGCATCTTCGCCGATATATATACCATTTTTAATTGTCGCTTTTACAACCGTACAGGGCTTTTTGAACTATACGGCAACGTATCTTAATACTTGGGTAGGAACAAAAATTAATCACGATTTGAAAAGAAAGCTGTTCAAAAAACTAATGTCATTTGATGCCGCTTTTTATGACCAGAACCCCTCCGGTTATATTATTCAACGTTTTACTACCGATGCAGATACAGCTTGCACCGGTCTTCTAGACAACTTAAAGTTGTTTGTTTCAAGATTTTTCTCATCGTTATCTCTAATCGTTGTTTTGATATACAATTCGTGGCAACTGGCAATAATTGCAATTATTGTTTTGTTGTTTGCTTTGATGCCATTGGCACAAGTTCGACGCAGAATAAAAGGGATTATCAAAAATACCATTGATAAATCTACAACCATTTTAACGCATTATAATGAAAGTTATGCCGGAAATAAAACCATTGCTTCATATAACTTGCAAAATATGATGTATGACAAATTTAATCAGATTTTGGTTACGCTGTTCAAATTAACCATAAAAATGGTACAAAAAACCGGATGGATGACACCTTTGATGCATGTTGTCGTTTCAATCGGTGTCGGTGCCGTTATCGGCTTCGGAAGTTATTTAATCGTAAACGGTACAATTACATCCGGAAACTTTGTATCTTTTATTACTGCTTTGATTTTGCTCTATACGCCAATCAAAGGTATCGGCAAAAATTTCAATAATGTACAGGTGTCGTTCTTGGCAATTGAACGTATTCTGGATATTATAAATTCTGAACCAAAAATTATTGATAAACCGAATGCCAAAAAGTTAACGGCAATCAAACGAGGAATTAGCTTTGAAGATGTTGATTTTGAGTATGTACCGGGAACAAAGGTTTTAAAAAATATCAATCTTGATATTAAGGCCGGTTCAACTATTGCTTTTGTGGGAAATTCAGGTGGTGGAAAAACTACCATCGTTAATTTGTTGCCGCGCTTTTATGATGTTACCGACGGTTCGGTAAAATTTGACGGAACGGATATTCGCGATTATACCCTTAAATCTCTGCGCGATAATATTGCCGTTGTATTTCAAGATAATTTTTTGTTCTCTGGAACAATTCGCGACAATATCTTGCTTGGCAACCCAAATGCTTCGGAAAGTGATATTGAAAATGCTCTAAAAATGGCTTATTTAGACGAGTTTGTATCATCTCTTGAAAAAGGACTTGATACTGATATAGGAGAAAGGGGAAGCGCCTTATCCGGAGGACAACGTCAACGTTTGGCTATTGCACGAGCCATAATAAAAAATGCACCGATAGTAATATTAGATGAAGCAACGTCGGCACTGGACAATAAATCTGAAGCCGTAGTGCAAAAAGCTATTGATAATTTGATGACGGATAGAACGGTTTTTGTTATTGCTCATCGACTATCAACCATTCAAAATGCAGATATGATTGTGGTTCTCAACAACGGTGAAATTGTTGAAACCGGAACGCATGACCAACTAATGCAAAAACCTAACGGTGCTTATCAAACTTTGTATGATGCACAATTTAAGAGCAAATAATTTTATTTATAAAGTTCCGGAAGCAAAGGTTTCTGTTTTTGCTGTTTTTCTTGCTTTTTGTTAAGTCTTTTAATGACATTATAAAGTTCTTTGTTATCAAATTTATTGTTTTGCCCAGAATAAAGGTTTGCACCAAGCTGTTGCAACAGTCTTGTCAACTCTTCATCTGAAAAAAGCATTGTAATATCACCAAGATTGAGGATTTTGCGATTGGGAAAGCAGTCACGTGCCCAAAACAAAATTTCATCACGAACATCTTTGAGATTTGAGGAATGCAAAATTTTGCTAATATCACTTTTGGGGGTAAAGCTATCCGTTTTTGAAGGTAATGACTTTGTTTGTCGATAAAAGTGCAATAACAACCAGCTGACTAACAAGCCCAGTAAGAAAGCCATAGCAATCAATGCGATAATCGTTTTGATCGGTATTGTTTTGTTGTCTGTAATATTTTCTTCTGTTTCCGTAGGAGCAGAAGTATTATCTGTTATATTTGCATTTGGCTCTGCTTTAAGAGCTACGGTCGGAGAAGTTCCGGCGACATCAACATCAAATGCCGGCAAAACAGCTTTTTCAATGCGTTTGGCGGTAGTATTGTACCATGGAACTTCTATTGCCGGGATTGTAATTCTCCCGCCTTGTTGGGGGATATAAACAACGTTAACTGACATTTCTGAAACTATTCCTTGGTCAAGAACTATGCTTTTGTATTCAGGATTGTCTGGATATTGTTTTAAAGCCGGTGTTTCTGAAAAAGAGAGTTTCGGAAGCTGGGTATCTGCTACTCCGAAAGCTGTAAGTTTTATTTTACGGTTTACGGCCTCACCAACTTTAAACTGGGGTTGGGCATTATCCCAATCAGAAATTATTTCGACTTTGGTTGACGGAAGCCACCAATGACCGTTGTTATCTGTCGGAATCGGCAAAACATCAACCGTAATCGGCTGCGCTGTAAGCACTATTGGTGTTAAAGCAGGGGTTACGCCAAATCCTGAAAAAAAGTTATCATCAAGAAACGATGAAAATGAATTTGAAAAACTGCCATGCTTAAATTTACTGCTGTCAATATAATATCCATTGAATTGGAGTTCCGGAATTTTGAGTTTTCCACTTTTTTGCGGAAACAGTGCATAATTGATGTTAATGTTACGAACTTCTATCCCATTATCATAATCTGAAGAAACAACAGGATTTCCAATTTGTTTAATAATCCAATCACGGTTTCCGTTATCAACAAATTGCGGTATGTCGGCACGTATTTCTTCCGTTGTTTTTATCAGCAATGTATAAACTATCTGCTCTTGAACCAAAGGACTGTGATTATCAATCGTACGACCAATAGAGAACTTTGGGGCAGATGTGCCAGGTGCAGATGTATTCGAAACCGTAATTTTTATAGGGGAGGAAGAAAAACTTTTGAAGCTAATTGCCGGAATGGTTATTTGCGATGTTTTTTTAGGTGAAAGCAACACATTCCATTGGTATATGTTAGAAGTAACCCCATTAATATTGCGGTGCTGAGCACTACGACCAACCGAGTGAATATTAAAATCTTGGTTAAGCGGAGATAAATCAGGTTCGGAGTTACCCGGAGCACCATCATATTGTAATGTTAAAGTAAAGGTTTCTCCAAGGGGAATTGAATTGCGACTGACTTTGGCAACAAAACTTTCCGCATAAGCGGAAATCGGTATCATAAAACTAAGTAAGAATGCTGCAAATTTGAACATTTTCTACTTATCTCCATATCTATTTTTAATATATTCTTTATAAATAAACGCTCTCAATAAGCCGCCGGGATTTTCCGGAATATTACGATAGGTCACTTCACGAGCCTGCACTTCTTCATTGAATTCACCTTGTTCATCAGAAGGTTTAGCAATTACAGCATTGACATCTTCATCGGTTTTATCATTGGGAGTTCCGGACGGAACAGTTTGTTCTGCTGACGATTGTTGAGGGGATCCATTGTCATCGGAAGGAGAATTTTGAGGACTTTTTCCTTCCGGCTGAGAAGAATTATCATCATCCTGATTGTTATCAGAATTTTTATCAGATGGTGAGGAAGAATCTTGATTATTCCCCTGACTGTCAGAATCGTTATTGTCATTGTTGTTCTGGCTATCTTCATCGGGTTGATTTTGCTCAGACGAATCTTGTTCATCATCCTGTCCCTGCTGTTGATTATCTGCTCCGTTTTGAGGATTATCTTCAGATTGATTGTCTTGGAATTGGTTTTGCTGTGATTGGTTTTGATTTTTTTGTTGTTTCAAATATTCAAGGTTAAACTTGGCATCTTCATGTTCGGAATTGATTTCTAAAACTTTTTCATATTGCTTGATTGCTTCATCTATTTGACCTGATTTTGCCAACGAGTTACCCTGATTATACATGTTTTCGACATCGTCTTTTTGTTGATAAAGCTTTAGGGCTTCCTGATAATCGCCGTTACGATAAAGAGCTGCGGCTCTCCAATCGGTATTATTAAAAGAATGGGCTGCTGTTGCATAATCTCCATTAGCAAAAGCTTTGGCTCCATCCTGATCAGAATTGGTAAAAAATCCGGCAAAGGCATTTGAACTCAGGACCAAGAACAACATTATAATCAGAATACCCCGACGGAAAAAATACAGACAACAAAGCAATGGTATCAGCAAGAACCAATATCCACTATCTTCCCAGGTTTCTTGCTGATTTTCGGTTTTTTGCAATTCTGATGAAATATGAGAATTGATACTCTCTGCCAAACGGTCAATATTAGCAGAAATGCTGATATATATGCCATTACCCTTAGATGCAAGCATTTTGAGTTTTTCATTATCAGAAGAAGAAACTCCTACAATACTGACACGGTATCCCAAATCTGACGATTTTTCGACGGCTGACAAGGTGGCATTAAACTCTTGTCCCACATCAGGAGTAAAAACCACAATGTTACCGTACGGATAATCTCCCTGCTTTAGGCGTTCGACCGCCAAATCAACTGCTCGGTTTAATCTATCGCCATTTTCAGGCATGATATTGCGTTCAACTGCCGGCAATAAATTAGTTATTATATGGGTATCCTCGGTAAGAGGGGTAATTAGGTAAGGCTCATTGGCATAAACTATTAATCCAACTTGTGCAGTAAGTTTTTTAATAAGGTCATCAATACCAAATTTCGCTCTAGCAAGACGTGTTGGCGTGATGTCTGTGTTATCCATATCCGATGAAAGATTAAGTAAAATCATTACCGGATTTGAAGGGGAAAAGACCGGTATACTATTTTTGCGCCAAGTGGGACCGCTTAGGGCTATAATGCCGAACACTATGCCGATTAACGCCGAATATTGAACCAAAAGCCGTTGTTGAGAGCTACCTTTTATTATTAGAAAATCAAGTAATTTTTTATCACAAACAGCTTCCCAGGCTGATGTGTTTTTCAGGTGAGTGAAAAAAATCTTGCCAAACACAGCCAAAAACAACAACGCTAATAACCACCACGGGCGGAGAAAATGGAAATTTTCAAAAAAACTCATTTGTATTTTCTCCTCTGTAATCCTAAAATCAACAAAATCAGCAATAATGCACCAGCAGTCGGATAAACAAACAAATCCCTTTTCTCTTGAATATATTGATCTTGATTCAAATCCGGTTCGAGCTGGTCGATATCGTGGTAAATCCGTTGCAAATCGCCAGTATTGGAAGCTCTAAAATAACGTCCGCGAGTTTCTGCCGCCAGTCTTTGCAGACTCTGCTCATCCAGTCCCCCAACCTGAGGAAGTTTTATGCCGAAAAATGAGTTGACCATCTGGTTTTCTGAACTGACACCAATAGTATAAATCTTGACGTTTTCATCATGGGCAAGCTTAAAAACTTCAGGCATACTGAGGCTTCCGTCATTATTTTCTCCATCAGTTAAAAGAATCATAATCTTGGGTTTATTATGCTTCTGTTGACGCAATGTCTTAAGCCCCAGAACAACTGCATCCCCAATCGCCGTTGAACGACCTGCCATTCCGGCATCAGTTGCCCAAAGAGTTTCCAGTACAGCTTGTTTATCAAAGGTTATCGGCGATTGCAGATAAGCATTAGTTCCAAACAAAATCAAACCTATACGATCATTGGGACGTTGTTTTATAAAAGAATCTGCCGCTAATTTTACTGCCGTCAAACGATCAAGCCTTTGTCTTTGATAAGAAAAATCCGGTTCAAGCATAGAAACAGAAATATCTGTGACTAATAAAATATCATGACCGTAATTATTTATACGGATTGGTTCACCAACCAGTTGCGGACGGGAAGCAGCCAAGCTTAGTAAGCACCAAGCAACATAAAGCAACCACCAGAAAGATCTGCTGTTAACAGCACTTACTCTGCGGCTCCACAATGAACCGGATAATATGTTTATTCTGGCAATATCTTTAAGGAAAGGAACACGAAGAGCATCACCGTGCATACCTTTGGCAGCCGGAGCAAAAAAATAAATTATAAACGGAGCAAAAACCAGCAACAAAGCCCATGGATAAGCCAGAATGATCATAGATTTTCTCCTATCCATGAACTGCAAAAATCACGCAGTTTTGTTATATCTTTAGTATTTATGAAAGAAGTCGCTTTCATGTATGGAGCTGAAATTAATAAATCAGCGACCGAGCCTGATATTTTGTGCGAACAATGAAGATTCAAAAAATCTATCCATTGTTGGCCAAACAGCGATGTTGCCTGCGGATATTTATAAACACAGATACGGCGCAGAATTTCCGACATTTTGATAATTGAATCACGGTTATTAGCACGGAGCGATGATAAAATTTTAAGGGCATATATTTTTTTGCTTTTACGGCGTAAAAACATAGTCAACCAAACAAGCAACAAAATCGAAATTATTGTCAATAGAATAACCCACCAACCATAGGCTAACGGCCACACCGAAACAGCCTCCGACGGAAGGTGAATATCTCTTAAATCAGGTAAGTTGCTATCCATAATTTTACCTCGTTACATTTATCCTAAATTTAGGGTGTAACGAGGCAAATATCAAGAGATTAAATTATAATGATTGTGAAATTTGTTGAATTAAGATTGTCAAATTGGTCAAAAACAATTTAATTGAGATGGCCAACAAGATAATACCAAAACATTTTTTCAAAAAGTAAATACCGCCGATACCAACTTTGTTCTGAATAAAATCGGCCGCTTTTACAACTCCGTATATTACAATAACGTTGGCAATTACGGCAAAGATAACATTCATGTCATTATATTGTGCACGAATCGAAAGCAACGTGGTTAGGGCCCCTGCTCCGGCAATAAGCGGAAACACCAACGGAACAAAAGTTGCATCTTGTGGGGTATCCGGACCTTCACGAAAAATCTCTATATCCAAAATCATTTCCAGCGCCATCATAAAAATAATCAATGAACCGGCAACTGCAAATGAGGATAAGTTGAGGTTAAATAATTGAAGAAATACTTCTCCGATGTAGAAAAAGCCGATAAACATTATGAGCGAATATATACTAACCTTTTCTGCATTAATCTTTTTGCCGTGTTTTTTCAAATTGATAATAATCGGCACAACGCCGATAACGTCAATGACGGCAAATAAAACTACAAATGCACCTATAAATTGTTGTAAATCAAATTGTGAAAACATCTATAAACTCCAGTATTAAAAATTTTACGCGTCCGTTGTATTATCATTTTAAAAATGATAGTCAACAAATTTTATAAGCAGATAACAAAAAAAATCCGGACAACGCCGGATTTTATAAAATTGGTGGGTGTGACAGGGATCGAACCTGTGACCCCTACGATGTCAACGTAGTGCTCATACCGCTGAGCTACACACCCATATTTCGGATATGCTTTTACAGTATTTGTTTCAATTTGGCAAGTATTTTGTTATTAAAAATTTAATCTTTGCTCTGTATACTGTGCTATATTTACCGCAAAGGAAGAAAAATGAGTGAGAAAAAACTTAATTTTAAGGTTGATTATTCAAAGCTGGAGATCATAAGCGAATACAACACGCAAAACCAGCGCTATCCGTTGGTATTGTCTGTTCCTCACAGCGGAAGGCTGTTTCCAAAGGAATTTTTGAAACATATTTGTGTTTCTGAAGAAGAGTTACGTTCAAATGAGGATCCGTTTGTTGACGAGTTGGTAATGGACGCCTCTAATCTGGGAATTCCTATGGTAAAACTCAATATGGGAAGAGCTTTTATTGACGTCAATCGTGATGCGATAGAAATTGACCCAGCTATGTTTTATAACTATCCCGAAAATAACATGATAAGCGGAAACAGAAGAAGTCGTGTCGGGTTGGGGTTGTTTCACCGCATTACGGCTGAGAGAAAAAGTATTTATGACGGTTTGCTTGATTATAATGAGGCACAAGCCAGAATCAAAAATGTTTATAACGTATATCATAAATCATTACAGAAAATAATTGATAAAACAGTCAAAAAGTTTGGTATTTGTTTGGTTTTGGATTGTCATTCTATGCCGTCAAAAATTTGCAACATAATGGAAGACAACCGTCAAATTGAATTTTGTTTAGGAACACTTTTTGAGCAGAGCTGTCCTTTGGAAATAATTGAATTTATGAACCAATATTTAGGGCAAAAATATAATGTTAGTTTGGATTGCCCATATTCCGGAGCTTATATAAGCTTCAACTATTGTCAGCCGAGAAAAAATGTTTATACATTACAAATGGAAATTAATAGGGCCTTGTATGAGGTTGAACCTGTGCACAAAAAAACTTCTAATTTTCAATACATTAGTACTGATATTTGTGATGCCATAACCGGGTTGGCAAATTTTTTGCTGGATTTTAAAAAATAGTTGTGTTATAAGCTCTCTGTTTTAATGAGGTGCGGCTTGTGTAAATGGGCTGTGTTTAGTTTTAATAACCTGACCTCGATTTTTTGAGATTGTGCCGTTAAGCAAATTGAAACCGTTTGTGCGGGGGATATTTGTGGCAAGTCGAGGGAACAGAGGGATACTTTATATATATTTTTATAAGTATCAAGATTTAATGATTTTTTTTATATTGCTGATGTTATTTCAGCCGTTGCCGGCAGAGGCGCATGAAAATGCAAATGTCGATAGTGGTAATGTCTGCTTGAAGGCTACTGTTCAAGCCGAGGAAAAATATCAGATAAAAACAAATCTGCTAACATCTATTTCAAATGTGGAAACCGGACGATGGAATGAACAAGCCTCTAAAAAAGTGGCTTGGCCATGGACAGTCAATGTAAACGGTAAAGGGCATTTTTATAAAACAAAGGCCGAAGCTGTCGCTGCCGTAAAGGATTGGCAACGTCGCGGTTATAGAAGTATTGATGTCGGATGTATGCAGATCAATTTGCGTTTTCATGGCAGGAAATTTGCCAGTATAGAAGACGCTTTTGACCCCGATAAAAACGTTGAAATTGCCGCTCAGATCTTAAAAGAACGTTATAGTGTTCGTAAAGACTGGATGCAGGCTGCTGCTGATTATCATTCAAAAAATCATCGTAAAGCTCAAGTGTATATGAAAAAGCTGTTAGTTGCATTAAATAATGTAAAAACAGAGAAATCTCAGGCTGCTACGCAGTATGTACCTAAAATTCAATACGCTTCTAATTTGCTGATTACTAAAGATAATCGCAACTGGCTAAGCAAGCTTGTGGGGCAAAAAAAGAAAAACAAAGAGCTTGAAATTTCTTTGAAAGATTAGTGTGATGCAAGTCGGCAAATTTGTCCGTGAATATTCTTTACGCAGTTATGAGTGTGACAGCAACGGAACACTCAGGATTGTGGCTTTGATGAATATTTTTCAGGATGTGGCGGATACTCATGCTCAAATTTTGGGAGTGGGTATGGAAAATTGTCTTGCTAAAGGATTGGCTTGGGTCGGCTCAAATTATCACATTAAAATTAATCGTATGCCGTTTTGGCACGAAAAAATAACCGTTACCACCTGGCCGGCGCAAGAGAAAAAACTCGGTGCAGTGCGTGACTTTTGCATTACAGATGAACAGGGAAACGTAATTATTGTTGCTTCAAGTCAATGGGTTTTGATTGATTTTGTGCGCAAACGTCCGGTGGCTCTGCGTGAGCATATGCCGGACTATCAGGTGGTAGAAGAACGAGCTTTGAATACGGAATTTCCAAAGATTGATACCGCGGCTCGTGAAGACATAAAAAAATCATTTATTGTAAGGTATGACGACATTGACGTTAATAAGCATGTTAATAACGCTATTTATCCGTTATGGGCAACGGAAAGCGTAGATAACGATTTCAGACTAAATCACCAACCGGCAGAAATTGAAATATCATTCAAAAAAGAAAGCCTGTACGGTGAAACCATAGAAGTAATTTCACAAATTGACGGAATGATATCTTTGCACTGCCTGAACGCCACAGATGACGGGCGCGAAGTGGCAAGGGTACGCATTAACTGGCGTGAAAATCAGCCGGCATAGAACCAATAACTCAAAAATACTGCAGCAACAATACCAGCCAAATCAGCGAGCAACGCACAAGGGAGTGCGTGTCGAGTATTGGTAATTTTGACAGCACCGAAATATACCGCCAAAACATAAAATGTTGTTTCGGTAGAACCTTGAACGACAGATGAAACAAAAGCCGGAAAACTATCAACTCCGTAATTTTGCATAGTTTCAATCATCATGGCCCGGGCGCCGCTGCCGGACAGTGGTTTCAGCAAGGCAGTAGGAAGAGCCGGCACAAAATCGGCATTCAAATTAAAGATAGCGCAGATTTTTTCAACTCCCATAATCAATAAATCAAGAGCTCCGGAGCTACGAAACAATGCTATTGCTACAAGCATTGCCACCAAATAAGGAATGATAGAAACGGCGATATTAAATCCTTCTTTTGCCCCTTTGATAAATTCGTCATACACCTTGATTTTGCGGCATAATCCTATGGTAATAAAACAAAAAATCGTAAAAATCAGGATAAAATTGCCCAGGCTTGATGATAATGTCGCACGAGCCTCGGCTCCTAACAGAGCAAAGCCGGCTCCTAATGCCGAAATTATGCCGACAAAAATGATCCCGTACAGCAAAACAATGCGGTTAAATATGTTAAGACGTTGAACCATCGCAACGCTCAAAAATCCGACCAGCGTTGAAATTGATGTCGCCAACAAGATCGGAATAAAGACTAAACCTGGGTTAGAGCTGCCTAACTGACTGCGATACATAAGTATTGTAATCGGGATTAGTGTAACTGATGATGAATTGATGACCATAAATAAAATTTGAGCATTAGAGGCCGAAGTACGGCTTTTGTTTTCAGCCTGAAGCTGTTCCATAGCCTTTAGCCCCATCGGAGTAGCCGCATTATCAAGACCGAGGATATTGGCAGCAATATTCATAACAATAGAACCGAAAGCCGGGGATTTTTCGGGAATTTCCGGCATTATTTTTTTAAACAACGGGTAAAGAAGATGCGCTAAACTGTCTGTTATCTTGGATTTTTCGGCAATTTTAAGTAATCCAAGCCAGAAACAGAGCATTCCGGTAAGATAAATGGAAATTTCAAAACCTGATTTGGCCGCTTCAAATAAAGCATTGCTCATCTGCGACCAAATATCTATATTGCCGCCTAAAAAGCATGTGATGACCGCGGCAATAAAGCTTGCAATAAAAAAGAATGCCCAAATGTAGTTTAACATGTATTTTTCCTGTTTCAGTTTTCAAATGGTAATTATATTGTTTTTACTTCCATTTTTGACTTCTCTTTTTTAATTTAGTCAGTTTGTCACTGACAACAGAAGTATCTCGTCCGGTTTTTGCAAGTCTTTCATACATGCGTTCAATTTCTTTTTCCAAATATGCTTGCTCAATTTCAAAATCGAGTTCACGTTGTTGCTCTGGGGTGCCAGACATGCGAACCTGCTCCATCTCAGCAATTAAATCTTCTATGTGAACTGAACTGTCAGGTTTTTTCTTTAAAAAGTATGGCAATTCATAAATAAGTTGGCGAGTATTACCGTAAGCTATTTTAGAATCTTGACTGTTTTCATAACGCAATTTTAGAAGTCGAAAAACAACTTCCATTTCTCTTGAATTGTCAACTACAATAAACGGCAAAGGATCTGCAAAACCCTTATTGGAAATTTGTTTAAGATATTCAAGCAGATGATAAAAATAACCATTGATATTGTATAAAATAAATGGCTTTATGGCCAAAAAACCGTCTTGCATAGCGACGCAATCATAAGCAAGCTCATCAAGTGTACCAACGCCACCGGGGGCAAAAACAACAAAATCAGCTTTAAGAAGTTTTTGTTTACGTTCTTCAAGGGTTTTTGCAACAATTATATCTCCTATTTGGCTGATTAAATTGTCATCATGAGGATAAAGGTCAAAATAATCATCAGTAGTAATTCCTTGAATAGGACTTTTAATTTCTGAGTCGTTATGATTTTTTTTCCATCCATCAACCACTCCGCGTGCCACAGCTCCCATAATACCTGAGTTTGACAAGCCGAAGTCTAGTTTTAAGTTCATTTTGACAATTTGACGACCGAGATTATAGGCTTCTTCAACATAAATTTCGTCATTGCCCGAACGAGCTCCGCCGGCAACAAAAACACGCAATCCGGTTTCGGCATTTTCACGGGCAAATTCTTCAATTGTGTCTTCAACCATAATTATAACTCCTTTATATCGCCTTGTTTCTGATCAAAATAAAATTGTTCAACAAAAGCATCAAGGCTGTCTGTTTCTATGGCGGTGCGCAAACCTGACATTAGTCGCTGATAATATCTGACGTTGTGCCATGTCAAAAGCATTACTGCCAAAATTTCATTAGCCTTTTGCAAGTGGTGGATGTAGGCACGTGAATAGTGGGTGCAAAGCGGACAATCACAGCCCTCTTCCAAAGGACGTGGATCTTCGCGATGGCGGGCATTGCGAATATTGATAGTACCAAAACGGGTAAAAGCCTGTGAAGTACGTCCGGAACGTGTTGGCATTACGCAGTCAAACATATCAACGCCGCGTAAAACAGCTCCGACAATATCATCAGGACGACCTACCCCCATCAGATAGCGCGGTTTGTCAGATGGTAACATTTGAGGCGCATAGTCCAAAACCTTAAACATGGTTTCTTGTCCCTCACCGACGGCAAGACCGCCGATTGCATAACCGTCAAAGCCTATTTCACGCAGTCTTTCTGCCGAAAAAGCCCTTAAATCTTCATAGTCTCCACCTTGCTGTATGCCGAAAATTCCGTATCCTTCCCGGTCAACAAAAGCTTCTTTGCTGCGTTTTGCCCAGCGCATTGACATTTCCATGGATTTTTTAACTACATCATGCGACGCTGGAAGTTTGACGCATTCATCCAAGCACATGGTAATATTGGAGTCGAGTTTATGCTGGATCTTCATGGATTCTTCGGGCGACAAAAAATAACGTTTGCCATCGACGTGAGAGGCAAAAGACACTCCTTCCTCACCAATTTTACGCAAACCGCTTAAGCTCATAACCTGAAAACCTCCGGAATCAGTCAAAATCGGCTTATCCCAGTTCATAAATTTATGAAGTCCACCCATTTTTTCAACCAAATCGGCACCGGGACGAAGCATCAGGTGATAGGTGTTACCAAGCAAAATTTCAGCTCCGGTTGCAGCAACAGATTCCGGCATCATGGCTTTGACAGTACCGCAAGTGCCAACCGGCATAAATGCGGGAGTATTAACGGTTCCGTGTTTGGTGTGGAGTTGTCCTCTTCGGGCTTTGCCGCAAGTTTTTAATATGTCAAATTTAAGTCCCATTTATTCTTCTAGCTCTTCTAAATCTTCCGTTTCTTCATCTTGACCGGGTTTGTTATCAATGGCATAACCTGTTGCACGTACGGTACGAATATAATCAGGGCCGTATTCATTCAAAGAACGGCGCAAACGTCTGATGTGAACATCAACTGTACGAGATTCAACATAAATGTTATTGCCCCAAACGTTTTTGAGTAAAAATTCTCGAGAAAAAACTTTGCCGGGAGTTCCCATCAGCATTTTTAACAGGCGAAATTCCGTCGGTCCTAAATGAATATATTTATCTCCACGGAAGACTTTGCGCTCAGCCAAATCCATGCGAATATCCTCAAAGACGTATTCTTTCTCAGGCAATAGTTCTGGGGCGCGGCGCAAGTTAGTTTTGATGCGAGCCAAAAGTTCGGGAACGGAAAAAGGCTTGGTAACATAGTCATCAGCCCCGGCTGTCAAACCTTTAATCTTGTCTTCTTCTTCACCTTTGGCTGTGAGCATAATAATCGGAATATCTTTGATATCTGGTTTGTTGCGGATCATTTTGCAAATTTCAATTCCTGACAATTCTGGCAACATCCAATCAAGCAAAATAACAGAGGGACAATTTTTTTCAACCGAAGCAAGAGCCTTGTTACCGTTTTTTTCCCAAACAACCTGATAACCCTCTTTTTCAAGATTGTATTTTAACAAAAGACCTAAAGCTTCTTCATCTTCTATTACCATTACTGTCGTCATTTTTTTCTCCTTATTTTTTGAGTGCCGATATATTGGCGGCATAGTCTGTAGTTTTGAATATTGCGCTACCGGCAACCAGAACATCTGCCCCGGCATTAATACATAATTTTGAGGTTTGTTGGTTGATTCCGCCATCTACCGACAATCGAATCGGGCGTTTTCCGATAAGATTATGAATATCATTGATTTTTTGCAGTTGGTCAGACATAAATTTTTGCCCTCCGAAACCGGGGTTAACAGTCATAACCAAAATCAAATCAAGTTTATCAAGAATGTCTTTAAGCCCATCTATCGGGGTTTGCGGACGTAATGAAATTCCGGCTTTTTTACCCAGAGAGCGGATATTTTCGAGCGTTCTAACAACATCACGACAAGCCTCTAAATGCACTGTTATAATATCGGAACCGGCATCAGAAAACCAAGATATCATGTCATCTGGGTTTTGCACCATGAGATGTGTATCAAAAGTCATTTTTGATGAGGAACGAAGCGATTGTATAACCGGAACTCCAAAACTTAAGTTTGGCACAAAATGCCCGTCCATAACATCAAGATGTAGCCAATCACACCCTGCTTTTTCAACATTATTAACCTCCTCGCCAAGGCGATTAAAATCAGCAGACAGCAGACTGGCAGATATCAACACCATTTATTTTCTCCCTACAATATTATGGCGGTATTGTAAATCCAATATATTGATTTTTCTTTAACAACAACTATCTCAATTGCGAATATTTAATATTGAAAAGGAGGATATAATGGGATCTGCCGCACAAAAAATGTGTAAACTTGATGTAAAAGAGTTATTGAAAATATTAAATCAGGCATATGCCGAAGAGTGGTTGGCTTATTATCAATATTGGATAGGGAGCCAAATTATTGCCGGACCTATGCGACCTTTGGTACAAGACGAATTTATGGAACACGCAAAAGAGGAGCTTGGGCACGCGCAATTGTTGGCTGATCGTATTATTCAGCTAGGAGGGACACCGCTCCTGGCACCGTCCGAGTGGCTACAAAAAGCCCATTGTGGTTATGAAGTTCCACGAGATGAAAGCACAATGGCTTTGCTTAAACAAAATTTGGATTCGGAACGTTGCGCTATTGCAAGATATCAGCAAATTTGTGAGTTTTGTTTTGGTAAAGATTATGAAACCTTCAATATTTCGCTCAAAATTATGCATGACGAGCTTGAACATGAGCAAGATTGGGAAGATTTTATAAGAGATTTAAAGGACGGAGCAAGATTTTATAAAGAAAAAATATAAATTATTTTGTTGACAAATTGACTAAATTTTATTATACGAAACTCACCCAAGTTTAAAATTGGGGATTCTCCCTAAAAGATATCACATAACTCCAAATAATAAATTTTTAGGGAAAACCGGCGGAGATCTTTGATCTCCGCTATTTTTGTCATTAAATCGACAAAGATATATCATACGGATTTTTTAGCCATGGGGCTTTTTCTGCTCCTTATTTTGCCTTTGTTTGCGGATTTTGCTTCATTTTTGCGACCAAATTTTTTATCACCGAAGGATTTAGCCTTAGAACCCAAAGGACGGCGAGGTTTGCGATGTTTAGACAGCTCGATTTTTGGAGTCTTTACCTCAACAACAACGTTTTTCATACGCTGATTGATTTTCATGGCATTACGGCAAACCGAAAATCCAAAAAAGCCCAAACAACGACCAAGGCTATAATAAGCATTGTGCGCATAGGCAACCAATTTACAATTTTCTAAGCAAAGTTTACCGCCGGCATCAATATAGTTGTCATCGACGTTAACCGCCACAATCTCTGCTAAAAACATGTCGTGCGAGCCGAGAGTGGTAACATTTTTGACCTTGCATTCCAATGAAACCGGACTTTCAGCGATTTGAGGTGCAGAAATTTCCGAACAAGGAAGTGCCGTTAATTTCATCTCTTTGAATTTATTGACATCTTTGCCTGATTTTACTCCGCAAAAATCAGCGGCGGCAACCAGTTGTTCAGTTGTGAGATTGATGACAAATTCACCACTTTCCTTGATTATGGAGTGCGAATGACGTGACGAGCGTATGGAAACATAGGTCATTGGTGGTTCAGAATTAACGATTCCCGTCCATGCAGCAGTCATAATATTGGGGTGTTCCAATGTTCCGCAACTAATCATCGCCGGAGGCAAAGGATATTCTAACGTTCCAGGTTTCCAAGTGATTTTGGTCATTGTATTTTCCTTGTCATAAATAATGCGGTGATTGTATCCCTTAACATTTAATATCAGGTTAAGATTCTTTTAACTGCCTATCGTGTTACTATTGATGTTTGCGATGACTAGAGGATATAATCGTGCTATGCAGAAATATCATAATGAGCTGCAGATCAGACCAGCGGCTCAGACTCATTCTGTAGTGCAAACAACACCATACAGACCAAAAATCAAATTCAATAATTAAGGTAATTGGACATTATAAAGGCGGCTATCTTGCCGCCTTTGTGATAACAACAAATTTAATATCCTTGTCTTTAAACCTCCTCATTTATAGTGCTCACCATAAACGATCGTTTATGATGAGGAGGTGGGGAGCAGATTTATAGACAATTAAGCAACTCTTATTTTCTTTAGTCATTTGATTTTACAATAATCATATTCTTGACATTTTCGGCATTTGTTGACAAAAAATCCTTGACATAAACGATGGTTTATGGCAATATCAGTACGATATTTTATTATTAACCTTTATTATGCAAGCTAGAGAGACCCTCTATTCGTTAAAGCCGAGAAGTGAACAAGATGAAAAAATTTGTTGCTTGCCTGTTGGTCATTGCAATTTGCATTTTTCCATGGGTGCGTGACTTGGTGAGTAAAGCAGTCCCGCAGACTGTTATAAAAGTGCCGCCTAAACACGCTGCCTACAAAACCAAATGGGGTGTTATCCAAGATACTACCTATGGCCCTGGGCTGGTAGTACAGATTCCTCTGACAGAAAATCTTGGCAACATGGTTGTTGTTAAGAATGTGGAACCCAGGAACTATAAGTATGATTTGGATGTCCGCACAAAACGTGGATACAAAATCAAACTGCAAGTTTCGGTGGTTTGCCAACCAAACTGGATGAGACTTCATAAGATGGTCATGGCCGGAATTGATGACTATGATGTGTATGAACAAAAAATCATACGCGACAAGGTCCAGAGCACCATGGCTGCTTTGTGTGGTCTGACCGATATCTGGTCTTTGGTCGGAGGATACGAAAAGATGATGCTTGATGCCACTGACTACATTGTTAACGATCAGTTGATCGCTGACGGTTATGTGAGCGTCCGCGGAGTGCGTCTTTTGGGCTATAACGCCGACGATGATTTTGAAAAATTGTTGAAGCAGGAGATGCTTGCGGCGCAAGAACTCTCTATTGAGGAACTTAAGGCGCAAAAAGCTGCTATTGAGACCAAGCGTGTTAAGGAAGAAGCTATTCAGAACTATGAGCGACTGGCTTCCACTGTCAAGGCAGAAGGTTTGAAATTCCAAATTCAGGCTGAGGCTTTGAGAGACAACCCGTTTGTTGCTCAGTATGAACTGGCCAAAGCCATTCAGAAGTGGAATGGTAAGATTCCTGACCTGCCTGAGACTCTGACAATTATGAAGACTGCAAATGCTGAAGGTATGCCACTTCTGCCGATTTGGCCGTCAATGAAAATTGGTAAATAACCTTTAAAATTCGTTGATATGAGTACATGGCAAATTATTGCGGTGATCACGATCATCGCATGGGCTTTTGGCAAAGATCTCAAGAACTGGTGGAACAAAACCTTTCCGACTGGTGGTACTTTTTCTGATTGGTGGAATAATTTGAAGCGCACAAGGAATGGTCTTATTGTGAGTATTGTTGCAATTATCATTGGTGTACATATATTATTCCCTCAGATTGAAGATGCAGTTATAAGTCTTGCAATATGTGTAATAACATTTGCTGGGCTTGGACTATTTCTATACAAGTGTCATCGAGATGAGATCAATAATTTAAAATGATATGAGTACATGGCAAATTATTGCGGTGATCACGATCATCGCATGGGCTTTTGGCAAGGACATCCGAAAACGGCTCAAGAGTTATTATGACAAACTCGCTCCATATCGGAAGACGATTCGCAATTGGTGGAAGGAACTGAATCCCAAGACCAAGAAGACGTTTTTTGTAACAATTGTGATTATTGGTGTAGTTGCACTTGTTATATGGGGAGTTATTGCGCTAGTCAAAGCAATTGGCATTTGTTCGTTGTTGATGGGGCTTTTGTGGTTGCTTGTGATATGTCTCCTTGTTTGGGCGCTTATTCTTCCTATATATAATCGTTGGTAAACCTGATTTGATATGATTACGATTATTAAAATTGTTTTGGTGATTGCGATCATCAAATGGGCGTTCGGCAAAGAGCTCGTGAGCTTGGGCAAAAATCTCCACCAGTGGTGGTCAAAATTGAACGGCGATTCAAAAAGTACAATCGGTTGGATTGCTTTAGGTGTGGCTGTTCTTTCTCTGGTCATCTGGTTAGGTACCCTAGCTTGGGGAGTAATCAGCCTGTTGTGGAGCAAGTTGACTCATGATGCGCAATGCATATTATTTTGGATATAAACTCTAATTTGTTATGACTGCGTTTTTTCAAATTATATTGGTGCTCGTGATCATCTTGTGGGCATCAAGCTCCAATAAAAGAGTCGCCGATGTATTGCAAAAGCTTTGGGATAAAAGGCCAGAAGGTACCGGATACATATTAATCAGCATACCTTTTTTTGCTATTTTTTATGTATTGGCAGGTTCGTTTCACATACAAGGTTTGCAAATCGTAGTTGCCGGAATTGCCTTCTGTACCGTATTATGATGGTTGCTTAGTGCACTATTCAAGAGTAATTTTGGTTACTGGGTAGCGGGAGCGTTATTTGCACTGCTTGCCTTTATGCTACCGATTGCACTTGGATACATTAAGTAATCCTGAACTCTTAGAATAAAGAACCGCTCCAATTCAATGGGGCGGTTCTTTATTTTTTACGTTTAAAAATTTGATTCCAAACCGGCATCGTGCCGGTTCGATAACTCCACATATCATACCAATTAAAAAACCACCCATTAGGGTGGTGTTTTAATTGGTGCGCTAGGCCGGAATCGAACCGGCACGGGATTGCTCCCAACAGATTTTAAGTCTGCAGCTGCAACCAATTGTTCGGTAGTCAAATTGATGACAAATTCACCACTTTCCTTGATTATGGAGTGCGAATGACGTGACGAGCGTATGGAAACATAGGTCATTGGTGGTTCAGAATTAACGATTCCCGTCCATGCAGCAGTCATAATATTTGGGTGTTCCAATGTTCCGCAACTAATCATCGCCGGAGGCAAAGGATATTCTAACGTTCCAGGTTTCCAAGTGATTTTGGTCATAAATATTCCCCCAACAAAAAACTATGTCGGTCATTTTGAAACACAAACGATTAAAATCGGGTTAATAAAATATAAAATTCAAATGGTTATGATTTATCGTTGGTAAAAATATATGCAATATAGAGCATAATACGTGCTATAAAAGGTGGTGGCTACTCGCTCTGTACTAACCAAAATCTTCACTGGGGCGGATTTGCTCCGATAAAATCAATAAAAATCCACTCTCCCGGCCGGAGGGTGGATTTTTATTGGTGCTCTAGGCCGGAAGGGCTAAAAATTTTCTTCAAAAATTTTCTTTACGCCGACCTTGTTCGCTTTCCCTTGCGGGAAACCGGCAGATGATATCTGCCTGCTCCCTACGGTTCAAACCGGCATCGTGCCGGTTCGATGTTTCTGTTTATCATACCAATAAGAAACACCCTCTCAGGGAGGGTGTTTCTTATTGGTGCGCTAGGCCGGAATCGAACCGGCACGGGATTGCTCCCAACAGATTTTAAGTCTGCAGCGTCTACCAGTTCCGCCACAAGCGCATAATCTGGCAATGTTTATACAAATAAAATTTTATAAATGCAAGTCTAAACTTGCTTATTTGCGCAAAATGTGCTTATCTTGCAGATGTTAAATGTATGACAGAAACAGCGTTTCGGTATGTTTAATAATTTTGAAAGGATAAATATTATGAAATGTGATTTTACCCATTTAAAAGACTTTTTACGCAACAGCATTATTCCGTACGCTTTTCCGCACATCAATAAAGAAGGTTGGAAATTTGTTGCCGTCTTTGCCTTGGCAACAGCGTTGCTGGCATGGATTTGGGCTCCTCTTGGTATTGCAGGTCTGATATTGACAGTTTGGTGCTATTTCTTTTTCCGTGATCCGGAACGTGTTACTCCATTGATAGACGGGGTTGTAGTTTCTCCCGCAGACGGAAAAGTGCAGATGATTACCAAAATTAATGGTCCTAAAGAACTGGGATTGCAGGATAAAAAGTTTACACGTGTGAGTATTTTTATGAGTGTGTTTAATGTACATGTTAATCGCGCTCCGGCAAGCGGGGTTATTAAAAAAACTGCATATATAAAAGGCAAATTTTTTAATGCTACACTTGATAAAGCCAGCAAGGACAATGAACGCCAGCTCTTAGCAATGGAAACCTTCGGTGGTACGGAAATCGCTTTTGTGCAGATTGCCGGATTAGTTGCACGCAGAATTTTGTGTTTTGCTAAAGAAGGAAGCAAATATCAGGCAGGAGAACGCTTTGGGCTTATTCGTTTTGGCTCGAGGCTGGATGTATATTTGCCGGATGGTGTTGAACCGATGGTTTGTTTGGGACAAACGATGGTTGCCGGTGAAACCGTGTTGGCCAACCTTAATGCAGGTGGTTCTCAAATTGTCGGGGAGAAAAGATAATGGAAAATATTAATGCAAAATTGCAAATCTCAAAACAAAAATTGACATCTCTACCTATGCGCAAAATTATTCCAAACATGGTTACAATGTTGGCTCTGTGCGCCGGGATAACGTCAATGCGTTATTCTATGTCAGGCAATTTTTCAAAGGCCATTGCCTGCATATTTTTGGCGGCAATTTTTGATATGTTAGATGGGCGCGTTGCTCGTATGCTCAAAGGCTCAACCAAGTTTGGTGCAGAACTCGATTCTTTATCCGATTTTGCAAGTTTCGGTGTTGCTCCGGCAATTTTGATGTATCGCTGGACTTTGTTCGACTTTCCTAAATTCGGATGGTTTTTCTGTATGTTATTTGCTATCTGCATGGCTATGCGTTTGGCTCGTTTTAATACCATGTTGGAAGAAGAACCTCAACCTTCGTATTGGCACAACTTTTTTACTGGTGTACCGGCTCCCGCCGCCGCTGCTCTGGGTGTGTTACCGGTTATGTTGAGCTTTGAATTTAAGGAGTGTACTTTGTTACAAAGCAACTGGTTGTGCAGTATTGTGATGTTCGTAGTAGCAATGCTGATGATTAGTAGGATTCCGACAATTTCAACCAAACATATGAAAGTGCCTTCTTATATAATTGCTCCGCTGTTTGTCATAGTTGTACTTGGGGCTACGTTGGTGTTCAGTATGCCGTGGGCTGTGCTGAGTACAATGGTAATTATATATGCTCTGACAATTCCGGTCGGAATAATTTATTTTTTGAAAAGTAAAAAGGCATATAACAACAAAATATAAAACAAAGCCCTGATCAAATCAGGGCTTTTTATTAATTATTATCGGCATAAGGATTGTCGGTCTTACGTACTACAATGCGCAAAGGTATGCCTCCCATTTTAAATGTATCACGCAAATTATTGGTCAGATAACGCAGATACGAATCGGGAAGCCCCTCAGGGTTGCTCGAAAATATAACAAATGATGGGGGACGAGTTTTGGCTTGCGTAATATAGCGCAATTTAATACGGCGCTTGTTTTTGCCTAACGGTGGAGGATAAGCCTCAATCATGTCGGCAAACCATTTATTGAGTGGGGCTGTCGGAATACGCATATTCCAACGCTCATAAACTTTTAAAACCGCACGCATAAGCTTATCTAATCCCTCATTCTTGAGAGCAGAAATTGTAACCGTAGGTATTCCCTCAGCCTGTGTTAAAGAGGTTTTAAGCTTGTAATTAAGTTTATCAAGAGCTTCTTTTCGCTTGGCTATATCCCATTTGTTGACGGCAATAATCAAGGCTCTGCCCTCTTCCAAAACTTGAGAAGCAATGGTTAAATCCTGTTTATCCAAAACCGCATCAGCATCAAGTACTAAAACCACAACTTGAGCCATAAACGCAGCATGTTTAGAACTCGCTATAGACATTTTTTCAAGCGAATCGCTAACTTTTGAATGGCGGCGTAATCCTGCAGTATCAACAAGTTTTATTTTGTGTCCTTGCCATTCCCAATCGTTTGAAATGGCATCACGAGTAACACCGGCTTCAGGTCCGGTTAACATGCGTTCGTCCTGCAAAAGAGCATTAACCAAAGTAGATTTGCCGACATTGGGACGACCGACTATCGCTAACTGAATCGGGCGATCGGCTATTTCGGTTTCTTCTTCGTCAGATGATTCTTCTTTATAATATTGCTTTAAGGCATCGTGTAAATCTTGTAAACCAAGTCCGTGTTCAGCAGAAAAAGGTATGGGCTCGCCAAGACCAAGTTTATAGGCCTCAAAACGTCCGTCTTCTTGTATTTTGCCTTCACATTTATTGGCTAACAAAATTACCGGCTTGTGAGATTTACGCAAAATGTCGGCAAAATGCTCATCGTAAGGTTGAATACCATCACGAGCATCATACAGAAATAAGCAAACGTCTGCAGAATCAATCGCTTTTTTGGTTTGTTCCCACATGCGACGTTCAATATTGTCTTCATTAGAATATTCATAGCCGGCAGTATCAATTATGAGTAAATCCAAATCTTGTAAATGAGCCGGAGCCTCTTTGCGGTCTCGTGTAACCCCGGGTTTGTCGTGAACAATAGCCAACTTTCGCCCGGCAAGGCGGTTAAACAAAGTTGATTTTCCGACATTAGGACGTCCGATAATTGCTACTTTCAGCGGCATAAATTACTCCTATTGGTAAGCTAGCAACTCGGCATCAGTCGTAGTAATAATTACCTGCCCATTGGCTACAATCGGGGCTATTGAAGCACCGGCATCGACTTTTAAGAAGCCCATAATTTCTCCGGTATAAGGAGAGATATAAAAGGCATATCCGTTAGAAGTAGTAACCAAAATACGATTGTTAACAAGGACCGGACCGGCATAAATTACACCTACGGCATCAGAAACTTTTTCACCGGCAGGAACTTTGGTATCCCAAATAATTTTACCGCTTTCGGTATCAATAGCTAAAAGATGAGAAATGTCAGTCAATACATACAAAACTTTTCCGGCCAACCATGGCTGATTGTTGCTACCGAATTCACGTTCCCAAATACGTTGTCCGGTACGCAAATCAAGTGCCACAACCAGATTGTTGCCGGCAACATAAACAACATCATCACCAATTACAGGATTGGAACGGATAGTGTTTATGTCTGAAAGCATGTTGGTGCGGTATGTGCCAACAATATAGTCCATCCATAAAGGAGAACCGGTACTGGCTTTAATAGCACGTAATTCACCATTGTTAAAGCCGGCAATTAAGATATCGCGATTTTCATCATAGGCCGGAGATGCTCCGCCGACAAGCACAGTATCTTCATTTTGTGCAATATAACGCCACATCTCCGAACCATCCGATTGATTCAGAGCAATAAGAACGTTTTCGATGTTTTGTATGAAAACTTTGTTACCTCCAACTGTCGGAGATACACGAATCGGAGATTTATCAAAGAATTTCCACATAATTTCACCAGACTGCGGATTGAGAGCAAATACACCTCCAAAACCAGTAGTAACAAACAGTCTTCCATTGTCATATGCAAGACCGGCTCCCTTTAGAGAAATGTCTTTATCATCACGAATCTGGGGTTTTAAGCGTGTTTTCCAAACAGGCATGCCATTTTCTTGATTATATGCACTTACAACTGCTTTGGCATCAATGGCAAAAACCATGCCGTCGGCAACAACCGGAGAAGCAATCAAATAATCCCGCTTGGAATTGCCGGCGCCAAATTTTTCCGACCAGAGTTCACGTAATTCATCGTTACTGGAGATATGCCCCATATTATGTCTGGCATTACCGCCTGATTGTGTCCAACTGTGATTAGATTTCGGCGACGGCAATGATATTTTTATATCGCCTTTCATATAATCAGATGTAACCACCTCTTGAGAATCGAGGACAGGTATTCTCTCACCATCGAGAACCAACTTTTCTTTGCCGCAACCGGTCAAAATTAAAGCCATCGCAGCCATAACAATTGTATTTTTACGCAATTTCATTAATCTTATTCCTATAATACAGATAAAATATCCTTAATTCGACCTTTTATATCTTCAGAAACACTATTGTCGTTTAGTAAATTATTATAAATTTCTTTGGCTTCTTTAACATTGCCATCACGAACCGAAACCATTGCCAACATATCTTGGGCAAAAACATACCAAGCATTTTCAGGATTTTTTACGATCGGCGCAAGGAGTTGTTCCATTTCTTGACGAGGGGCATTGTCTTGTTTGTATGAAGCCAGTTTTATGATTGCAACATCACGAAGTTGAGAATTAAACCCTTTATCATCAACAATTTTTTGCAGAAGCTCTAAAGCTTCTTCCGTTTTGCCGCTATCCAATAAAACATTGACTTGTTGCATCTTGGCTAAATTAGCAAATGAGCCAAACTTTTTATCAACAATCATACTCAATGCTTGGGAACTTTCTTCGTATTTTCCTTGATTTTGCAAACTCAGGGCTACTGCATAAGCATCTGACCAATTTTCGGCACGTTTGATGTACCAAGCTTTGAGAGACTCGTAACTAACAGCGAGGGTTAAAACAACTACCACAAAAATAGTTATCAAAAGACCATATTTGTCCCACATTTTTTTCAAAGATTCATTTTTAAGATCTTCATCGACTTCGCGAATAAAGGCATCTTGCATCGTGTATTCTTGTTCTGGTTTCTTTTTCATTAGCGTACTTTCTTAAATATTATTGCAAAATTTCATGAATTAAAAACTTTTTGACCCAACGTAAGTGATCTAACGGCATTTTGGCACCAAAAGAAGCCACCCCGTATTGAGAAATCAAAGCCAAATAGTAGCGATTATTTACAGGGCTACGCATGACTTCTATGTCTTTTAAGGCATCAATATCAACTTCTCCATTTTTACGTGAGAGCAACAAAAACTTGTAAATAAGGATAATCCGATTGTCTTTAATAACAATTTTTTCGCGACGGAAAAGCCATAGTAAGCACATTATAAGTATAAGTGTTGCAATAATAAGACCGGTATCGAACATCCACGGATGAGCAAACGTCTTGGCAATCTGTTCCCGCTTATCAAACAGGGCATATAAAGCAACAGAATAAACAATTAGCCAAATGGCCGCAATGGAACTCAAAACATCCCAAAAAGATTTTTTTGAAACCAAAACAGTTTTGTTGCTACGTTTAACGTATCTGAACACCTTAGGCAGAGGAGGAACAACCTCATAATTGGCTGCTTGTTGCGTAGAAACCAAATAATTTTTGAGGCTTTTATTTAGGTTCCAACTATCGATAACTTTGAGCCCTTCATCTGTGTCCATAATAGTCGGCTTATCCAAGCGTTTGGCATAGTAATGCCAAATATCATAAACGCCGATGCTGTTAGTAGAAATGTATAAAGGTATAGTTTTATCAGGATCAATATGTTCTAATTCAACAATGTATTTGTTTTTGGTCAAAATACCAAATTGGCAAAACTCTACACGCATACGAACGCCACGGTAGTTACGGAGGTTTTCAGAGAAGATTTCAACCTCACCAAAAACACCTTTGAAATCAACATCAAAAATACGTCCGTTAAAATAAATCTTTTTGTACCGAATATGTGCTATAATCGTGCTAGCCACAATTCCTAAACCAAGAATTATAAAAGAATAGTCGGCAACCAAATGTCCAAATAGAGGTTTATGGATATTCCGGCTCGCTTTAAAAATAGTCTCGGTTCCTGTGTACAGAACATCATTAAGTTCAAAAATACCAAGAAGTGTCATTAAAAGTCCGATGACCAATGCCGGAATAACTATACGCAAGCTCAATCTGTCTTTGGCTCTGGCTGGTATTTTTTCAAGGTTTAATCTATAATTATAACTAAGATGTTTAGGAAATTTTTGCTTCATTTTGTTATTACCCAAAATTAGAACGATATATATGTTATAGCATATTATTTAAAATAATCACCTTTTTTTTTATTTTTATTATATTTTAACTGAAGTAGAATAAGTTAAGTGTTAAATGCTAAGGGAAAACAAGGGGGATAGGATGAGTTGCAAGTTCGGCAAAATTTGCGGAGGGTGCCGTTTTCGTGATTTATCATTAATTGATTATCAGCAACATAAAGTTGAGCAGGTTCGCAATGTTTTGCAACAATTGTGCGCTGATAATTTTGTTTTTGAACAACCCTTATTTATGCAAGACGGGTGCAGAAGAAGAGCCAGTCTGGCTTTTGCAAAACATAAAGGAAAAATTATTCTCGGATTTAATGTAGAACAAAGCAACGAAATTATCGATATAGATTGTTGCCCGATGTTGACACCAAAAATAAATAAAAATCTTGATTTTATACGAGCGATGCTTGGAGAAATATGCAATACAAAAATTGAGATTAATCACGGAAAGAAAAGTTCCAAATTATGCAACATTGACCATGGAGATATCTGGATAACCGAGGCAGATAACGGTCTTGATGTGGTATTAGAGTTTGGAATCGATCCCAATTTGGAAATAAGACAAACTATCTTTGAAATGGTTGCAAATCAAGATGATATCATAAGAATCTCTCATCGAAAGACGGTTAACCACAGACCTGAAACTATTATGGAAAAAATTAAACCGTATCTACAAATTGCCGGACGAGAGGTTTATATTCCGGCCGGAACTTTTTTGCAACCATCTAAAGCCGGGGAACAGGCTTTGCTTGGGTTAGCTATTAAATATCTTGGCAATATCCAAGGTAAAATTGCTGATTTGTTCTGTGGAGTTGGAACTTTTTCATATGCTTTAGTTGCTCAACCGGATGTGCAAGTGATAGCAATTGATTCTTCCGCTGAATTATTATCCGGTTTTCAAGAATCGATTAATCGACAGATGATAAGTAATATAAAAATTGAGAATCGGAATCTGTTTAAATATCCTTTGGCAGGAAAAGAATTGTGTGGATTTAATGCAGTTGTTTTTGACCCACCTCGAGCCGGTGCAAAAGAACAAGTTACGGCTATTGCCGCACTTGATTATAATCAAAAGCCAACACGAATCGTTGCAATATCTTGTAATCCACATAGCTTTGTTCGAGATGCCAATATTTTAATCAACGGAGGTTATCGGATTAAATCGATAACTATGGTTGACCAATTTGTTTATTCTTTACACAGTGAATTGGTGGCACTGTTTGAAATGCCTGAAATAATAAACAAGTAATATCCGACTTATTTACAAAATTCTCATGATTATTTATAGTTATGGAAACTGTAATGTTGTGGGGAATGTTTGATGTTTAAAAAATATATATTGGCAACGTTCTTATTGATTGCATCGTGCTCGAATCGTCCGGAAATATTGTATTGTCCGAATGTAGTCATTACTCCGGAATATAGTCATGTTACACGTTTTTATGGTGATCAACCTCACTATCGGGCAGAAATTGTCGGATTTGAGGGATATTGTCGGTATAACCCCAAAACAAATCTGACTGTCGCAATGGTTTCACCGATTTTTGAAATTGCAAGATTGTCTGATGCAGGAGGAAAAAAAGTAAGCATTAATTACTACGCTAACACGTCTTATAATCCTGAACAATTGATGGGAAGACAACCTCATTCTTTCAGTACTATTGTTGATAATAAAAATGAAAAAATTGTGGTAACAGGTGATGAAATCAGCGTACCTATTCCAAATGAACAACCCGGTTATCAAATTAATCTTGAAATAGCATTGAGCAGAAGCCAGTTTATGTATAATCAACAACAAGGCTTAGCGTTTTAACAGGAGTATGAGCTATGAGCTACAATCATCAGAAATTGACATCACAAATGGCGGATTCAATACGTTTTTTGGCGGCTGAGGCAATTGAAAAAGCAAAGTCAGGACATCCTGGAATGCCTTTGGGAATGGCCGATGTTGCAACTGTGTTGTTCACAAAATTTATTAAGCTCAATCCCAATGATGCTCGTTGGTTTGATCGTGACAGATTTGTGCTTTCGGCCGGGCATGGGTCAATGTTGTTGTACTCTATATTATATTTGCTTGGTTATCCTGATATTAGCATTGAAGATATTAAAAATTTTCGCCAACTGGGGACTAAAACGGCCGGACATCCTGAATATGGTCATTTGGCGGGAATCGATATGACAACCGGACCTTTGGGGCAAGGGATAACTTCGGCTGTCGGAATGGCTTTGGCTGAAAGAAAATTAAATGCAAAATTCGGTGATAAACTATGTAATCACTATACATATGTTATTGCCGGAGACGGATGTTTGATGGAGGGTATTTCTGAGGAGGCAATATCTTTGGCCGGACATTGGAAATTAAACAAGCTGATTGTTTTTTGGGATAACAACAATATAACTATCGACGGTACTGTTGACAAAGCAAGTTCGGTCGACCAGATAAAACGTTTTCAGGCGGTCGGTTGGAATACTATTGAAACAGACGGACAAGATCAGGAAGCTATTGCTCAGGCTATTATTAAAGCCCAAAAATCTGATAAACCGACATTGATTGCTTGTAAAACCACCATTGGCTTCGGCGCTCCTTCAAAATGCGGAACTTCA
>JAEEGL015976245.1_pt1 | contig 38190 bp, 28 predicted proteins | sample 9134231 | NCBI WGS metagenome assembly JAEEGL01 (sample SAMN16246548, study PRJNA631951) | gut metagenome | biome: gut microbiome; feature: rumen; material: fiber-attached | host: Bos | place: Iran: Karaj | collected 2018-10
CTTACCTGCCTTGGGCTGGGATACGATCATTCCGCGCTGTCCCTTGCCTATGGGGCTTATAAGATCCATGATGCGCATCGAAACAGGTGCACCGGGTCTTTCAAGATGTATCTTTTCATTGGGAAAAACAGGAGTCATGTCCTCGAAATTATATCTTTTTGAGGTAGTTTCGGGATCAAAGCCGTTTACGCTGGTCAGATACAGCAGAGCGGCAAATTTTTCTTTCTCTGTCTTAACTCTGGTATGGCCTTTAAGTATATCGCCTGTCTTGAGGCCGAAGCGCCTTATCTGGCTGGGCGCAACATATATATCATTCTGTCCGGGAAGGAAATTCTCACAACGGATGAAACCGAATCCGTCCTGCATTACTTCAAGTATTCCTCCCACTTCCTGGCCACTGTCGAGTTCCTTTATCTCATCTTCGGAAAGCTGCTCTACTTCTGCCCTTCTCTTTTCTCCCTCTTCACGATGGGCGGGAGAAGCCGAAAACGCAACGGGTACCTTCTTAGGATCAGCAGAAGCATTTGCAGTATTTGAAGCATTTGCTCCGGTAGCCGCGGGCGCTGCGCCTGCTGCTGATTCTTCCTCATCTTTAGCAACCATAGCATCGATGATATCAGCCTTCTTCATAGCGGAAACACCTTTAATGCCTCTTGCCTTTGCGATCTCTTTCAGATCGACCAGAGACAGTGTTTCGTACTTTTCACGCGTAAATGCCATTATAAATCCTCCTGAAAGCAAATAAAAAAATGAACGATCTACACACAATTATTTCTGTCTGTTAAAGTTCAATACACTTTTTTAATAATAATATCGGGGTTCTCCGGACATTACAAATTAAAGAAATGACAATTAATCCTTAAGTTCACACGCATTATACTACATCTATTTTTCAAATGCAAATACTTTCTTGCGTCTTATCTTTCAAAATGATAAGATATAACAATGTAATAATGAAAGCAAAGGAGATCATTATCATGACAAACGATGAAAAAGCCCTGCAGCTCCACGAGCAGTGGAAAGGTAAGATAAGCACGGAGTCAAAAGCTCCCGTAAAGAGCGGCGCGGATCTGGCCCTGGCGTATACCCCGGGCGTTGCGGCTCCCTGTAAGGAAATAGCTGCAAATCCCGAAGCCGTATATAAATATACCATCAAGAGCAACACCATCCTTGTGGTATCCGACGGAAGTGCCGTACTCGGTCTTGGCAATATCGGACCCGCAGCCGGCATGCCCGTTATGGAAGGCAAGGCCGTACTTTTCAAGGAATTCGGCGGTGTTAACGCTGTTCCCATCTGCCTTGATACCCAGGATACCGAAGAGATAATCAAAGCCGTTACCTGGCTGGCTCCCGGCTACGGCGGAGTCAATCTTGAAGATATCTCCGCTCCCAGATGTTTCGAGATTGAGGAGCGCCTTAAAGAAACACTTAACATACCCGTATTCCATGACGACCAGCATGGTACCGCTATCGTGGTACTGGCAGGTCTTATCAATGCCATGAAGCTGTTAAAGCGCGAACCTTCTACCCAGAAAGTAGTGATCAGCGGTGCAGGCGCAGCGGGCGTTGCCATCACCAAGCTGTTACTGAACCACGGCTTTAAGAACATAATCCTCTGCAACAGCAAGGGTATTATATCCGAAGGCGCAAAGGGCCTTAACTGGATGCAGGAAAAAATGGTGGCTCTCACCAATCCCGAGAAGCTCAGCGGTTCAATGGCTGACGCTCTTAAGGGAGCCGACATCTTCATCGGCGTATCCGCTCCCGGCATAGTGACCGAAGAGATGGTACGCAGCATGAATCCCGATCCCATCATCTTCGCTATGGCTAATCCCGTACCCGAGATCATGCCCGATGTGGCAAAAGCTGCAGGCGCGCGTATCGTAGGCACCGGCCGCAGTGATTTCCCGAATCAGGTTAACAACGTCATCGCATTCCCCGGTATCTTCCGCGGTGCCCTTGAAGGCCGTGCAAGACAGATCACCGAAGATATGAAGATGGCAGCCGCACACGCCATCGCGGATCTGATCCCCGAAAGCGAATTAAACGAAGATAATATACTGCCCGCTCCTTTCCATCCCCAGGTTGCGGATGCAGTGGCCGCTGCGGTAAAGGCACACATCACAGAGACCAACTACATGGAGTAAGCTTATGGAACAGCGCCGCTGGGGTGATAAACCCTATTACTCGCTGGATCATTATTTCAGGAGCATATACGGAGAAAAGATATATAAGGTAGCCCTTAACGCCGGCTGTACCTGTCCCGTAAGGGACGGGCAGCTGGACGAGCGGGGCTGCATTTTCTGTTCAGCCGGCGGCAGCGGTGAATTTGCAGCAGCCCTTCCCCTTAATGAGGACGGTAAGCCGGATGTGGAAGTCCAGCTTGATGCCGGCATGCGGCGCATCTCGGAAAAATTCCGCGGGTCCCACTGCATAGCATATCTCCAGCCTTACAGCAATACTTACGGTGATCCCGTATATCTGCGCAATATCTATGTATCCCTTCTTTCCGATCCCCGGGTCGTCGGCCTTTCCATCGCCACCAGACCCGACTGTCTTCCGGAAGAGATAATGTCCGTATTAAAGGATCTTAAAGAACGCTTCCCGGAAAAGAGTTTATGGATAGAACTGGGACTCCAGACTATCCATCCCGCTTCGGTAAGATATATACGCAGGCACTACGAAAATTCCGTATTTGAAGATGCTGTGCACAGATTAAGATCACTTAATATCCCTGTAATAGTACACTGCATAATAGGTCTTCCGGATGAAGGTGCCGAGCAGCTTTATTCCACTATAGAATACATCAATACCTTTAATGTTTTCGGTATAAAACTGCAGCTTCTGCACGTACTGGACGGCACCGATCTGGCAGCGGATTATGATGCAAGACGTTTTGAGACCTTAAGTGAAGAAGAATACATAGCCCTGCTGCGCGGGGCCCTGGAACGGCTTTCGCCGGATATAGTCATACACCGTCTTACCGGTGACGGGCCAAGGAATATACTTATCGCTCCGCTGTGGAGTACCGATAAAAAGAACATCTTAAACCGTCTGCTTTCCGACATGGAAAGCCACGGCTCCTATCAGGGAAAGAGATTCAGCGCCCCTTCGGGCTTTACGACCATCTGATATTATGATCAAAACATGAAAAAAGGCACCCGCCGATAGTCTGCAGCGGATGCCTTTTTTGCACGTGATGACATACCCAAGTAGTTCGAATACTCCTGCAGAATGAACGGCAGAATGTTCGATGTGCTCTGTGAAGTACCTCCCAATACCTGTAAGCAGGGCTGTTCCTGAGTGCAGACATGAGTATAAAACTTCACAGGGCCTTTTTATTACCGGACGTAAGTAATCGCAGTTTGATTGTAAGTTTTTGTATATAACAGATAGCTGTTATACATAATATACACCTGTCAGGTGTATTTTGCAATACTGTTTAAGTATGTTCTTCTCTCCAGATATTCCGCATAGGCTTCAACCGCCTTCTTTCTGTAGCCCCTGACAAAACGCAGTTCGGTATCCCCGCTGCAACACCCTTCAAATAGTTCTACTCCCGTACCGCTGATCTTATGTACAAAAAAAGGATTCGCAAAACATGAATTGCGGATCCTCAAAAAGGTCATACCCGAAGCAATAAGCTGCCTCTCAACTTCTTCTGTTTTCATGTAGGAATGGTAGGTTATACCATCACTGCAATGTATCTCTATTATCCTGAAATCAGGATAAGGCTTCTTACTGATATAGCATATCCGTTCTATCGGAATGGCTATACGCTTTTTGAAGGACCTGATCACAAACAGATCTTTCCTTCGCTTCAAGCCTCTCTCGATGCATGTCTTTAACTCTGAATCCTCAAATGGCAGCGGCAGAATATCCAAAGGCTGAAGACGTACAAACCCGATGTCGATCATTCTCTCAGCCGTAACCAGTACGATATTCAGATTCTCATCAGCCTTTTTAAGCCCTCTGGCAGCAGCAATGCCATCCGCGCCTCTTTGGGGATGATGTGCCAGGAATACCAGATCAATATGGCCGCGTTCATTACACAGATCCACCAGATCGTCGGAATCCGTCACTTCCAGGTATTCCGGATCTATACCCGTTTCCTGCTCCCATACATGCAGTCCCCGTTTAAGCCGGCCGGCAAAGGAGGGCTCGCCATCGCAAGCCGCAATACTGATCATCCGGCCTCTCCCCCCTCATAAGGAACGGTTCATATTCCGCTATTCAGCCTTTGATCTTTTTAAAATACTCCTTTATCTTTTCTTCATAACCCATATCCGTAGGGTTGTAAAATACTTCATCCTTTATCGCATCGGGAAGATACTGCTGCTCAACGTAATGACCGGGATAGTCGTGGGCATAGAGATAACCCTGGTCTCTCTCCTGTCCTGCCGAATCCGCATGGACATTCTGCAGATGTCTGGGCACGGGATAGACTCCGCCATCCTCCACAAGTTTCATGGCGCGGCCTATAGCCAGATAAGAGGAATTGCTCTTGGGTGCACAGGCCACATAGCAGGCCGCCTGGGCAAGTATTATCCTGGCTTCGGGCATACCCACACGCTCCACTGCCAGTGAAGCTGCTACAGCCAGCTGCAGTGCCTGGGGATCGGCCATGCCCACATCTTCGGAGGCGCAGATCATTATCCTTCTTGCTATGAACTTAATATCCTCACCGGAACAGAGCATCCTGGCCAGATAATATATCGCGGCATCGGGATCAGACCCCCTCATGCTCTTGATAAACGCCGAGATATTATCGTAATGGTTATCACCGTCTTTATCATAAGGCAGGACCTTCTTCTGTATACACTCTGCCGCTGTAGCCCTGTCTATATGTATCTTTCCGTCTTCCGAAGGCGGGGTTGTCATTACTCCCAGTTCCACTGCCAGAAGGGCATTGCGGGCATCACCGTTTGCGGCATTTGCCAGAAAGTCCGCCGCATCGTCATCCATCACGGCCTTAAAACTTCCCAGCCCCTTTTTCTCATCATTTATGGCTCTTAAGATAAGCTTTTTGATATTATCGTTGCTTAAAGGTTTCAGTTCAAAGATATTGGATCTGGAAAGAAGCGCCTTATTCACCTCAAAATAAGGATTTTCCGTAGTCGCACCTATCAAAACCACGGTACCGTCCTCCACAAAAGGAAGCAGGAAATCCTGCTGGGCTTTGTTAAAACGGTGTATCTCGTCAATAAAGAGTATGGTGCGTTTTCCGTAAAGCGCCTTGTCCTGCTTTGCGGCCTCGACCACTTCCTCCATATCCTTTTTGCCTGCTATGGTGGCATTTATCTGTTTAAATGCTGCACTGCTGGTATTTGCAATGACCTTTGCAAGAGTTGTCTTTCCCGTACCGGGAGGCCCGTAGAAGATCACCGAACTTAAACGGTCGGCTTTTATGGCCCTTGTAAGCAGCTTATCCGGCCCCAGGATATGTTCCTGCCCTACTACTTCATCCAGGCTCTCAGGGCGCATCCTGGCCGCCAGGGGAGCTTCTTTCTCCCCCTGCTGCTCCTGCATATATGAAAATATGTCCATATTATCCATAGTTTGCTTTATCTCAAAATTTAGTCTTTCAAGATTCTTCGCTATCGCTCAGAATGACAGAACAGACGGAGTCCGAAGAATCTTTAGGTTTACATAATATATAGCATGTGAAATAAAAAAAAGCAAGAGAGACTATAAGCCGGGTTATGTCTTGGATGATCATCTATCTAGTCCGCAGGTTACCCTGCGGCTCAAGCGACCCACCCGGGAGAACACCGGGCCGGTGTATCTCTCCCGTATTTGGTCTTGCTTCGGATGGGGTTTGCATTGACCCGCTGCGTTACCGCAGCGGCGGTAGTCTCTTACACTGCCGTTTCACCATCACCTCTGAACGAGGCTGTCTTTTCTCTGTTGCACTTTCCTTAGAGTCGCCTCCACCGGACGTTATCCGGCATCCTGCCCTGCGAAGCCCGGACTTTCCTCACGCGCATATGCGCCCGCGACCATCCGTCTCTCTTGCATTTTTATTAAATTGATCAGCGCCTTACTTCGCTTTAGAGTCCGAAGCAGCCTCCACCCACGAATTCCCTTACGATGGAATTGTTGGGAAGGTCCTCCGTACTTACGCCCAGGAAATACTCGAGGAATTTGAGCATCCTCTTGGCTTCATGATATTCAGGCTCACCCGGCATTACCGAAAACAGCAGGGGTTCAGCAAACTGCTTGAGCACTGCCAGCTCATAGATGAGCGCCGAATTGAATATCTCATCCGCACTTTCCTGGAAGGGGAAGATATTCTCTTCCTCGCCTCTTCTTACCGAAGGCCACATGGATATGGTACGCTGTGCGCTGGCGCCTCTGGTACGCGCATCCCTGACCAGTCTGCGCAGAAGCCTGCCGTCAGTGGTGGGTATGCGGTTATGCTCATCCACGTTAAGACTGGTAAGAGCGGATATGTATATCTTGAATTTACTCTCTGTGGGCAGCGCATGGCTCATCTTATCATTGAGTCCGTGTATACCCTCTATGACCAGTATATCGTCCTTGCCAAGTTTTTTGTAATTGCCCTTGTATTCTCTCTGTCCGTTCTTGAAATTAAAGCTGGGGAGCTCCACGGTCTCACCGTTTAAGAGCTTCACCATATCGGAATTGAACAGCTCCACATCTATTGCTTCAAGGCATTCAAAATTGTAATTGCCGTCTTCATCCCTGGGCGTATCCTGACGGTTCTTGAAATAATCGTCAACGCCGATGGGATGGGGCTTTAAACCGTAAGAAGCAAGCTGTACGGAAAGCCTGTGTGAGAAAGTAGTCTTTCCCGAAGAGGATGGGCCCGCTATCATAACAAACTTAACTCCGCCTCTTTCCACTATCTTTCTGGCGATCTCACCTATACGGCGCTCCTGTAATGCTTCCTGCGCCAGAACAACTTCGCTCAGACCGCCGCTGCATATCTTCTCATTAAGATCGCCCACGCAGTCGATACCAAGTTTTGCTCCCCAGTCATCAGCAGTCTTAAGCGCCCCGAAGAGTCCCGGTCTGGGTACAAAAGGCTTTAATACATCCGGCTCGGAAGCCTCGGGCAGCACCAGCATGAAACCGTCTTCATAAGTCTCAAGAGCAAACTGCGTGATATATGAGGTATCAGGCAGCATATATCCGTAATAATAATCATCATAGCCATCCAGGCTGTATACATTTACCGTAGAACTGCGGCGGAAACGGAAGAGTCTGTTCTTATCAGCCATGCCTGCCTTAGCAAAAAGTTCCCTTGCCTCATCGGTTGCCAGGGAGCGCTTTTCAATGGGAACAGCCGCTGCGATAAGTTCTCTCATACGCTTATCCAGCTTGTCCAAAAATGCCTGATCCACCTTGAGTCCGCCCTTGGGGCTGATATAATAGCCGTTGCCGATTGCAAATTCAACCTTCACCTGCTTTGACTTATCATGCCCCAGCACATCATCGATGGCCTTGACCATGATCAGTATGGCTGTACGCACATACGCCTTGTGTCCGCTGGAACGCTTTAAGGTGATAAAGCTTACTTCTGCATTCTGCTTTATCTTCTTTTTAAGTTCCCTTATCCTGCCGTCTTCCAGCACCAGTCCTATGACAGCATTTTCTTTATCCTGAAAATCTGCCGCCACCTGCCTGTAGTCGGTACCTTCGGGATACTGCTTTTCTTCTCCGTTGATCTTGATAGTTATCATATATATAACCCCCTTTTAAAGTACGATGAATGGTTCTTTCTGTGACGCCGCCATGATATTCATGTCCGGCATCTTCTTCCTGAAATAGTCTTTCATATAGCTTACAAATATCTTTTCGATCCCGTAATGGCCTGCATCTATAACGCTTAAGCCTTCTGCCACGGCATCTATGCCCTTATGATGTGAGATATCACCTGTTATCAGGAGCTGCGCTCCTGCCTTTATGGCGTATGGTATCATATCGGCTCCGGATCCCGGCGCTATAGCCACACGTCTTATCTTCGTCTCCGGATCACCAAAGAGCCTTACATTATCAAGGATAAAAGCTTCCTTTACCAGCTCACAGCAGTACTTGATGCGCATCTCCCGGCTCAGATTACCCACGCGGCCTATACCTTCATTGGCTATTGCGTCCTCATAGGTCACCTGCAATACTTCACGGTCCTCAAGCTGCAGCCTGTCCGCTGCTTCATCTGCCATACCCATCACATCGAAATTCGTGTGCATCGCATAACAGGCTACATCTGCGGATATCAGTTTTAAGAGCCTGCGCCCTACGTGATCGTCTTCCGTTATGTGTGATACATTTGGAAAAATAAGAGGATGATGTGTGAGCAAAAGATCTGCACCTGTGAGCACGGCTTCCTCCACCACTTCATCTGTGGCATCCACGGACAGAAGTATGCTCTTTACTTCCTTACCTGCCCTGCCGCACATAAGGCCGCTGTTATCCCAACTTTCGGCAAATGACGGTGGTGAAAGCTGTTCAAGCATTGCGATGACATCTTTTAGCTCCATACACGCTCCTTTCATCACTTGTAGTAAGAAAGCGCTCTCTTCAGCAGTCCGATCTCCTTATCCTGCAGTTTAAGACGCTCTGCAGCTTTTTCGCTGCCGGATACTGCCGCTTCTTTAAGCTGCTCTCTCACGGTATCTTCAGTGACCATTCTGTGCTCCAGGAAACGCTTAAGCACCGGATGTCTGCCGGTAAGCGTCTGTTTCCCGAATTCCAGATAAAGCTCCTCATCCCCGGGATCCGCTTCCCATTCACCCGGTACTGCCCTGAACATGGGATAAAACTTCCCGTCCTCAAAGACAATATCTTCGGCAGCTATCACAAAGCCTGTATCCCTTAAGTATTCCCGAAGCTGCCTTACCTCCGACTGGGGCTGCAGTATCAGCTGCCTCAAGCCCTGAAGCTTTTCTGCGCCTTCGTATAATATTCGCCGCATCAGCTCACCGCCCATGCCTGCACAGATAAGTGCATCCGCTTCACCGCTGTGGTATTGCGAAAGCCCGTCGGAGAGCCTGCATTCTATCTTTTCTGCCAGTCCCTCTTCTTCTGTATGCACTCTGGCCGCGGACAGCGGGCCTTCCCGCAGATCCATGGCCAGCATTTTTTCAAAAATCCCGTTCTGCACCAGATATATGCTGACGTATCCGTGATCACAGCCCACGTCAGCTCCGCAGCCGCCCTTTTCACAAAGGGCAGCCACCGCCTCCATGCGCGCGGAGAGTCTTATCATCAGTCCAGAAAATCCTTTATACGCTTGCTGCGGCTGGGATGACGCAGCTTTCTGAGTGCCTTGGCCTCGATCTGGCGTATACGTTCACGGGTAACGGAGAATTCCTTACCAACCTCTTCCAGTGTACGTGCACGTCCGTCGATAAGACCGAAACGCAGTGTCAGCACCTTGCGCTCCCTGTCGGTAAGCGTATCCAGTATCTCGTTAAGCTGCTCACGAAGCAGTGTAAATGCAGCAGCATCAGCGGGAACAGGTACGTTATCATCCTGGATGAAATCACCAAGATGGCTGTCCTCTTCCTCACCGATAGGAGTTTCCAGAGATACGGGTTCCTGTGAGATCTTAAGGATCTCCCTTACACGGTCTTCAGGCATATCCATGCGCTCTGCTATCTCCGAAGGTGCAGGCTCACGTCCCAGTTCCTGAAGGAGCTGTCTGTTGATACGTATTATCTTGTTGATGGTCTCAACCATATGCACGGGTATACGTATGGTCCTTGCCTGATCCGCAATGGCACGGGTAATTGCCTGGCGGATCCACCATGTAGCATAGGTTGAAAACTTATATCCCTTGCGGTAATCAAACTTTTCAACTGCCTTGATAAGACCAAGATTACCTTCCTGGATAAGATCAAGGAAGAGCATACCGCGGCCTACATAACGCTTTGCGATACTTACAACCAGCCTTAAGTTAGCCTGTGAAAGCTCCTGGCCTGCAGCCTTTCCTGAAGCGATCTTTGCATCGTTATCCGCGATCTTCTTTTTAAGCTCGGTTTTCTTTGCTGCGATCTCGGAAGCACTCTTGGCATTCTTGCCCTTCTTATCGCTCTTTTCACTATCTAAGAGCCTTGCAAGCTTTGCGTTCAGTTCCTTGTTCTTCTCGGCAGCTTCCATTCCCAGTTCCATGCGCTTTGCCAGCTCGATCTCTTCTTCAGCGGAAAGCAGGGGAACACGTCCTATTTCCTTTAAGTACATACGTACGGGATCCTCTATATTGGCACCGTCGGTAACGCCTGCCTCAAGATTCTCCATATCATATTCGAGCTCGGCGCCTTCTTCCATCGCCAGCTCTTCATCGGGGATATCATCGTCATCGATCTGCTCCATACGCAGAACGATATGGTTCTTATCCAGTGCCTCCCAGATACGGTCAAACTGTTCCTCATCAAGGTTAAGCTCGGTAAAAGTATCTATTACTTCCTGATACTCCATATATCCGGCTTTCTTTGCACTGCTGATGAGGCTCTTCAGCTTCTCCTCAAAGAGGGTCTCTCTTAAAGCTGCCGCTTCCGGATCGTTAGGATCATTCTCTTCTTCATCAAAATCATCTTCGTGAAGCAGGAATTCTTCCTCTTCTTCGTTCACCTTCTTATCAGTCTTTTTATCAGCTTTCTTTGCAGAAACCTTCTTTGTGTTATCATTCTTTTTTGCTGCAGGCTTAGCCTCCGCCTTAACGGCAGCTTCCTTTTTAGAAGTATTCTTTACGTTCTCCGCAGCTTTTTTCTTTGCTGCTTCGGCTTCTTTCTTAACGGGAGCTGCTGCTTTTTTAGCAGTCTCTTTTTTTACGGGCTCTGCCTTTTTAACAGGCTCTTTCTTTGCGGCTTCCGCCTTCTTTGCAGGAGCTGCTTTTTTAGCAGCCTCTTTCTTTACGGGCTCTGCCTTCTTAGCCGTCTCCTTCTTTGCGGGAACCGCTTTCTTTACCGCGGTTTCTTTCTTAACTGCAGTTTCTTTCTTTGCAGGCACAGCCTTCTTTGCAGGAGCTGCCTTCTTTTCGGCCGCTTTCTTAGCAGGTGCTGCGTTCTTTGCGGGAGCAGCCTTCTTCGCAGGAGCCGCTTTCTTTACTGCGGTCTCTTTCTTTGCAGACGCTGCGCTCTTAGCAGCTTTTGCAGGTGCTGCTTTCTTTGAAGCAGCCTCTTTCTTTGCGGTTGCAGCACTCTTAGCCGCAGTTTTTGCCTTAGGATCCTTACTCATCTTTTTTTCAACTTCCTTCTTTTTATCTTTTGCAGCCATTTTCACACACTCCTTTGCTTTTTCACGTCCTCATACGTTTTCGCAGCTCTTCGATCAGACGCTTCTGCGCCAGTTTCTGCTCAAGGGTCAGCCCGCCTTCTGCCGTAGCCGCATCGTGATCAAAACGCTCCTGCTTTACCTTAAGGACTATATCCCGGAAAGCTTTTTCTTTTTCTTCGTCTGTCACGATGGCATCCAGTTTCGTGTGGAAGACCACTCCCGCCTGCTGCTGTTCATCCGCATCCTCAAACATATTGATGATGGCAGCCGGATTGGGGGGTCCCTCCTTCATGTCGCTCAACATCCTTTCGGCGACCCTGTGGTAAATAGGGTCCGTAAAGTCGTCTGCGTCTATGAGATCACTGATCCCTTCATATCGTCCGGGTTCCTCGGATAACCATGTAAGCAGCACTCTCTGGGCGTATTTATCATTGTCCTCAGACTTGGGCCGCGCCGCCGTATTATCGGTCTGCCTTTCGGCATAGATATCAGGCAGCTTCACGCCTCCTTTAAGCACCAGATTGATGACCTGCTTTTTAAGGGTATCCATGGGGATCCCGTATTTCACACTAACCGCTTCGATATAATTTTCCCGCTCCATCTCTTCCTCAAAGATACAGAGCTTCTTTGCCACTTCGTTAAAGAAAGCCGTCTTTGAAGCGGGATCCGAAAAGTCAAAATTTTCGCGTAAGATCCTTATCTCAAACAAAAAGCCGTTCTCGGCTTTTTCAAGCCTTTTCTCGTATTCCTCAGCCCCCAGATTCTTTATAAATTCATCCGGATCCTTATAGGGCTTCATATTGATGACCCTGCCCTGCATGCCGCAGCTGCGCAGTATCGCTATCGCCTTGAGCGCCGCATTCACGCCGGCTCCGTCACTGTCATAAGCCAGAAGCACATCCCTGCCGAAACGTTTAAGTATCATGGCCTGATCAATGGTAAAAGCCGTTCCCAGCGATGCCATTGCCTGGTCAAAGCCCGCCTGATGCTGGCTTATAACATCCATATAACCTTCGCAGAGTATAAAATTCTTCGCCCTGCTGCTCCTTGCATAATACAGGCCGAAAAGATTCTTCCTCTTTTCAAAGATCTCCGTTTCTGCGGTGTTTAAGTATTTGGGCTCGCCTTCCCCCATGACCCTGCCGCCAAAGCCTATGACCTTGCCGTTTCCGTTCATGATGGGGAACATCACACGGTTATAGAATCTGTCCCTTGCCCCGTACTTCTCATCAAAAACCGACAACCCGGCATCCCTGAGCTCGTCTATGGAAAAACCCTGCTTTAAAAGATACTTCGTCAGGTCATCACTGTACTGCAGCGAATATCCCAGGCCGAACTTATTCATGGTTTCTTCGCTGAGCTGCCTGTTCTTAAAATAATTAAGTCCCAGCTCTCCCTGAGGCGACCTCAGCGCTTTGAAAAAATATTTAGCCGCTTCCGTATTTGCCAGGAGAAGCCGCTTCTTGTGGCTCTGGGCTCTCTTGCTCTCTTCTGTCTCGTTTACTTCCGGCAGTTTGATCCCGTTTTTCTCGGCCAGATACTGCACTGCCTCCACAAAGCTCATGTTTTCATGCTTCATCAGGAAAGTATAAACATTTCCCGTAGCCTGGCAGCCAAAGCAGTAATACATCTGCTTGGGCTCCGAAACAGAGAACGACCCTGTCTTCTCATTATGAAAAGGACAGAGCCCGAAATAATTGCTCCCTTTGCGTTTGAGATTTACAAAGCCGGATATCACCTGTACTATATCCGTGCTCTGCCTTATCTCCTCTATTAATTCTTCAGGATAAAAGGGCAAAACACACCTCCTAAACGATCAGCCGTGCCATGATTTGGGTATGTACAGTTCCTCATAAGTGGTGATGGCAAAATGATCCGTCATCGATGCGATGAAATCACAGGCCACCTGTTCCGCGCTCTCCCCTTTATCCATAAGCCGCTTGTATTCATCCGGCAGCTTATCCTTATTTTTCGCGTAATACTCATACAGAGTCTTTACCAGAGACTCCGCCTTTGATTCCTCCGCCTTAACGATGGGATTCTGATATACGTTCTCGAACATGAATTTTCTCATGCGGAGCATCGCCTGCTCTACTTCGGGTTCCATCAGTATATCATCCTTGTCAAGACTGGTAGCTATTATATTATGGATCAGGTGATCCAGGCGTTCCTTTGTTTTATGCCCGAGTATCTCACCTATATCCTTCGGTACATCATTATCGGTAAGAACTTTAGCCCTGATGGCATCATCCATATCATGATGTATATATGCCAGTTTATCGGAATAACGCACTATGCGGCCTTCCAGGGTAAATGGTCTGGACTTCATCTGGTGATTGAGCATTCCGTCCTTGACCTCTGCCGTAAGATTCAGGCCTTCCCCGTCGCGCTCCAGTACTTCCACCACGCGAACGCTCTGCACATTATGCTCAAAGCCAAAAGGACAGACCTCGTTCAAGGCTCTCTCTCCCGCATGGCCAAAGGGTGTGTGCCCCAGGTCGTGTCCCAGCGCTATGGCCTCCACCAGCTCCTCGTTCATTTTAAGGGCTCTGGCTATGGTCCTGGCTATCTGCGACACCTCAAGAGTATGGGTAAGACGCGTACGGTAATGATCCCCTTCGGGATTTAAGAATACCTGCGTCTTATCCTTAAGCCTGCGGAAAGCCTTTGAATGCACTATCCTGTCCCTGTCGCGTGCAAAGACCGGCCTTATATCGCAGAGCTCCTCCGGCTTTTCCCTTCCCCTGGTATTGATACTCAGTGTAGCATAGGGGCTGAGCCTTTCCTTTTCGGCTTTTTCAAGTTCTTCACGTATCAGCATATCTTATTTGAAATACTCCACGCCTGATTCAAAGATCAGCATATCCTGTTCGCCATATATATTCATGGCTACGCCGTTGTCCCTTCTTTCGGAATGGCACATCTTACCGAATACCCTGCCGTCGGGAGAAGTGATACCCTCTACCGCATAAATGGAACCGTTGATGTTCCACTCCTCGTCCATGGTGATCTTACCGTCAAGATCACAATAGCGTGTAGCTATCTGACCGTTCTCATAAAGCTTTCTGTAAACATCCTCCGGTGCAACAAAACGTCCTTCACCGTGGGAAGCGGGTGAGGTATATACACCGCGAAGGGTTGCCTTTGCCAGCCAGGGACTCTTGTTGGAGCATACCCTTAAGTATGCCATCTTGGATATGTGCCTGTTGATGGTATTGAAGGTCAGGGTAGGTGAATTCTCATCCTGTCCCACGATCTTTCCCTCGGGAACCAGGCCCAGCTTTATCAGTGCCTGGAAGCCGTTACATATACCAAGTACCAGACCGTCCCTCTCATTTAAGAGCTTCTCAACTTCCTCTTTCATGTGCTCGTTACGGAACGCTGTTGCAAAGAACTTGGCACTTCCGTCAGGCTCATCACCTGCGGAGAATCCGCCGGGGAACATGATCATCTGCGCCTTGCTTATCTCAGAAGCAAATTCAGCTGCGGAATCCTTGATATCCTGTGCATCGCGGTTCTTGAATACCCTGATAACAGGCTCTGCTCCCGCTCTTTCAAAAGCACGTGCACTGTCATATTCGCAGTTGCTGCCGGGGAATACAGGTATGAATACCCTGGGCTTTGCAACCTTGTTTTTACAAACGTATATGCTGTCATACTTCACAACGTATTTATCGCTGCACTCAACGGCTTTGCCTTCCGTCTGTCCTGAGATGTGGGGGAATACCTTATCAAGGGGCTTAACCCATGCATCCAGGGCATCTCTGGCGCTCAGCTTAACATCACCGTGGATCAGATCACCGTCGGTCACGGTACCTATCTTCCAGATATATGCATTAAATTCATTATCCTCAAGCGCATCGGCATCAGCGCTGTCCATCTCTAAGATGATATCACCTATCCTGCCTGCAAAGAGATCCTTCGTGCTGACATCCGAAGCTATCTCTGCTCCCAGTCCGTTACCGAAGCCCATCTTTGCAACCGCTGCAGCTATACCGTAGGAATCAGCCACATAGGCTGCCTTTGCCTTGCCGCTGTGGATCAGGCTGCTGACCAGATCGTATATCTCAAGGGTATCCTTATATACGGGTATATCAAATTCATCCTTGGGTACGGAGAAGAGCACCAGCGCATCCCCGGGAGTCTTAAGCTCGCCTGTTATTATATCCTGCTGTTTAGCCACATCCACCGCAAAGCTTACCAGCGTGGGCGGTACATCGATATGGTTGAAGGTTCCGGACATGGAATCCTTGCCGCCTATAGATGCCAGGCCAAAGCCCAGCTGCGCATCAAAAGCACCAAGCAGTGCCGCAAAAGGCTGGCTCCAGCGCGCGGGATCTTCGCTCATCCTGCGGAAGTATTCCTGGAAGGTAAAGTGTATACCCTTGTGGTCACCACCTGCCGCAACTATCTTTGCTATGGATGCGAGTACCGCATATATGGCCCCGTGATACGGGCTCCAGCTTGAAACATAAGGATCGAATCCGTAGCTCATCATGGTCACGGTATCGGACTGATCCGTACCGTTCATGGGAAGCTTTGCTACCATGGCCTGGGTCTCACTCAGCTGGTACTTACCGCCGTAAGGCATGAATACGCTGGCTGCACCAATGGAAGCATCGAACATTTCCACAAGGCCCTTCTGTGAGCAGACATTTAAGTCTGAGAGCAGTTCGGTCCATGCCTTCTTCTCATCTCCTGCATTGAGTGCTTCGGCAGCCTTTTCGCTGATGACCTTCTTTAAGGGGCTGTCCTCCTCATCGGGTATATCCACTGACACACTGCACTCCTGATGTGCACCGTTTGTATTTAAGAATGCGCGGGAGAGATTAACTATATCCTTGCCTCTCCACTTAAGTACCAGCCTGGGCTCCTTGGTAACGACTGCTACCTCTGTAGCCTCAAGGTTTTCCTCAGCCGCATATTTCATGAACTCCGCAACATCCGCAGGATCGACTACCACTGCCATTCTCTCCTGTGATTCGGAGATCGCAAGCTCCGTACCGTCAAGGCCCGCATACTTCTTGGGCACCTTATCCAGATCAACGGTAAGGCCGTCTGCCAGCTCACCGATGGCAACTGATACGCCGCCCGCACCGAAATCGTTACACTTGCGGATAAGCCTGCTTACCTCGGGACGCCTGAAGAGCCTCTGCAGCTTTCTCTCTGTAGGTGCATTACCCTTCTGTACCTCGGCTCCGCACTGCTCTATGGACTGCTCGGTATGAACCTTGGAAGATCCGGTGGCACCGCCGCAGCCGTCACGTCCTGTCCTTCCGCCAAGAAGTATGATGATATCCCCGGGATCGGAGGTTAAGCGCTTTACGTTCTTTCTGGGAGCGGCACCCATGACGGCACCTATCTCCATACGCTTAGCCACGTAATTGGGATGGTATATCTCCTTTACATATCCTGTAGCCAGACCTATCTGGTTACCGTATGAAGAATAACCTGCTGCCGCACCGCGCACCAGCTTCTTCTGTGAAAGTTTGCCCTTTAAGGTATCTGCCACGGGCACCGTAGGATCTGCGGCGCCGGTGATACGCATTGCCTGGTAAACATAGGAACGTCCCGATAAGGGATCTCTTATGGCGCCGCCCAGGCAGGTTGCAGCCCCACCGAAAGGCTCTATCTCGGTAGGATGGTTATGAGTCTCATTCTTAAAGCTGATGAGCCACTCTTCGGTATAGGGATCTATGCCGTCCCCGGGCTTGATCTCAACGGGAACTACTATAGAGCAGGCGTTTATCTCATCCGACTCTTCCATATCGGTAAGTATACCGTCATGGCGAAGTTTCTTCATTGCGATAAGCGCAAGGTCCATAAGGCATATGAACTTATCATCCCTGTCCTTATAAAGCTCTTCCCTTGTATCAAGATAGCTTAAATAGCTGGTCTCGATGGGAGTGCGGTAGAAACCGTCGCCGAAGCTTACATCTTTAAGTTCCGTAGCAAAGGTGGTATGACGGCAGTGGTCAGACCAGTATGTATCCAGCACCCTTATCTCCGTCATGGAAGGATCACGCTTCTCCTCGCCTGCGAAGTAATTCTGGATATGCTTAAAATCCTTAAAGGTCATTGCCAGCCCCAGGCTGTCATATAAGGACTTAAGATCTGTCTCATTAAGTGAAGTAAAGCCGTCGAAGATCTTTATATCTTCCGGCTCATCGTACTTCGTTATAAGTGTCGCAGGCTTTTCCATGCCTGTCTCACGTGAATCCACGGGGTTGATGCAGTACTGCTTGATGCGTTCGAATTCCTCATCGCTTATATCGCCGCTTATCACATAGGTAACAGCGGTGCGGATAACGGGCTCCTCATCTTCCTTCAAAAAGCGTATGCACTGCTCAGCTGAATCCGCCCTCTGGTCATACTGGCCCGGCAGGTATTCAACGCCAAAGACCCTTGCCCCTTCGGGCACGGGTATCTCTTCATAGTATATCTGATCTACAGGCGGCTCTGAAAAAACCGTCCTGGCGGCCGTCTCAAAAACAGCCTCCGAAACATTCTCTATATCATATCGGATATAAACCCGGATTTCCTTAACCCCTTTTATACCCAAATATCCGGGAATTTCATGTTCAAGTTCCCGATCCTTTACTGCGTACTCCTTTTTCTTTGCTACATAGATACGTTTAACGCCGCTCATAATTATCCTTTCTACAAATAAATGTGTGTTTATGGCATACATAGCAGATTATACCGCCCTTTGTGCCTGATGTAAAGTTATGCACTCCAAAATTCGATAAGCTCTTTCATACGGGATACCGCATGGAAAAACACTCCGTTCTTGACCCCCTCAGTCCAGATATAAGCCTTGGTCATGCCGCGCATGCAATAACTCGCAATTATGGCGCCTATGGTCTCCAGCTCCATTATCTGGCATCTGTCGATCACGGTATGCTCATCCTCCGCCGTCTTTATCTTATTGCGGCTGTATGCATATACATAGTTCTTGTTATAAAAGCCCGTCTTCTGTACCTTTTTGATGAAAGCCAGGAGGGTTGAATCATAGGTGGGCACACTTATGGTATTGGCCTTGCCCTCTCCCGGCGCATACTTTCCGCCCACATCCTGGCCTTTTTTGCTCTCAAGCCAGGGCAGATAGCGGCTCAGTTCTTCCACATCCTTACCGTACTTTTCGATCATCTGTCTTACGCTTTCTTTTGTGTCAGCCATACTCTGTTTCCTCCTTGTAAGATCCTTCGTCGCTTACGCTCCTCAGGATGACCCAGTCTCTTGTGACCATTTTCCAATCCTAAATATACTTTTTAGAACAACTGCCTTATAAGTTCCAGTGCCTCATCATATTCAAAGTCGGCCACAGCACGCTTAACCTCCAGGAGCTGGCGTCTTAAGCCCGCATCCATGGGATAGGTCAGCAGGTTATCCAGCTTTCTTGAAGCCTCCGACTGTTCCAGAAGCTCCAGGCTTCCCTGCAGGGCATGCAGCATATTTGAGAATTCTTCCCAGGAAAGCTCCTCTTCCCTGATGGGTATTATCTCCTCTCTCAGCATTCCCACATCTTCCAGCGCATCCCTAATGCCTTCCAGCATCTTTTCGTACTGGGCTATAAGGAAATCGCCTTCGCGGTCTATGACTCCCACCTTGCCGTCACGGCCCGCATATTCCTGCAGCCTGGCCAGCTCGGAAAGATGTGCCGCGCCTATCCCCGCCATCAGGCCTTTAAGGGCATGGGCCTCATATACGTACTGGCGGTAGTTCTTTGAAGACAGGCAGTCCTTAAGTCTCTGTATATGCCCGGGTCCGTCATCATAGATATACTTGATTATCTGCAGATAACGTCCCATGTCGCCGCCGTAATTCTTAAGGCCCACTTCGGGATCCACGCCGGGAATGCTTATCTGTACATCACTGTAGTCAGCCTGCTCCTCATCCCTGTCAACGTAATGGATTATCTCCGCAGGTAGGAATTTCTTGAGTACAGCTTCCATTGCCGATAAAGCTATGGGCTTTGATATGTACTCCTGGAAACCGCTCTGCAGGAACATCTCCCTGGTACCGCTGATGGCATTTGCCGTAAGGGCGATGACCGGCAGCCTGCGTATACCCGGATCTTTGTGGGAACGTATCAGGGCGGTGGTCTCTATACCGTCCATCTCCGGCATCATCTGGTCCATCAGTACCATATGGTAATTATTCTTTTCCAGTTTCTCAAGGCATTCCGCACCACTCATGGCCGTATCCACACGTACCTGGTACATGGAAAGTATGCCCTGGGCCACCTTGATATTTGTGATATTATCATCCACCACCAGTATCTTTGCAAGGGGTGCGATGAAGCTCTTGCGCTCATGCTCCGGCTGCACCGGAAGTTCCAGATAATCATAATTACCCAGTGGTTCGTAGTTTGCCACCTTCTGGATATAATGGAAAGAGAATACACTGCCTATACCGTAGGTACTCTTTACGGATATGCCGCCGCCCATGCCTTCCACCAGACGCTTGCAGATAGCCAGTCCCAGACCCGTTCCTTCGATGGTACGGTTCTTTATCATATCGGCACGCTGGAAACTGTCAAAAAGCGTAGGTATGCTCTCTTCCTTGATACCGCTTCCCGTATCCTCCACGGATACCTTGATCAGCGCCAGCTCGTCTTCGCCCTCTTCCCAGTCCACGTTCACGCGTATGTATCCGCGCTTTGTGTACTTGGCCGCATTTGTAAGTATGTTTGAATAGATCTGCCGCACCTGTGTTTCATCTCCCAGGAAAGTGGTGGGCAGGCTCTCCTTTACGTGTACTATCAGCTCCACGTTCTTATCGGCCAGACGCAGACTTATCATATTACAGATATCCTTGATCACCAGGCCCAGATTGTACTGCGTTACGGCGGTCTCCACCTTACCGGTCTCTATCTTCGAGAAGTCCAGGATACCGTTTATGATGGACAGCAGTGTGTTGCTGGCATTACGTATGTTATTGGCGTTTTCCTCTACATGGCTGTTTATGTTATCGTTGAGTATCAGCTCCGTCATTCCTATTATGGCATTCATGGGGGTTCTTATCTCATGGCTCATATTTGCAAGGAATACGGATTTTGCCTGGTTCGCAGCCTCCGCCTCATTCTTAAGACGAGTCAGACGTTCGGTATATTCATGTTCTTCGGTCTTATCGTTTATCCAGATGGTCGTACCCTTATAGGTATCCTTATCATAAAAAGGCACCAGAGATATCAGATAATGCTTATCCCTGATGATCATCTCCTGTCTGTCGTTCTTTCTGAGCCTTTTGGCGACATCCTCTCTTGTAGCATCATAATTCAGTTCGGGAAAGATCTCCCTGGCTTTTTCGTTCACAAAAAGGACCCTGCCCATGTGGTCAACCACGACAAAGCCCTCTTCTATGGTCTCTATGATATCGTCCCTGGCCATTATCATCGAGTCGAACATGCGGTAACGGTATACAAGCGCCACCACCACGCCCCAGCAGATCAGTATGAAAATAGTCATGACCGTACAGGGCATGGCCTCTGCAAAGGCAAGTTCCAGCATTGCGCCGATGGCAGGGATCATCTCTGCCAGTGCCAGATAGGGCGTACCCCTGTTGGTCTCGATCATCTTATTAAGATAGTAGCGGAAAGTGATATAAAAGCCAAATGCGGCTATCAGTATGATCACTGATATCTCGACGATGAAAAGCGGGCTGTAATCGAAGTAGAAGCCCGAATTTCTTTCGTATACAGCCAGGTATTTGCTGTCGGTTCCCGGCCAGAGCATTACCAGCATAACATGAGCCAGCAGTATGCTTATCACGGGGATACGGATCATTTTGGGTATATCCACTCCACAGGCTCTTATGGAAAAAAATACAAGAGAAACGATGAATGCTCCAAGGGATACAAACTGGAGCTGTCCTGCACAGAGCATAACCTGGGCATTTTCAGCCCCCCGCTCCAGACAAAAGCCTATAAGTCCCAGCGCAACTGAAAGTCCGGTGAAATTAAGACCTTTCTGAATGAAGGAAGGCTCTCCCTGATTGATCTTGAACATAGTCCACAGCCACATAAGGATCCCTGCAGCTGCAACTAACTGTATAAGCACACCCATACCCTTTATTATACCCGAAAAACAGGTGATTGTACAGTATTGTAAATACTGTATTTATCCGTTATAATTACATTAGTTCCGGGTACCATACAAAGGTTCCTGCGTGTTGAGCCTACAGTACTTTAAACGGGATTCCTATATCGCCAAGCGGATGCCAGGCCTCAGCATTATTCAGTGGAAGGCAGATGTTTTGGTTGCGGTCGCCCACCTGGCTTAGGCTAGGAGTCAATTAGCAGAAACCGGTATCCGGTTTTTTATGCCCTTTTCCCCTTTATTTAAAACGGAATATCAGCATATCCGATAAAGCATCGATAGCCTCATCCAGCTCAGCCGCTGCACTGCGGAATTCATCTGCTTTATCACTTATCTCCGCTGCAGGTCCGCCCGGGATCGTCTGCTGAGAAAAATCCAGATCATCATAAAGATCTTCCAGCTCATCAGCCCTGCACCCCAGCTGCTTCTGAAGCTCTTTTAATTCATCACGTATACGGGTGACGCTTTCCATCACAGCCGAAGCTGCGGTTGCGCTTTCATTAAGCTCCGCTTTCAGCTCCTCATCGGAATGCCTCAGTACATTCGCCTGATCAGCATCCTCAAAAAGTTCGTCGATAACCGCTTTATCCATATATGCCTCCTTATCAATCCCGCCGCACCTGTCATCACGGGCGCAGTGAAGGATCTTTTTTACTGCTTGACAATTATAATCACTCCAAGTATAATACCCTTTGTGCTTAGGGGATTAGTTAAACGGTTTAACATCGGTCTCCAAAACCGTCGAAGAGGGTTCGACTCCTTCATCCCCTGCTATATCAGGCCTGAACGATAAGTTCAGGTCTGTTTTTTTATCCCGCCAGTTCTGCTTCCAGTGCCTCATATTCTTCCATATAGGCATCGGTCTGGGCGTTCAGTTCATCCAGCTCTTTCTGCAGTTCCTGGAGTTTTTCGTAATCACTGGCATTTGCCGGATCAGCCATGCTCTCCTCCAGCTCAGCCTTTTTTGCGTCATTTTCATCAATAAGCTGTTCAAGCCTTGCCAGTCTGCGTTCGGCCTTCGCCCTTTCCTTACCGGGATTGGACTTTTTGGCTTTAGGCTCCGCCTTCTGTTCTGCAGGCACCTCTGCATTCTTTTCTATCTTCCAGACAGCTTCCTGGTCCAGCAGTTTTTCCTTGCCGTAATGACGTTCGAATTCCTCGTAACCGAAAGGAAAATACTCCGCATTTCCCGGTCTGAATATCAGCAGTTCATCGGCAAGTCTCCGTATCAGATAACGGTCATGGGATACAAAGAGCAGTGTCCCCTTATAATCCGCAAGCATCTCTTCCAATGCTTCCTTCCCCACTATATCCATGTGGTTGGTGGGCTCGTCCAGTATCAGGAAATTGGGTCTTGTCTGCAGTATCTTTGCCAGCGCCAGCCTTACTTTCTCTCCGCCGGACAGATCGGAGACATTCTTAAAAACTTCATCTCCGGTAAAGAGGAAGCCTCCCAGAACATTCCTGACCTCCGTTTCGGTAAGGGTGGGATAAGTGTCCCAGAATTCATCCAGCACGGTCTTTGTGCTCATGCTCTTAGCCATCTGCTGTTCAAAGTATCCCACGTCCACGGCGTATCCGAATTCGTACTTCCCGCTCTTTCTGGGTATCTGACCCATCAGGGTCTTTAAGAAAGTAGACTTGCCAAGACCGTTACCGCCTATTACCCCCAGCTTCTTTCCCTTCTGAAGGTTCAGCGTAACACGGCATAATATCTCATCATAGCCTACGCCCAGATTATCGGTGACCAGCACCTCCCTGCCGCTTTCACGGGCGGGTTCCGAAAGCCCGTGAAAAGCTCTCGTATCTGATTCCTCCGGGCGTTCGATCACTTCCATATGTTCTATGGCTTTCAGCTTGGACTTGGCCATATTGGCCTTGGTCGCCTTATGTATAAAGCGGTCTGCCACAGCCTGCAGGCGCTCTTTCTCCTTCTGCTGCGCCAGATAATCCTTAAGCTGTTTATCATGCGCTTCTTTCTTAAGCTTTACAAATTCACTGTAATTGCCGGGATAACGCTTTATCCTTCCGCGTTCTATCTCCCATACGGTCTCTGCCACACGGTCCAGAAAAAGCCTGTCATGGCTGACCACTACCACCGCCCTGGGGTATTCGGCCAGATAATCTTCCAGCCAGGCTATGGTGGAGATATCCAGGTGGTTTGTAGGCTCATCCAGAAGCAGTATATCAGGCCGTGATAAGAGCAGCTTGATAAAAGCTATCTTGGTGCGCTGTCCTCCGGAGAATTCCGAAAGCGGCCTGTCCTCATCTTCCCGCAGGAATCCGAAACGGCTGTAGAGCATGTCATAATCCTTCTCATAGCGGTAGCCGCCCAGATAATTAAAGCGCTCCTCCATAAGGGCATACTCTTCCGCCAGGGCATGATCCTCTCCCTGCTGCAGTTTTTCCAGAGCCGCATCCATACGCTCTTTGAGCTCAAGTATAGGCTCAAATACGCGCTTTAGCTCCTGCCCCAAAGTGGCATGCTCATCCTTAAAAGTCATCTGGGAAAGCCAGCCTATCACCGGATCGCCGGTCTTTGCTATCACAGGCTGGTCGTCGGAATCCCTGGGCTGCGGCGTCAGTTCACCGCAGATCAGTTTTAATAAAGTTGTCTTACCGCAGCCGTTCCTGCCCACAACGGCGAGCTTCTCCCCTTCGCGTATGTCGAAATTCACATCCCTGAGGATAAGCTCGCCGCCGTATGAAACGTCTGCGTTCTGTATTGATAGAAGCATATCTTATAATTTGGTGAATATCTCGCTGTCTAATGAAGTATCCCCGTTTTCATTCTCTCTGTAAGGAAGGCTGATGGGGGGAACCTGGAGGCCAAGACCGCATATTGCGGTAACTATACGGATCTTCTCGTTAACTGCCAGCATAACATCGCTCATGTAGTTCTTCTTTATCATCTCGTCAAGATTGTCGATAAAAGTGCTCACGGTAAAGGGAGTAAGAGTCTCCATAACCAGGCTGACGTATTTCTTCTCCTCATCTGCTATCTCAAAACGCACGTGTGCCATTGCAGTAGTGGGTGCGGCAGGATTAAGGTGAACAGCTACCTTTGTCTGCACTCCCATTTTTATCTGCTCCCCGCTCTTAGCGCCGTATGTATTATTATATTCCAGCGTTTTGATATTAGTGGGTCCTACTGTAACTTTAACATCCTTCATTTTTTATTCTCCTTTTAGTTTATTGTAAAGCTGCTGGCTTAATTCTCCCAGTATCTTTTCATCCAGTTCATCTGCACATCCCCTGTCGCATAATGCGGCATTATCGGGAATGATGGGGATCTTTGCACAAAACTCTATACCATAGGCAGCAGCCGCTTCCTCCAGCCTGCTCTGCCCAAAAATCTCGTGGCGCTTTCCGCAATCGGGACATTCAAAATAAGACATATTCTCAACAATGCCCAGGATAGGCACATTCATCGCCTGGGCCATATGGACAGCCTTTCCTACCACCATGGATACCAGCTCCTGTGGTGAGGTGACCACCAGTATGCCTTCGATCGGCAGCGACTGGAATACCGTAAGAGGCACATCACCTGTTCCCGGAGGCATATCCAGAAGCATCATATCTACGTCTCCCCATGCCACTTCAGTCCAGAACTGCCTTACCGTAGAGGAAATGACAGGACCGCGCCATATAACGGGATCGTCCTCGTGCTCCAAAAGCATGTTGATGCTCATGATCTTAATGCCGCCCTTGCTGATTGCCGGCAGAACATTATTTCCGTCGCTTCCCGCCTGTTCATGAATACCGTACATACGGGCTATTGACGGACCTGTGATATCCGCATCCAGTATAGCCGCGCTCTTTCCGTTCTTTGAAAAAGCATTTGCAAGCAGGGCAGTGACCATGGATTTTCCCACGCCGCCCTTACCGCTTATAACGGCTATCATGTGACCTACATTTGATCCTGCATTAGCCGGATCTTTTGCAAAGGGATCCCTGCGAGACGCGCAGCCGCCTTCACCGCAGCTGCTGCAGTTATTTGAACATTCTTCACTCATTGTTTTCAGCGTACTTTATCACGCCACTCCTTCAGTTTGATGTTTTTTTACTATAAACAGATCTGCTATGGCCTTCGCCAGACCGAAAGGATAAAGCTGCATCATGCGTGTGCTGATCAGCTTGCCCATCTTTACGTCAAAGCTTATCTGTACAAAGCGCTCCTCATTGGGGAAAGCATCATTCAGATATCCGCCGGGATCTGCCTGGCTCGTAGCCGGGGTAGATATATCTACCAGCTTATCCAGCATCATTCCCATGGCAGTTGCCGCCGACCCCATCATCTGGTTCATGGATTCAGAAACGGCGCTTAAATGCAGCTCGGAAAGATCCTGCTCGTAGAACATTCCGTGTCCGTCGCTTCCCATCATAAGATCCGTCATTATCTTGACGTCATCTTCCTTCAGGAAAAGGACGCTGTAACCGTCAAGTCCCTTCACATAATCGACCCGGGTCACTACCGATCTCTCTGCGAGTTCCTCGACTATCTCGCCTTTCTGCTTGATCTCAACAAAAGGGGTAGAGATATCTATATTGTTATTTAACAGCATACTGAGGGCTGTCATGGCATTACCAAGTGTGATATTTGCCACTTCTCCGATAGCGGATATCTCCATATCGTTAAAGCCCGCCTGCCCCGCTTTCTTTTTTGCAGCATCAATAGCAGCGCTGTCCATCAGCATTTGCCCTCCTGTCGTAATATTAGTGCCACAGCTTTATTACTGCTGTATTATTTGGCAGCATCTTTTCTGTCCCTGTGCATCTCAAAATGAATATCTTTATTCATGTCAATACTTCCGGAGATGTTGCGGTCATCCATATCCGCTACCAGTTTATTCCTGTCAGCCGCACTCTTTGCCGCCGACTTAAGACTTCCCGGGCCGTTCACACAGCCCCCGTTACAGATCATGCCTTCTATGAAATCTTCAGGCAGCCTGCCCACCTTCAAAAGGGTAAGCGCCTTCTTGCATTCCTCCGGTCCGTTGCAGGCACAAACACTCAGTTCATCACCCGCTCCGCTTTCCTTATATGCTTCCTTCACGGCAGCCATAACACCGCCGTTCTTTGCAAAATCCTTTCCGTATCTGCTGCCCTGCTGGTTCTCCAATGCCTTAGGCTTGGGAACTATATCCTTTGCCCTGAAGAGAGCCATCAGTTCCTCAAAGGTCAGCACCAGATCGGCATTATCGCCGTGTATATGCTGGTATTGTCCCGCCTCGCTCTTCTTTGCTATGCAGGGTCCTATGAATATGCACATCGCTTCCGGATGTCTTGCACGTATCAGCCGCGCAGTTGCTGCCATAGGCGATACTGTGGTGGAAATGCATTCTGCAAGCTGCGGGAAATGCCTGTTTATCATATGTACGAAGGACGGGCAGCATGAAGTTGTTTTCTTCTTACCTTCTTTCTTTGCTTCCGCCCATTCCTTAGCCTCTTCGTAAGCTACGTAATCGGCACCCAGGGCTACTTCCACCATATCGGCAAAACCCAGCTCCTTTATGGCGTCCCTTAAGGAATCCATGGATATGCCGGGTCCGAACTGTCCTTCACCGGCAGGCGCCACCATTGCATATACTTCATTTCCGGAACGCAGCGCCTCTATAACCTCTATCATACGTGAGGAATCGGATACCGCCCCGAATGGACAGGAGGCGATACAATGTCCGCAGCGTATGCACTTTTCATCATCTATATGCACCCTCATGTTCTCGTCCATGCCGATGGCATCGACGGGACATGCGCGCTTACAGGGCCTCTGCAGATCCGCTATAGCGTGGTACGGGCAGGCCTGGTGGCACTTGCCGCATTCACGGCATTTATTGGGATCTATATGAGCCTTGTCACGTTCTATCGTAACCGCGCCGAAATTACAGGAATTGAAACACGCCTTTGCCATACACTTCTGGCAGTTGTCCGTCACGACAAAACGTGTAATGGGACAGCCCTCACATGCCGCCGGCAGTATCTGCACGGTATTATGGCAAGGCTCTCCGGTAAGCGGATTCCTGTTGCGCGCCAGGCTTATACGCTCGCGTACCACTTCTCTTTCTTTGTATACGCAGCAGCGGAACGCCGGCAGCGGTCCGGGAACTATCTCGTAAGGTATCCTGTCTACCGCCTCATCAAGTTTACCCTCAAATTCGGCTTTCGCTACCAGATATAAGACTTCCTGCTTTACATCCACGAGCGAAGGATTCTCGTGCAGCATCTTACTTCCTCCCGGTGTTTTCTCACAAGTATTACACATTATAACAAAAAACTAAGTTTTTATCAATCAATCATTTGCTAATAATTTGTGTTGGCGGGAGTTGCGAAGCAACGAAGCAATCCGTAGGCATCATAAGGCCAAAAAAGATGCAATTGACCTTAACATCATGTACTGTATATAATATGATTACAGAAGTCCGCGGGGGGAACGCTTATGAATAAAAAGCTCAAAAACGCCATTGTTGTGGCAATCCCTATAGTCATAATCCTGCTTATAGTCATTATCAGCAATTTCAAGCAGGCTTTAAAAGCCATTCCCAAAAATCCCGCCGATACTGCCGGAAACACTGCGGGTAATCTTTATAACGGCGGTACTTTCTGCGAATCAGCCGGCAAGGTCTATTTCTCAAATCCCTACGACGGCGGCAGCATCTATTCCATGAATCCCGACCAGACCAATATAAAGAAAGTCATCGGCGCCAGCGCCCAATACCTTAATGCGGCAGGAAATTATTTATACTACTATTCGGAAGACAGCGCCGGACAGTCCGGACTGGGATATATCCGTGACGGCCGCGGAATCTACCGCGTAGACAAAGCCGGCAAAAGAAATATCATGCTTGCCAACCTGACTTCCGACGGACTGCTGCTTCTGGGCAACACCCTCTATTACACTCATTTTGACGTTGAAAAAGAAAAAACCACCGTATCCCCGAAAGTCACTTTCAACGGCATGAGTACCGAAGGCAGGGATGACACAGTCAGGGTGAACGATCATGTCAAGCCCGGCTGCGCCGCAGGCACCTCCGTATACTATGCCGGAATGACCGGTGACCACTATCTCTATTCACTGGACGGGGTCAGCGGCAGCGTCAGCAAAGTAGCCGATATCAACATGTACGAACCCACCATAGACGGCAGCACCCTCTATTTCCTGGATATGGACGATAACATGAGCTTAAAGAGCATGCCTCTCTACGGCGGTGCTGTTACCACCCTGAGTTCAGAGCGTATCGAGACTTTTAATCTTTACGGTGAATATATTTATTACCAGACCATAGACGAAAGCGGCGCCAATGATTACGCCTTCAAACGTATCCGCACAGACGGTGCCGGTGAAGAAATACTGCGCTCTGGCGTGGTGAAAGATATACAGCTGACCTCCACCTATGTTTATTTCAGGGATTTCAATTCCGATGTACCCATCTATCAGATCCCCACTTACGGCAGCGGTGACGTTCAGATCTTCCAGGGAGCCTCTGATGCAGTAGTTACGCCTTAAAATACTATGTGTTTTTCCATTGAGGCCGCGGCCATCTCAGCCACGGTCTTTTTTGTTATGGGATGCCTGTAAAAAGGAGCCAGCTCCGCAAGGGGCTTTAATACAAAATCTCTGGCGGCCATATCGGGATGGGGTATGACCAGATCCGCATCATCCAGGATCAGATCATCGTAAAAAATGATATCCAGATCCAGGGGCCTTGGTCCCCAGTGCTGCTTTTTGCTGCGGTCAAGTCCCTGCGCCTCTTCAACCTTATGCAAAAAAGCCAGAAGCAGGTGCGGCTCATAAAGGGTCCATATCTCTGCCGCCCCGTTATAAAAATTCTGCTGCTCCACCCCTCCGTAAGGAGTTGTTATTACAGGCTTCGTCTTCTTTACCACTCCGCAGAAGGGATCCTCATCTATCATCTTAAGGCCGTCATCTATCTGCTTTTCACAATTGCCCTCATTGGCTCCATAAGCCAGAAAGACTGTATGGCGCTTTCTCCTTATACAGACAGAGACATTCTTAAACTGTGCATCTATGGGCGCATCCGGCTTGGATACCTTTATCTCAAGCTCCTTAAGGCTGTCGTATTTTTCAAACAGCGCTGCGGAAAGCCGCTCCGCAACCGTTTCTATAAGCTGGTGGCGTTCTTTGTTGAACTCCCCTTTAAGGAAAAGGCATACCTCCTCATAAGATATGCTCTTATCCAGCCTGTCGCTGAGTCCCGCCTCCTGCAGGGATAAAAAAAGCCTGACGGACAGAACGAAATCCTGTCCCCGGGCTTCTTCTTCCGGATACACTCCGTGATATCCGTATATCTTAAGGTCCTCTATCTGTATCTCATCCATCATCATCTGCTCTTACCAAGCAGTGCATAAAAACGCCTCTCCAGATCGGGATCACACTCAAAATCACCTCTGAGGGCTACGGTCACGGTACTGCTGCCGGGCTTTTTCACGCCTCTCATGGTCATGCAGGTGTGTTCTGCCTCTACCATTACCATTGCACCGCTGCATTCCAGTTCGTCCATCAATGCATCTGCTATCTGCCCCGTCATGCGCTCCTGCATCTGCAGACGTCTGGCATATACTTCCACTGTTCTGGCCAGCTTTGAAAGCCCCGCTACCTTACCGTCAGGTATATATGCTACATGTACCTTTCCGAAAAAGGGCATAAGATGATGCTCGCAGGTGGAAAAGAATGCGATATCCCGCTCCAGCACCATATCATCGCTTTCGGTAGTAAAGGTACGGCAGAGATGATCGGCGGCATTCTCATCCATACCGGAAAGGGTTTCCGCATACATGCGCGCCACGCGCCTCGGAGTATCCTTAAGCCCCTCTCTTTCAACATCTTCGCCCATTCCCTCAAGGAGCAGGCGCACCGCCTTTTCTATCTTTTTTTCGTCTACCATGTTTTTGAAATCCTTTTTTATAATATAAATAAGATCCTTCGCTTCGCTCAGGATGACATTACCGCGCTCAGGATGACCCGGCCGCTTCCTTAAGCTTTTCCAGCCATGACAGCGATCCGCAGGCTATCACGGGCTTTTCACCGCCCGAAAGCAGCAGCGCCATTTCAAGTCCTTCTTCAACGCTGCCCGCAGCCGTTGTGTTCTTTATATATTTCGCGCCGCATTCTGCCAGTTCGTAACCATCCAGCGCCCTGGGATTTCCGGGCGGTGTAACAGTCACCAGATACGAAGCCCCGCTGCCCAGTATACGGATGATCTTTTCGTATTCCTTATCCTTAAGCACGCCCATCAGCAGAACGTATCCGCCTTCCGGAAAATAAATATCCAGGCTTTCCTTAAGGGCCAGGGCTCCTGCCTCATTATGGGCACCGTCCGCTATGATATAAGGCTTTTTATGCAGGATTGAAAATCTTCCGTACCATTCCGCAGCCTTAAGCCCTTCCTTAAGAGCCGTATCACTTATATCAAAGCCGGCGGAACGCAATGCTTCCACTGCTTTTATTGCCAGAGCCGCATTTCCCGGCTGATAAGCGCCTTCCAGTTTTATCCTTATCCTGCCGTATGGCTTTAAAGTAAACGACGTTGCGCTTAGCGAATACTGTATCTTTTCGGGTATATCTGCTTCTGCATAGCAGCAGCCCTCTTCTTCAGCCCGCTCCTTAAGGATACAGTTCACGGAAGCTTCCTGCCTTGCACTGACCACAGAAGCTCCCGGCTTGATGATGCCGCTCTTCGTCCCGGCTATGGCTTCAATAGTATTTCCCAGCCACTGCATATGGTCGCAGGCTATGGGTGTAAAAACGCAGACTGCAGTATCGGTAAGTATATTCGTCGCGTCCTCTGCACCGCCCATGCCGCATTCAACGATCGCGGTCTCACAGCCTTTATCCCTGAAATACATAAAAGCCAGCACGGTCAGGGCTTCAAAAAAAGTAGGCAGCGGTTTCTCTTCAGAATCAAGTTCTTCCTCCGCCGCCTTTATTTTTTCCCAGTATCCATTCCAGTCCTTTAAGCTTATCTGCCTTGCGCCTGTACATACAGTCTCGCGGTCATCTTTCATCGCCGGCGAATAAAAGCAGCCGCTCTTTATCCCTGCGGCCTTCAGTACCGCGCGAAGATAAGCCAGGACAGAACCTTTTCCGTTGGTCCCCGCTATATGGACAGCTTTAAGCCCTCTCTGGGGATCACCCAGTTTCTCTGCCAGCGCGCTTACCGCATCCAGCCCCGGCCTGCTCCCCCTGCTCTTAAGCTCCCTTATGTATTCAGCGATATCCGAAGCCATCATTCAAAAGTATCGGGAATACCGTCTCCGTCTACATCACCGTTAGCACCAAAGTTGATATTCTGCATATTCACGGTGCGGCGTCTGATACGCTCGCTGTCAGCCTTCTGCAGTATATAATCCTTTATGGCCTTGGCATTTCTGATGTGCTTGAATACCAGATTGGAATCCGTAACATCACCTGTAAAGCAGGTAACGGTTCCCAGCTTAAGGATCCTTTCCAACAGGCTGGTATTAAGACGTACGTCCGTCACCTTATACATATAGCAGTCATCTTCCGATTTATTCAGGAAGCCCCTGTCTATGGTTATCATATCCTCACGAACATGATAAACGGTGAAAGTCCAGGGTAATCCCAGAAATAACAAACGTTTTCTCTCTCTGAACACATCTTCTGCCATAGTTACTGCCCTCCGTTTTCTGAATCGTTTTCCCTGTCGGGATTGTTTTTATCCAGGCGCTCGATATAATCTATGACCTCCTGGTTCTTTTCGCCGCTCCTGCAGCCGTAAAGAATATACTGATCCATCCTCTCCCTGCGGATAACCTTGCCGCGAAGATGTACCACATTACCATTCTTCTCGTTAATGGTACACGATACCGTCCTTCCGTTCAAGATGTTAAGACGTTTTTTTGCATCCAGTACAAAAGCAAAACCGCTGGGGCTGACATCCTTTAAGGTGGAAAAGACCTGATCCGCCACTCCCTCGATGGTAAATATAGCCGGCTGCCAGACATAGGTCCTGTGCTCGCCGCGGCGGTTCTCTATGCCTTCACTCATGGGAGATACTATCCTGTGATAGATAAGCCCGTTCTTCTTTACCGTATCTATCTTGCAGTTTTTGAAGGTCCAGTTATTTCCCTCGCCGTCAGGAACTTCCATATGTATCTGCACGCCGCTGCCCGTAAAGTTCACCCTCAGCCCTTTATGCATAAAAGGGATGACCAGCAGGCTCCTGTCCCCCGTTTTCATTACACGGGAGATGAACTTCGCCTGGGTATCACCGCCGTTGGAGACGGAGATCTGAACTTTTACCCCCATGGGGATATCGGCATAATTCATTTCTCAACCTCATATATCACTGCACAGTATCCGGGTATGCTGAGTTTCATCACGCGGTCTTTGGAGCTTATCTTATCTTTCTTTACCTTAACGCTTCCGCCGTATTTCTCCCATTCTGTGCACAATACACAGTTCCAGCTCTCATCCTTCTTACGGGTCTTCTTTTTCTTAGTGTTCTTTTCTGCCGTTTCCTCCAAAGGCTCCTCCTTATCAAGAGCCAGGGGGAAATCCTTTATCTCTTCACGGCCGAAATTGATGGCGCATACATAAGCCTTGTTCTTATCCATACGCTTCATCACATAGAGCAGTTCCCCGCCGTCCCGGCAATACAGCCATTCATAATTATCTCTCTCGTATTCCCTTGCATACAGCACCTCATTATCCTTATACAGCTGCTGCAGGTCGCATACACAGTCATAAAGCCCCTTATGCTGCTTTTCCTTAAGGAGTTCAAACTCAACTTCCCTGGATTCGTTCCATTCCGTACGCTCTCCCAGTTCGTTTCCCATGAAAGAAAGCTTTTTACCGGGATGCATATACATATATGCGTAATAGGTCCTTATCTGGGCAAACTTCTCTTCCTCGCTGCCATGCATCTTCTCAAGGATAGTGCCCTTGCCTCCCACAACCTCATCATGGGAAAGCGAAAGTATAAAGCGCTCCGTATAATAATACCACATGGAGAAGGTCAGCTTATGGTAATTTGCCGGCCTCTGCTCCACGGGAAGAGAAAGGAAATACAGACTGTCATACATCCAGCCCATATCCCATTTATAATCAAATCCCAGGCCGCCGTCCTTAACGGCTTTGGTAACGCCACCCTGCCAGGAAGAAGAATCCTCCGCAAAGAGCATCACCTTCGGATATTTTTTCTTGATCATGGTAGTGAGCTTTCTGGCAAAGGCCATACCTGCAGGATTCTCCCCCCTGCCCTGCTCACCGTCGTTATATATAAGGCAGCTTACCGCATCCACCCTCAGGCCGTCAAAATGGAACTCGCTTATCCAGTAATCTGCTGCAGAAAGCAGGAAACTAACGACCTCCGGGCGTTTATGATTGAACACACATGTACCCCACTGGCTGTCACGGTAATCCTCATAAAGCCTGGTGGTATCGTAAAGCTTCATTGCAAAGTCATCCAGCGCAAAGTGCACGGGAACGTAATCCATGATAACGCCCAGTCCGGCCTTATGACATTCATCTACCAGATATTTAAGATCCGCCGCGCTGCCATAACGTGAAGTGGGTGCAAAATATCCCGTCAGCTGGTATCCCCAGGATCCGTCAAAGGGATATTCACACAAAGGCATCAGCTCTATATGGGTATATCCGCTTTTTTTTGCATGTTCGATAAGCGGAGCGGCTATCTCGCGGTAACTGTACCAGCCATGCTCCTCATCAGGATTTCTCTTAAAGGCACCCAGATGTGCCTCGTATATGGAAAGCGGCTTATCCTTACAATCGCTCCTGTTCTTTATCCATTCATCATCGCTGAAAGTATATTCCTTAAGATCTACGATCTTTGATGCGCTGCCGGGCCGCAGTTCCGCGCCAAAGGCGTATGGATCTGCATGCTCTGCCCTCCAGTAATTATCTCCGTATATAACATATTTATAAAGATCTCCGGGCTTGGCATTCTTTATCGTGATGCTCCATACTCCCTTATCATCACGCTCCATCGGCTCTTCCGTCCAGCCGTTAAAATCTCCGAAGATGTTAACCCCTTTTGCAGAGGGTGCATAGGTCCTGAATACCGTACAGGTCTTTGACACATGAGCCCCGAAATACTCATAGGCTTTAAGTGCGGATCCTTCCATGAATTCCTGCATTAACACGTCCCTGTTCATTACTTCCCCTTTCATAAATGTCATCCGGCAAAAGATCCTTCGCTTCGCTCAGGATGACATCTTTTCAGTTTATTGTAACGTAGCCCGGACGGAACTGTCCGGTAACTTCCGTATGCTCGGTGATGCTGTAGGTCTCTTTGAGTCCCTCATAATAGGCGCTTCCTACATCCGCATTTCCGCCGGCCACATCATTTAAGTATACCATATAATCCCGCACAAGTGTTTCTTTTTTGATATTTTCTTCAATGCTGTCGATACTGAGTCCCGTGACAGCCCTTTGATACTCCGAAAGCTTAAAATATTCCCTCTCGGCATCGTAATGTATATCCCTGATCCTGTCTTCATCCAGGACAAAACCTGCCCTCTGTGCCTCAAGGAAATAGATCTCGTCCCTTATCGCATAATCCAGAAGGGTCTTTTTAGCTATATTGGAAATATAACCCGCTTCCTTATCCGTGCTTATGCGCAGCTTCCAGTATGCGGTGGGATCGGCCTCGTCATATGCCCTGGCATGTATATCCCCTTCCTGTTCTATACGGAAGATATAACGCGCCAGCCCGGACATTGTAAGGTCTATCCGGTCCCCATAAGGTGAAACTATACTGACCGCACATTCATCAAGATGATCGGAAAGCACATATCCGTTATCCGATATGGACTTGCGGTTGACTATCACCACTCCCAGGATAAAAACGGCAAGAGCAATGAACACAGGTCTGTAAGGCCGCAGAAAAGCCAGGGGCGATCTGCGGGCGATCTTTTTTTCGACCGGTGCACTGTGCACTGCAGCGCCCTTTAACGCCTTTAACCTGTTGTTTCTTCTGCTGTCAGCCGCATTCATCATGCCACCTTGGGAAAGCAGTCTTCAAATTCCAGCTGCCTGTATTCTTTCTCATCCTCCTCCGGGCAGAAGGAAGGCCAGCACATACGTCTCCTGAAATCATGTATATACGCTGAATACAGATTTGTAAAACTGTCATCACTGACGATGCCTTCTTCCTCGAATTCGTATTCAATTTCTATATCAGCTTCTGCGCCGAGACCCTTGCGTATAATGAATTCGGGGTCATACCAGATATGCTTATTACGGCAGTATTCTTCCAGAAATACCAGCACCTCTATATCGGGTATACGGTTATAACGCCCGAAAACCTGCTCTACATGGCCGCCGCATATCTCCATGGTGACCAGCGACTTCCCAAGAGCATCATTCTTCCTGACAAACAGCACGTTCGTCGCACCATCCCCATGTAAAGCCGCGTAGGACATGACACAGTTACCCTGGGAAACCGCCTCATGGAAGAAATCAAAGGAATCCCTGGGCATCAGCACACTGTATTCCTTGCCTTTATACTCCATGTCCGTATTTTTCTTTCTCTCCCTGATGCGCTCATCCAGTTTGCTGTCACGGCGCACAAAACGCACCATACTTTCCATCTCCTCAACTACGTCATACACATCCTCCACAGCAGGAATACGGAGATTTCTGAATTCTTCCAGCTCATCTTTAAGATTAAAGAACATCTCGTAATAATGAATAATATCGGGATCATCCGACCCGGCCAGGCGTTTATATAAGGCACGACTGAAGTGTCTTCCCGCAAAATAGCCGGCCCCGTCATATAGTTCCTGAAAATAAGCCCACTGTGCCCAGCTGATATCAGTCCCGATAATATGATCCGAATATGCGTTATATACATCCACATTCCATTCAAGCCGGTCTGCATCAAACAGCAGCCAGATCAGCCCGTCATGGTTTAATATCCTGAGAAACTTAAGGGGAGTATTATGGCCTATTATTTTTTCGGGAGAACTGCCGTTCATATCATATTCGTCCAGCCTGTTAAGATGCAGGGCTATATTTGCCAGCTCCGCTTTATATAGTATCTCCCTGCAGCCGCTCTTATGGCTGACAAAATATATATGCTTAAAAATATCGCCCAATCCGGTCCTGTCATACTCCTTCATATGCCAGTGCGGGAATACTTCTTTCACCTTCATTATCATCCGGTCTGTCACTTCCTTATCAGCCACAGAATCCGGCGAGCTTACATACTCAAAAAATCGGTCTTCATCTTCCTCCGTAAAGCTGTATCCCTCCCGTATCACAAAACGCTTATAGCCTTCGGGATACATGCTCTTATCGCTGATATATATATCTATCATATATTCGCCGTTTTCGCTTTTTCTGACATAAGGAAAGATATTTGTACGGTCGGGATCAGCTCCCATTCTTACTTCCATGTCAAAAAAGTCCTCCTCCGAAACCGGAGGAAGACCGTCTGCCTCACTGCCCGTTTTCTCCGGGCAGCAGGCTATAATCCTTTCAAGCCTTCTCACATCATCCATTTTATAACCCTCTTACATCTTTTCAGGCAGGTCCAGTCCCAGTATCTCCATACCGTTCTTAAGTACTATCCTGGTGCAGTCCACCATCTTAAGACGGGCATTACGGATGCTTTCCTCTTCTCCTTTTATCCTGTTAGCCGTATAGAAACGGTGGAATTCTCCTGCCACATCCAGCAGATACCTGTTGATATGTGAAGGATCCAGCTCATCCGAAGCTATGGACATCACTTCAGGGAAACGCGCCAGGCACTTTATAAGGTTTATCTCCGACTCCTGTGTAAGTACCGATGTGTCGATCGCCGAAAAGTCCATCCCGGCTTTTTCCTCTTCGGAGCAGACATTATTTACAAGTGAATTGATCCTCGCATATGCATACTGTATATAATATACGGGATTATCCGAATCATTCTTCACTGCCAGATCCAGATCGAAATCTATGGCAGAAGCCGCCGCACGGCTGTTGAAGAAATATCTCGCAGCATCCACGCTTATCTCATCCAGCAGATCCCTTAAGGCTATTGCCTTTCCGGAACGCTTTGACATTCTTACCTGCTCACCGTTCTGTACTAAGTTTACAAGGTGCATCAGCACGATCACCAGCTTGCCCGATCCATCCAGTCCAAGTCCGTCCAGCGCCGCCTGCAGACGTGCAACATGTCCGAAGTGGTCTGCTCCCCAGATATTTATCGCCTTGGTGAAACCGCGGTCAAACTTGTTACGGTGATATGCTATATCCGCAGCAAAATAGGTATAAAAACCGTTGGAACGTTTAAGCACGTCGTCCTTCAGATTAAGGTTCTCTATCTGCTCGGGAGTCTTTCCTTCCTTTGTATACTTATCAACCAGCAGCTCCGTGGTCTTTAACCAGAGCGCACCGTCTTTTTCATAAGTAAGGCCTTTATCAGCCAGCTTCTGTACCGTATCCGCCACCAGTCCTGATTCATGAAGCGTGGATTCAAGGAACCAGGTATCGTAGGTAACCCTGTACTTCTCCAAATCCCTTTTCATCAGCGGGATATTGGTCTTTAATCCGAAGTCTGCCATGAATTTAAGTCTTTCGGCCTCTTCCATATCCAGCAGCTTCTTTCCGTGCTCATCATAAAGAGCCTGTGCCAGTTCCTTTATGTCGTCGCCCTGATAACAGTCCTCGGGAAATTCAAAGCCGTCCTCCCCGTATATTATCTGCATATATCTTCCGTTTATGGATACGGCAAACTTGTTTACCTGATTACCTGCATCATTTACATAAAACTCTTTGGATACGTCATATCCGGTCTTTTTGAGCAGGTTTGCAAGAGTATCGCCCAGAACGCCTCCTCTTGCGTTACCTATATGCATGGGTCCC
>JAEEGL012218145.1_pt1 | contig 38184 bp, 54 predicted proteins | sample 9134231 | NCBI WGS metagenome assembly JAEEGL01 (sample SAMN16246548, study PRJNA631951) | gut metagenome | biome: gut microbiome; feature: rumen; material: fiber-attached | host: Bos | place: Iran: Karaj | collected 2018-10
ATACTTTTTGTCATGTTAGGAGAGATTTTCACCGCCCCCCCTAGTAACGTGCTAGGTTTTGTCGTGTAAATAATTTTTGTTATTTAAACGCTCTTGGCACGTTTTTTGCTTATGGCACTCATGACATAAACTCTGTAGATTCTCCATCGTATCAGTTCCACCTTGTGCAAGTGGTACAATGTGATCTACATCTGTCGCAGTGGTAAATATCCCACGTTTCAAACACATCTGGCACAAGTGCCTATCACGCTCTAATGCTTTCAGTCGTAGCTTACTCCAAGCATAACCGTAGCCACGTGACTTACTAGAACCCTTATAACTCTGCCACATTGACCAACCTTTGTGCTTTGCTCTGCACTCATCGCATAAGTGGTCCGGTCGTGTTGCCTTCACTCTCTTACATGCCACGCATAGAGTTCTGATAATGCGTGTTGTCTTGTTTATTTCCCATTCTGCCATTGATGTTACTCCATACCGCAGAAATAGTATTATGCTGTTGCTCTGTTTAATCTGTGATGGCTGTTTTGCTGTTTTGCTGTTTTGCTTTGATACTGTAATGACTGTTGCTCTGTTTAATCTGTGATGGCTGTTTTGCTGTTTTGCTGTTTTGCTTTGATACTGTAATGACTGTTGCTCTGTTCCACGTTATGACTGTGATACCGTTCCAAGTGTTTAGCTGCTCTGCTGTTGCTCTGTTCCACGAATAAATCTGTTTCGCTGTTTTACTGATTCTATAACTATGATTATAGTTAAAAAAATCCAAAACCCAAATATTTTTTTCACTTTTTCCAAAAAATATTACTGCTGTCACAATTCCGCAGATTTACCACATCATCAGTGCAGATTTACCAGGATTTTGGCTAAAACACCTCAACTTGTACCAAAAAACAGTATTTTTTGATCAACGAATTTCAGAAAAATACCATTTTTACCCCTATTTTTGTATATTTTTTGTACTATTTTAGCGCATTTATCCCATTAATCACATATATATATATACGGGAGAAAAAATAAAAATAAAACAGAAAAACAGAAAAAAATTTATACATATAAATATATATGCGCGTTTTTGCGCTTTTTGTGCTATTTTAAACAGTAAAAAATTTTAAGAATTATCATTGGAGTGGTGTGTCTTTTGCGTCAGTTGCGTCATTTCAGTACAAAAAATATACTAAACTGACGCAACTGACGCAAAAGACACATTTTTATGATGTTACTTTTTAAATTTTGTATTTTTTGCGTTGTCACAGAGTTGGTGCAGAGTTGGTGCAGAGTTGGAGTGAATTTCGAGTGAATTTCGAGTGAATTTCGAGTGAAAAAATTCCACATACTGTATAAATATGTGGAATATCTGTATAATTATCTGGAATATCTGTATAATTATCTGGAATAAATCTATAACTTTTTGGAATATCTACACTTTACTTTTTGCATATTTACCTCTCGATTTTCCATTAGGTGTTATCAATGCTCTTTTAAGGCTCCATTTACGTTTAAGTCTGTTGTATAGCACGTTGTATGGTACGCTATAAAACTCTGCCATGGCTCTTATAGACTCAAACTCATTTCCTAAATGGTCAGTACAGCTATTGCGTTTTTTATTCTTTAAGATCTGCTCAATTGCCTGATCAAATGGAATATATTTATACTGTTGACGCACTGTGTTTGGATGAATACCTAAGCGATCACAGGCTAGCTGTAATGATCTATATGTGATTCCATTGTAAGTTACTTTATACATATTTTACTCCTTTAATTTTTCCCTGGATAATCTACAATTCATCATCATTATTGCTATTATTATCAGTGTCAAAATCAAAATCTGAAGAAACAGCTTTTAACTTAATTCCAACAAAATTATGATGTCTGCTATTTGATTTTATGGTAAGTCCTAATTCTACACATGATTCTCTAAATGAATTTTTAGCGATAACATGGTTATAATTCTGTTCACTGCAATAATTGCAATAAGCCAGATATAAATCATTCAGCGACACTTTATTATTAGTGTACTGCTTTGTGATTTCCACACAGTCACGGATAAATCCAGCTACAGGGTTGGCAGAATCTAGCCATATATTTTTAGCGTCTTGACATGAAATAGGCTCTCTAAAGTACCCACGTTGCTTAAGTCGTTTCAATCCCTCCAATGCTTTATTTAATATTCCTGGCAATTCGGTTTCAATTATTTCATCGGCAATATTTAGATTTACGGTGTTTTCGTTATCGTCATCATCATATCCAAACCCACGTGTAAATGGTACGACTAACGCCCTACGTCTGAAACCCCTAGATACATCTTTAGTCTTTGGTACGCCGTTACAGCACATAACCACCGTACAAATTTTTGTAAAAGTGAAAGGCTGCGCCCCTTTAGGGTTGGCAGTTATCAAACCATCTTCAGCTAGTTTTTTCATAGTTCCATCTGGAAGTGTGAAATTTTTGTCTAAATCATCATCATATACAAGTAACTTTCCTACAAGTGAACTTGTTGCGTGACTATCTGCGAAGTTACCTGTATTAAATCTTTCGATGCTTTCCGGTAGAACTGCATCACCAAGTAAAGCAGATATAATTTTCATTTGCGTTGTCTTACCATCGGACCCATGACCACGAAAAAGAAAAAACTGAGCTGGTCTTTTCTCCGGGTGCAGAATATAGCCGATAATTTCATAGAAGTGGCGGATCACATCTTCACAGTCTGGAAGTTTTTTAAATGTTTCTTTTAATGCTGCATCGTATTTCGGGCATGTGGCTTTAGGGGTAAACTTCACATTTGAAACGTTAATTAAATGGCTCTCTGCTTTATGCTTTTTAAATTTATACTCACCTTTGGAATTTAGCCACAATTCACCATTTAAACAGTTGATAATTGGTTTTGGCTTGCATTTAAGGTCTAAAGGATCATCCGCTGTTGCTTTCAATCTGGCAATTAGATTTACAGCATTTGTGACAAGCTCATTCTCAGATTGTTTGATGGTCATTTTGGTACGTAAAAAATCTAAATTCTGAATTACAAATTTTCCGATATATTCCCGGCTCACAGTCTGCCAATACACGCCGTTGTAGGTCCAGAACTGCGAATTATAGTTATAGATCAAATTCTTACCGCCGTTGAAACTTTTGCGGAGTGTCATTTCTGCGAGAAGTCTAGCTAAATCTCCTAAATCGTCTTTTAGCACTTCCGCTTGAATTGCTTTGATCTGCCCCTGGGTTAAATCGGTATTTTTAGCTATTGCTTTAATTGCCCTGGCAGTGGTCAGATGTTCACAGTGCATAGTGGCACGTATAGCGTCAATAATTGCATCGTCAGAACTGTATTCATCAAGTGCATTGGCTTTGCCCAGAACTACCGCCGGATCTAATTTTTTGAATTTCTGCTCTAAGATTTCGTCTATATCATCAGTTCCGTTATCGCTGTCTGAATTGGAACTATCAGAAGTATCGCTGTCAGTATTGGAACTGTTATCATCAGTATTAATACTGTCACTGTCAGAACTGTCACTGTCAGAATCATCACCAAAAACCAAGCGGTCAAAATTATCTTCTGTTATTTCTTCATCATCGGAGTTATCCAATTCTTCATCATCGAAAATATCATCATCGCTATCACTGTCTAGCGGTGGTAAATCATCGAAGTCATGCGAATTTAAGATGTTATGATAGTTCTGACCGGATTTTTGGAGGTGCATCAGAATAGTTCCGAGCGTGTATTTTTCAGCCTTATCTGAAAGACTGTTCCATCTGGTTCTGATTTCATTTTCTGCATTTGCATAGTTCGGATCTGATATACTCCACTGTATAAATTCTTCTATTCCGTTACCGTCTGTTGCATCGTGTGCGGCACACATTATCGGGAACCATAGATCATTACTGCTGAATTGTTCAGGCGGTAATAGTGATAACAATTCTGCAAGCTGGTCATTACGGATTTTTTCACTGTCTGAATTGTGATGTGGTACGGTGGCACGTTTCAGCAGTTTGAGCAGTGGTGCAAGTTCTTTCTGCTCTATGTCGTTGCGTAACCATTTATAATAGTTACCGCTAGGGTGCAGACTTCCGGCAGCGCAAACTTGTCTACCCTCAGTCTTAAACTCAATCCCTGGATATTTATCAAGAACCTCATTTATATTTAAATCTGATGGTTTAGAAAAATAAAAATGATAACCGCCGCCGCCCGTTTTAACAGTCGGCGCATGGTCTTGAAGTCTTACCCCCAAATCATTCTGCAATAACTCTAAACTGTCAATACCGTCTTTGTAATTCCGAGGGTCACAGTCTACCACTAAATCCGTATCTGACAGAACAAACCCGATGTTGTAGCCATCGTTATGATATTGTGTGATGGTGCTGTATGGTAGAAGTCTATCAAGCCAATTTTTTATTATTGGATTTTTTTGACCTTTGGCAAGAATAGTTAAATTTTTTTCGTTCTCAAAATACCATTTCAGAGCATCTGAATTATTCGCTGAATTTGTCATTGATATACTCCTTTAAACCATCTGAAATTAAATCACTAAAGCAAGAATCAATTAACATTTTTAATGTTCTATCTGTGATTTTTCCGTAGTGATATGTGGAATAAATCCGGGAGTATGGGATTTTAGATTTAACAGCTAAAAAAGTTAAATCATTATCGGCAATACTTAGCAACGATTTCATCAATTTATTTTTTTCTTTTTCAATCTCAATTTTAGTGAGCATTTTTGGTAAACTCCTTCTTTATTAATAGCACAGTTGTATTTTATAATAAAATGGGATAAAAATAAAATCAATATTGAATTAAAATAAAATTTTGTGACACTACTCTAAAAAATTGATAAATAAATGTTGAATAAAAATTAAATTTGATGCACAATAAAACCATCGAAACAGAAAACGAGGTAAAACAGCTATGCAGATAAAAATCACAGTCGATATTGAAAATAACGACATTTTAAAGTTTTTTGAACTTTTCAAAAAAGATTTAGCAACAGTTGCAAAAAATACAACGGTTGAAACAGTGACAGAACCACAGAAAACCGAGGTAAAACCGCAGAAAACCGTGGAAAAACCACAGAAAAAACAGTCTAAAAACGACTGTGCCGATTTTAGCGGAGTACAGCAACAGGAAGAACCAGCAGAAGAAAAATCGGATAATTCCCTGGAGAACGATTTTAACTTTAACGCAGAACCAATGGATAAAAAGGTTTTCATTGTTAAAGAGATGCTCGTTGCCATGGCCAAAGGTGGCAGAAAAGCAGAAGCTAAAGAAATTCTTACTAAAAACAAAGTGCCAGCACTGTCTAAATTGGGTGATGCAGAGGAAAAAATCTTAGTTAAGATTTATAACGAGGTGAAAAATGCGCAGTAATAATTTAAATGGTAAAGCTTATCCAATAGCAGACCATAGCACCCGAGGTCATGCAGATTTATCACCAAGTGCAGCGCACAGATGGATGCTCTGTCCAGCATCCGTACCGTTTCAAAAGAAACTAGGTATTGTGTCAGAGTCTAGCGAATATGCAGCAGAGGGAACCGCAGTTCATGAAATAATTGAGCGTTGTCTAAAAGATGGTGCAGAGCCTATTGATTTCATAGGGAAAGCACTGTCAGTGGATAAATTTGAAAAGACCATCACTGAGAAAATGGCAGATAATGCCGCAGTCATGGTAAATTTCTGTCGCATGAAAAAATCAGGCAACTCTGATCTGTATTCAGAGATTTATCTTGATTTGTCTGATATGTTCATTGATGGTTTAGATGGTGGAACAGCCGATTGTGTGATTATTTCCCATGATAAAAAATCTGCTGTTATTGCAGATTACAAGAACGGTGCTGTTAAGGTTGATGTAACTTATAATCAGCAGTTGCTAATCTATGCAGTTGGGGCAATAGACCGCTTTGAGTTACCGCAAGACTGCATTGTGGAACTTGCAATAATACAACCAAATGTGTATAAGGAACCTCAATTATTCAGTATTACCGTATCTGAAATTGAAAAGTGGCGTGATAACATTCTTGTACCATGTGCGTTGCGGTGCAGTGATGAAAATCCGCAGTTTGTGCCAGGTGAAATTCAGTGTAAATACTGCCCTTGCTCCGGTCAATGCCAGCATCAGAACAGCTATTTGATGGAGCAGACAAAGATTGATTTTTCTACTGTTCCGAGCGCAGACGCTCTAACCGCAGAGCAGAAATTAAAAATTTTTTCTGCTGCTGAACAGATCAAAAAATTTATAGATGAAGTTGTGAAGTCTGTAACTGCTGAAATGCTGGAAGGTCATAAATACAGCGGCTTGAAGTTGGTACGAAAAGCCACTAAAAGAAAATTCACAGAATTAGCTAGTGATGTGGTAATGAGTCCACTTCTGGACTATCTCGATGAAGAAGAAGTTTTTGAGCGTAAGATTAAAGGTATTACGGAGATTGAAAAGCTTCTGAAAAAGCGAGGTATAAAAGACTATAAAAAAATTGTAGATAGCTGTACTGAAAAACCGGATGGTGAAGTAATTGCAGTTGAAGAATCAGATAAACGTGCGGAGTATATCCCACAAATTGAAGTGAAAAAGTAAAACAGTAAAACAGAGGTAATTAATTATGAGTACTAAAGTTGTTATAAAAGACGTTATCGGCAGTTATGTATATCTGCGTGAAGCACGTGAAAATCAGAACGGCGAAAAAGATTATTCTATGCAGATTATTCTGCCAAAAGACCATCCGCAAGTAGAACAGATTAAAAAGGCGATTGTGGAAGTTGCAAAAGAGCATTTCGGAGAAAAAATAAAAGTGTCTATGCTCAAAATTCCACTGCGAGACGGTGACACGGAGAAAGACAGCCCTGAATACAAAAACTGTTATTTCTTTAATGCGAAAGCTAAAAAGCAGCCGCAGATTGTCAATAAATACAACGAATACGCAAGCGAGAAAGACCTTGATGATTATTGTTATTCCGGTGCGACTTTCTGTGTATCTGTGAGTTTCTTTGCTTTTGATAAACAGGGTAATAAGGGAGTTTCAGCCGGACTTAATGCGGTAATGCTTAGAAAACAAACCGAGCGTATAGATGGCAGTGTTAATGCTCAGGAAGAATTTGGAGAGTTCGCAGAAAAGCCAGCGCAAGGCGGTGATTTTGGCGGCCTTGATGATAGCGAATTTGCCGATGATGGCGAGGACATAGATTTTTAATTTTTGTCATGTGTTTATCCTTAAAATTAAAGCGGTGGGAAACTGCCGCTTTTTTCAGAGGTCAATAAAAATAATTTTGGGAAATAAGGAAAACCAATTATGAAATTTGAAGATATAACACTAAAAAATATACGTACACTGCCGCTTGCCGGTATAGCTTTTCATCGGGTTAATTCAACAGAGTGCAGACTATTAGAATCAATAGACGCTGAAATGATTTCAATCTTAAACCGTGACTGCGGTCCTGATGCAGTGTATAGAGAATATGAGAATGATACCGTTATCAAAATAGAATATACCAATATTAACGGTGGAATTTACGAAGATATTTATTTGGCAGAGAGAGATTAATCATGGAACTAGACCCAAAAATTAAAGTTAAAAAAATATTTGACTGTTTTTCAGATTATGAAGAAATAAAAAAATATTTTGACAAAGAAGTATATTGCGCAGATTTTATTGAAAATTTTTCAAATTTGAAACTTTATACTAACAAAAAAATTTTCAAATATTTTTATCCGCAAGCGTGCAAGCCTTTCTTGTGTGTTGGTCAGCAGTACAGATATATTCTGCCAGCTGAATTTGTGGAACAAGAAAAGACGTATCGAGCCTTTACTATTGATGAATTTCTCAATCATTTTGATATTGGTGAAGTGATAGTTTTCAGAAGTAAAACCACGCCATACTATGTGTTACATGTGCTGTTTGCTGGCTATGTTGAAACCGGCAGAAATGACGATATGAATATCATTCTGGGGCAACACCGCTATTCTTTGCAAGAGTTATTCAGCAGTTATGAATATGACGGTGGCGATAATTGGTTTAGTTTTGGAGTTGAAGAATGATTGAGTTTTTAACCGATACACTCGAAGTATTAAAACTGATAGCACAAATTGTTATTCTGGTAGGCTGTCTTGTAATTCTGTTAGCTATACCATTTATTGCGTATTACTGCCCTCAAAAGCCTGAAGAAACACCAAGGTTTATTTTAAGAATAAAAATTAAAGATAATAAGAGGTAGAAGAATGAAAATAACTGAAATATCTAAACCTATATTAGATATCCTTAGGGATAAGGGATTTGTAGGACATTTTGTCGTGACAATTTATCGTCATGGTGCGGAATACGCTAAAATTAAAGGATACAAGCCAAATACAGCAGCTTTCCCATATGATTTTAACTGCGAACTACAAAATAAAATAAACGAAATTTGCTATAAAATCGTTTCTGGTGCAATAGTCGATGGTAAATTTACTTTTGACATATATGGCAAAATTGAATATTCGTATGCAGGTGGAGATTGGAATGACTGAAACTGAAAAGAAAGAACATCTGAAAAAAGTCTATACAGCATTTTACGCACAGACTGATACTGTAAAAGATTTTTGCGAGCAGAATATGTCACATATTGTGCAACTACAGAAACATCAGGGTTATTGTAATAGTCCGCTATACAAATTTGATGGCAAAACTACAGCATTAGCGTATACGCTCTATAGCGTGTCACAAATATGCAAGGATTTACTAGAGCATATCGAAAATGAAATTGTGAAGTTGTCAGAGGTGGAAAATGGAACAGAAGAAAATAATTGATAGTGTAGAGAAACCAAGTCATTACACATTCGGAAAATATGAATGTATTGACGTTATCGAGGAATTATCTGAGCAGAATTATCTGCAAGGTGCAGAAGGATTTCTATACGGTAATATAATCAAATATTTGTGGCGATACAAACATAAGAACGGTATAGAAGATTTAGAAAAAGCCCGATGGTACCTAGACAGATTAATTTCAAATACAGAGAATGACTATAAACCTGTTGGAGAAAAAGAAAAATGATATTTAGTGACGGTAGAAAAATAACTCAAATTAATACGAATTTAGTTATTAAAGTGATTAATTTAATTGATGTTGTTACTGAAATTAAAGAGAAAACTCTAAATTTTCCATTTCACAGTTTTAGCTTGTTGTTTGTTAATAGTAGCGGAACACACATAATACGATATTCAGATATGTTCGAAGAATCCAAGAGCGCAGTTATCCATCAATTAAATAAAATTTTAAGATTTCCGCAAAATTATATAGATGTAAATGTATTTATGACTACAGTCGAACCGCCTGAACATGATAGAACATATATATTGGGGGAAAACAAGAAATGGAACTAGAAGATAATTTCGAGGATAATTTTTTCAATCAGCAGTGTGAGGCACTCCGCACCGGAACAGAAACCAAAAAGAATTATGTGGAAGATATGCTGGAGTATGACGATTTGCTGATGTATCTCAATTATGAAGTATTCCACGGTGATACTGATTTGATGTATGAGAAATTGGCAGAATATTTCAGTGATGATTATGACCGTTACTGTGAAAAAATTATTGATAATTGGATAAGTGGGGAATAGAAAAATGGCTAGACCAATAAGGGAAATTTTAAACAGCGATATAAATTATTTTGAGAAAAAAGTTAATAAATATAAAAATCAGCAGATTACCATCAAAAAAGAATTAAAAGAATTGAAGAAAAATTCTGCTCAAAATGTAGATGCAATTCTGAAAAAATTAGAGTATCTGGATAATCTTAATAATACAGTTATCCGCCATGATAGATTGTTGGAATATTTGAAAAATTATGCTGAAAAATATTTTGAAGAAGAAAATTAATTTTTAAATTTTTTGTGGGATAAAAATATGGAAAAAACAGCTATAACGTGTGACGTGGAGTGTTACCCTAATTATTTTCTTGTGACATTATATCGTGTTTCAGATGGTAAGACAGCATACTTCGATATGTATAATAACACCCTTAAACCGAGCGCATTAGAAAATTTACGTTCTATGTTACAGCGTTATACTGTTGTTACTTATAACGGCAATTATTACGATTTGCCGTTAATTTACATGCTTCTTTCCGGCTGTAATAATTCCACACTGAAAGAGTATTCTGATAGACTCATTCAGCAGAGAATCAAACCCTGGGAAATTGAGAGAATTTACAAAGATTTCACGATTGACACAATAGATTTAATAGATTTGTGCCCTTTACAGTCTACCCTTAAAATTTATGGTGGTAGACTGCATACAAAGACTATGCAAGATTTGCCACTGCCCCCAGATGCACAAATACCACTTGAAAAAATAGATACCATCAGAAAATACTGCCGGAATGATACACGCATAACCGCAGAATTGTACAACGAATTGTCCTTTAATTTACAAATACGTGAAAAATTAGGTGCTGAAATTGGAGTAGATTTGCGCTCAAAAGGCGATGCGAAAATTGCAGAAACTTTAATCATTAAAAAAATTTATTCAGACTGCCAGACTGTCAAACCACAAAACATAGTTAAACCTGGAACAGTATATTATTATACTGCACCAAAATTTATCAAATTTGAATCTGCACTGTTGCAGCAGATTAAATATCAATTTGAGACTTTACCATACACCGTGGCAGATAACGGTCATGTAAATTTTGAATTTGAGAATAAGAAAAAATCCTATAATTTCAGTTTTTACGGCACAAAATACACTTGCGGCATTGGTGGGCTTCACTCGTGCGAGAAGTCAGTATGTTACAAGGCTACTGACACTATGATAATTGAAGATAACGATGTAACAAGTTATTATCCATCTACCATATTAAATAATCGCTATTTCCCTGAATCTCTAGGTATTGAGTTCTACAATGTATATAAAGACATTGTAATTCGTAGAATAACAGCTAAGCATCACGGAGATAAACTCACTGCCGCCGCTTTAAAAGTTCCGATTAATGCTTGTTTTGGGAAATTCGGCAGCAAATATTCAGCATTATATGCACCGGATTTAATGATAAATGTGACGGTTACAGGGCAGTTGTCATTACTGATGTTAATTGAAATGCTGGAACTGAATCACATTCACGTAATAAGTGCAAATACAGATGGTATAGTGACGTATTACGATAGAAGTTTGAAAGATATCAAAGACAGCATAATTCAGAGATGGTCAGAATTGACAGATTATGATATGGAAATAACACCATATAGCATATTAGCATCGAGAGATGTTAATAATTATGTGGCAGTAAAAACAGATGGTCACTGTAAAGGCAAGGGCGCATACGCAGACTTATCAGAAGAATATTATCACTTGCGCTCAAATCCCGATGGTGCAATAAGCTATACAGCAGTTCGCCAATTCCTGATAGACAACACACCGATTGAGGAAACAATAAGGGCATGTAAGGATATAAGGCAATTTGTAACTATTAGAACTGTGAACGGTGGGGCAGTGTATAATGGCAAGCTGATAGGCAAGTCAATCCGCTATTATCATGCTAGTGATAGCCTGGAGTCGTTTTTCTATTCAGATAATGCTAGTCCTACAACCGCCGGGCATCTTGTACCGTGTACGCTTGGCACCGTTCCATGTATGACACTGCCGGAAGAACTGCCGGATAATATCGACTATGAATATTATGTGCAGTCTGCTTATGACGCTTTGACAGAATTGGGAATTAATGTATAATATCACTGTTTGAATTCTATCGGTACTTCAAACACTTGACTCATGATGTTATGCACCATCATGAGTCGCCAAATTTTCATAAATTTTTCTTATTATTCCCATAATCCATCTCAAAAGACTGCCATGTCCAGCAGTCTTTTTTATTTCCCAAATTTAGTGATTTATATCACAAATTGGATTAACTTATAATAAATATATTTGTATTTAATCCTAAATTATATATAATACTTAATAGACAAGGGAAATAAATCAATCAGCCAAAAGAGGTATAAATTATGAAAAGAATTATCATGCGAGACAGTTTAACTAGAAAATATACTGTTATAACTAAATCTATTCAGAATGATTGTTTTGTGAATAAGCGTAAAGTTGACAATATCGGGTTTTACGAATTGGTAGACTGCTATAAAAAAGCTGGCTATAAAATCATTAGATGTTATTCTGGAACAGTAAACGAATGGGGCAATATGTGCGATATGAACGATTTAACATCAGAATTGAGCATTTACGACAGATACAGCACCAAATATGACACCGTAACAGATTATAAAATGGTATTGCAGAAAGTTATTCATATTTTGACTGTAGCAATTAAAGCTAACAGCACAAGTAAAGCTGAAAAAATGTTATTAAGAACTATTGTTGCTGATATTTGCAGATATACAGCAGTGAATTACAGACTTGCTTCAGTTCCAATGGCCGTATTAAAACACCTGAAAAATGTTGAAGAAACTCCGGCAATTACAGTATTAAAAAGAGATTTAACCGATTTGTTAGGCAAATCACATTTTTAATGTAAAATAAATTTGTATTTGTTCCTAAATTATGTATAATACTTAATAGAAAAGGAACAAATTTAACACCAACCAAAAGAGGTAAACATTATGACAGATAAGAATCTTGAAGAATTACAAAATGTTCTTAAATCAGCTTTAAAATTACGGGAAGGAATGAATAACTGCATGTGTTCAATCGTGCTAAATCGTGATACCGGTAATCTTCTTGAGATGGAGCAATTTAAGCGTTTATCAAAGGCTAGATATTACCTTGACACATCAATACAGCTAATTGAGGATGAAATTGAATCAGAGATGGTAAAGAGTGGCAAAATGTAAGAGAGCGAGGTAATAATTATGTTAAAGCACACTTTTAGATTAGTTAAAGTAGTTGAATGTGGTAATCTGGGATATACATCAGTTGTGGAACTTTCCACAATACCGGAGAAATGGATTAACCATACTCAATTCGGGCGGTGCAGAATTACATCGTGCGAAGAAAAAGAATCACACTGCGGACATGGCCAGGGATGCTTCAGTGTTGAAGATGTTACACGTCCTATAGCGAGCATTATGGAGCGTGTACAGGCTTTCAAACGTGCCGGATATAAACTTATCGTATGGAATGAATAATATGTGGAAAAAGCCTATCCCTATAACTATTGATGGTAATACTTTCAGCAGTATCCGTAAATGCTGTGAGTATTACGGCATAAAGCCTAATACCCTATTTAATAAAATGCGCCGTAAAAAAATAAGTGCTACTGACGCAATACTTGACAGCATAAGACCTACATACCAATACCAGGTTGACGGTATGCAGTTTAACAGAATTGTAGACATGGCTAAATATTACAATATACCACGTTCTACTTTAGGCTATCGGCTGTTGCGAGGGTGGTCGATATCTGACGCTGTGCATTTACCGCTTAACGGCAGACGCACACTGAAACGATATCGAATTGGTAGCGAGTACGGAACCGCCAGGGAACTAGCAGAAAAATATGGTATTCCTGTTGATAAAATTTATAAAATTTATGGTAGTAAAAAATGATTTATTTATATTATTTTCTGCTGATTTTAATTATCGTTCTGATTTTATTTTTCAGCAGAAAGCAGAAAAATAAAAATATAAAGCGGTACTATAACAATAAATGGGAGGAATAAATGAAAAAATGTAAAGACCACAAAGGCAACGAGTTTAACAGCATAGTTGAAATGTGCGACTATTGGCATATATCGCCATACTGCTATTACTTGCGGACTAAAAAATTAAAGTGGGATATAAAAAAATCCCTAACCACACCGCAAAGAGAGAAAAAAACCAAAACTGATAATGTTTGTGAACTGTTACAGCGTCACGGAATTATACGGCGTGTACAGACTTTTAAAAAATTAATTAAAGATGGTTACACCATCGAGCAAGCTATCGCTGAAATTAAGCAGCAGATAGCGGATGAAATAAAAGAAAGAGCAAGGATGTTATAGAGGTCATAATAATGGAAAAAATAAAATTACTACCACACCAGGAACGAGCCATAAACCACACTTCACACATGAAACGTGTAGCCTATTATCACGATATGGGACTTGGAAAAACTTTTACCGGGTCTGAAAAATTATTGAGTTTGGGATATAACAAAAATCTGATTATCTGCCAAAAGTCAAAAATCGTAGATTGGAAGAACCACATCAAAAAATATTATGATGTAGCTGTTTTTGATTTAACGGAAAATAAAAAAGTTTTGCCAAATTTTTTAAATTGCAATAATCGTGCGGTTGCAATTATAAATTACGATTTAATTTTCAGAAGGGAAGAACTTTTAAATATTGAAAATTTAGCTTTACTGCTTGATGAAAGTTCTTTAATTCAGAACGAAAAAGCCAAAAGAACTAAATTCATTCTAGCGTTAAAATCTGTTGCCGTTGTCCTGTTGTCGGGAACTCCGGTCGGGGGCAAGTATGAAAATTTATACAGTCAATTAAAACTGTTAGATGTCAAAATGACAAAATCAGCGTATTGGAACAAGTTTATACGCTGGCACCTAGAAAGTTACGGCACCGGAGTACCATTTAGACGTGTTGACGGATATAAAAATGTGGATGAACTTGTCGAACTGTTGCAGAACCACGGAGCAGATTTTTTAAAAACTTCTGATGTTATCGAACTTCCAGAACAAAATTTTATAACTGTTGAACACCCTACCTCAAAAGACTATCGGCAATTTATGAAAACCGGAATTTATACCGGGAAAATAGCAGATAGTGAAGTTGAATTTATCGGCGATAATCCATTAAAAAAATTACTGTATGCACGTCAATTGTGCAGTTATGGCAATTCTGAACGTCTTGAAAGACTGAAAGATTTAGTTGACTCATGCGATAAAAGATTAGTTATTTTCTATAACTTCACTGCAGAATTAACAGCTATGAAAAAGGCTATTGGCAATATCAGACCATTTTCAGAAGTGAACGGAACAAATAAAAATTTATCGCACTATGATAAATGGGATAATTCCATAACATTTGTACAATATCAATCTGGAGCAATGGGTCTGAATCTACAGAAAGCAGATACCATAATATATTTCAGTCTGCCGCTATCGAGTGAACTTTTTGAGCAAAGTAAAAAAAGAATACATAGGATAAATCAAAAAAACAAATGCACATATTACATTTTCATGTGTGAAAATTCAGTGGAGCAGAAAATATATAACACTCTCCAGGAGCGCAAAGACTATACCGACAAATTATTTGAAAGGGATTTTTTACAATGTTAGAAAAAGTTTTTGAAAATAAAATAAAAAAATTATTGAAAGAAAAGCAAGCCTATTATGTTAAGTTTTTCGGCTGCGGAATTACCACCGCTGGAACACCCGATATATTAGCATGTGTTAATGGTCATTTCCTCGGGATTGAGTGTAAAGCTGACAATGGCAGATTATCGGAAATGCAACGCTTGAAATTAAAGGCTATTCAGTCTAGCGGCGGCATTGGAATTGTAGCGGCTCCGTGTGCATGGTATGACGTTGTAAAGCTGATAAACTGTATATCTTATGGTGAGTTAGACAATGCACGAATAATAGCAGATACAATTAATTCAAAATGGAAATTATAAGAGGTCAATAATGGAAAAGAACGAACTTCAATTAGCAATTTACTCAATTCATTCAGACTATAAAAAACTATCAACAGATTTTGAAAAATTAAAAAATCTAGTTACCGAGTGTTTACAGAATGAAACAATAGAACGTCATGGCATGGATATTTTTAACTTAATAATGGATTTAGATTACCATTTAGACCGTATCTATGTGCCACTGAATGACGCTTATAATGATATTTTTGTGCGGAGTAAAAAATAATGAAAAAATTATATGACTGCTTTCTATTTATATGCTCAATAGCATTATGCGTATCTGCTTTATGGCTGATTGCAATAGAAATTACCGATACACCAGATGTGTATATGAGTTATGAAACTAAAGTATGCAGAAAAGTGATAATTTACGATGGACCTAATGAAATTCGTGGCTCATGTAAAAAACTGCCAAAAAAATATAATATTGTGTGGGTGAAGTAAAAAAATAATTTTTGCAGAATAAAAAAAATCTCTCCGAGGTCACCTAGAGAGATTTTGTTTTTTTACCAACCAATTAAAAGGAAATTATATGAAATTATATACAGACTGTTAATATTCTACATATTTCTAATCTTATGCGCAAGTGCCAGCGCACCAATATCGACTATGGTTTGATCTGAATTGTCAGACAAATATTTCACACCACTAGAATACATCGCATTGAAAATCTGTGTATTGCTTATTCGCTGATTATCTATAATCTCAATAGCGTTACTTTTTATGTGTTCCAGCAGATTTTGAAGTTTCTGCGTCTGTTCTTCTGTCATTTTCAGTATTCCTTATCAGATTTATATCTAATTCTTCAATAGTGTTATTATTTGGAGTATTTATTTTCTGTTCCTGGTTCAGTCCACACAACGCTCTTAATTGACTAATTCTGCTATCAATGATATTCGCAGTATAAACATTCGCATTATACCATTCGGCAGCAGTAATATCATTTGGAGTGAAATTAGAGCGATTAACGGTGCTGAACCATTGGTACAATACCATCACAGAGTTTTCAGACTCAATTCTAGGGCGCTTTATACCTTCAACCACATATATGAATACTTTTCCATTACTTAATGGGTGCACATGGTTCCACCATCTTGTAAGTGTGACCATTGCCGGATCTGGGATTTCCACTGATGAATCTTTTGAACTTTTGGCAAGTTTCCACTTTGTGCCGTTATCATCAGTAAACGACAACGGCATATTTAAGTCTTTGAATTGTGTCAATCCTATAGGCTGTTTTTGTGCCGTGATAGAATTGATTAAATTTGTATTCAAATTTGGAATATTCGCATTTAAATTTGGAATATTTTGATTAATCAACATCTAATTTTCTCCACATTTTTAACAGAGCAGTTGATAAATGAATTAAATTTTTTCTAGCATCTTCACCGCTTTTCAAATCTTTCATAAACTCGTTGTATTCCATGACAACAATATCCTCAATAGTGTGGCCATTCCATGTTTTAGGCTCATCCCTTTCAACTTCTGCACACCAATCCATGAACCTTTGATCTGTTTCTGTAGGCTTAAATTTTTTACTGATAATCTCAATCATAATTTATTTTCCTTATTCAAAAAAGCCACTGTAAAAAGTGGCTTTGAAAAAAATAACACAACAATTAAAAAATGCTATGCTGAAGTTGTCGGAGTAGCCTTGTTCGCCTGAATAGCGGCAATTATAGCGGCAGTCTGATTTGACTGTGATGCGGCCAACTGTGCAGATAGCATCGTTAATTTTTCAGTCAAATTCTTTTCTGCAACACTTGCGGCTAAAGCATTCTGTGTATCACAGAGTTTATCTCTAAGTGCTTGTGTCTGAATTTCACGCTGTAATTCACGATTTGCACAACCCTCTTGCTCAATGGCTCTTAACACCTGGCAACAACACTGTTGCTGTTGTGCTGCTAATTCTTGAGCCTGAAGCCGATTAGCGCCGTTCTGCTCTACAATAGCCAGCTGATTATTAAAACCTTGCTGTGCGATGTTGGCATTTAACCCACCAAAACCCTGACACATAGCTAGATTTGTAGCATTAGAGTTCTGTGTTTCTGCTAGAGTATTCGCACTGATAGCCGCTGTTATGCTGTCTCCGGTGCTGTTAATCAGATTACCTAAGAATTGGTTCTGTGATGAAGTCTGTGTCAGAAAATCCCTATCTGCTGAACCAATTGCATTTGACAGATTACCAATGCTCATATCTGATAACTGTGTCTGTATTCCGGTCAACATCCCAGAATTGTATGCAGTGTCATTACCGCCGTTACGATTACCCCACGGTCCGCCATTTCCCCATAAAGAACCGAGAACCAAACCGCCGATTGCACCAGCACCGAGCGATAAAGCATTGCCGCCGCCAAACCCATTTTCAGGAATTAAAGTTCTAGTAATTTCATCCATTTTTGCTTTCTCCATTTTTCTAAAATGCATAGATAGTATATATGAATACTTTTAGAAAAATTTGAGATAGTCAAAATGTGTTTATTTCGTCACAGAATTTATATTTTTCTGATTTATCGCTTTTAGGCCGTTTCGCAAAACAGATGGAATAATTGAGCCATATCCCAGATTTTCGATATTTTCTAAGATACTGCCACTCTCATTAATGAGATATGCGATAATTACCGCCTGGCGAATATAATTTATTCCGGTGCTTTGGTCAACACCATTTGCAATTACTACCATCAGAAAAATAAAAATTTTTTTGATAATTCCCTTTCCACCAACACTGCTTGACCAATTACCGGATTTAATGGCATACCATGAGCCTGATAGATAATCTATAACCACAAAGACAAAAAGCCATATCAATGGTATATCCACACCACCAAGCAGAAATAAGACTGTACTGATAATTGATGCACAGCAGACAGAAAACCAAGAAGGAAAAAAATTACAAATTAGCATTGATAATCTCCAACAGTTCAGCAATTCGGGATTTTAAGATTTTATTTTCAATGAGATACGCAATATTTTTTTGGTATTCAGATTTTTTTATTTCGCTTTTGGAGTGTTTTAAATCATCGCTCAAAGTTTCAATTAATGAATCTAGTTCACTGTCTTGATAATCTTCCACTTTTCGACCTTCAAAAATTTTTCTTTCTTTTGTTCTTCTGCTTTGAAGTCCTGGCAATTTTTTACCACCGGCAAAAACCCATTTATCAAATTCTTTTGCAGCATAAAAAAATTTTTTCTGTAATAATAATTTTTTTAATGTGGATTTATTAAAATTTCCAATTCCAATGTTAAAGACAAAACTCACAAGTGCGTCAAATTCACAATGTAGAAGTGGCAAGTCTAAATCATTGATAGTTTGCTCAAAAATTTTTAAGTCTTTTCGTAAAATTTGATCTGCCATAAGTTCGGATATTTCAGAATCAGGATAAACATTTTCAGTATGACCATAACCTATTGTATAAACTCCGGCCGGGCATTTGTACGCTTTTAATCGTAAACCCTCAAATTTTTTGATTACGGTTATCATGCTTTCAGATGTTTTCAGATTTTCACACATTTAGCCACCTATCAATTCTGAAGAACGACCAACAAAATGAAAAATAAAATAACAATTAGTAACTCTCTCATAATTTACAGTTCTCACAATTTGCAGTTATTTCATAACTTGCACCATTCCAATAACGAGTTGAACCTAGTAGCTAATCGGTCACATTCTGCTGAAATATCCAAACTTTCTTTAATCTTTCGCTGTAGTTCGCTTTCTGTGTAACATTTAAGGTGGGATTGATTTGTGGCTTTTGGGGACACGGTTGAACTGTGGGGATTGGAACTGTTGCACAGCTTGTCAGTGTCAATACTGATAACATCGCGCAGATTTTCAATATTAATAACATCTTCATTGTGCTGTTTCTCCAATTCATCAATATAGTTTAGATATTCTGAAACAATCTTGTTCTGTTTGTCTGTTAAAGTTCTTTCTGTTTCAATTATTTTCTGATAATTTTTTTCACTTTCGACACGCAGAACTTCATCATATTTTTTTGTAGCGGTTTCATATCCAGAACGGTAATAATGAACTCCGACAAAAAAATATGACGCAATAAAAATTATTCCTGTTGCGCCAATACAGACTAATTTGAATTTATCAAACATTTTTATTTTCAGATTTTTTATTTTTACTTTGGAGCATTTCCCAATCATCAGACTGCATCATTGCACAAAAAAATCTATATTTTTCAGAAGTTTCTTCAAAATCTAGTTCTTCTGTTCCCTGATAAAAAAATTTTTTTGACAGTTCATAATCTTTTTTTATTACACAGATTTTCCATGAAAAAAAATTTTTATTTACAAAAAAATATTCCCCATCTGGTAATTCTGCCACTTTGGAATATAAATCAAAAATTCGCATATCTTATTTTCTCCACATAGAAAACAGCAGATACAGTTCTATGACAATTATAGCACTGCCAATAATGTCAATATATGTATGCATATCACAAATATTTATCATTTATCTTTATGCACTTATTCCCCTTCCTTGAAATAAACCCAACAGTGCAATTCACCACCATGGTTTTCAGTTATGACTTTGTAAATTTCACAGTCTGAATATTTGGCAACAACCTTATCACACTGTTCCTTGCTCATTTTACTTCGTACAAATTTTTTCATGAACTCATCGCCTTGATAGTCAGTTTGCACAAAATAAACTACTTCCGGTTGTTGTTGATACCAATTTTTGAGCGTTATCATTTGTTGTTATTCCCTTTCTCCAATTCTTCAATTCTAGCTGTTAATTGACTGATTTCAGTCTGTAAATCTTCAATTTTCTTTTCTGCATTTTCTAGTGTATGTGTAGATGCAGATTTTGATTTGATTATAGGTTCTTCAATCTTCTCACATTGTTTAATTTGGAATTGCCTAGTTCCGTCTTCCTTTGCGTCTATTTCTTCAATGTAGCAACCGTTTTCGTTGCACCAATTAGCTTTGTTTGTGTAGTCTTTATCATCAGCAAAGATTAAACCGATTTCGTATTCCATATTTATTTTACTCCTTATTTCCAACTGCCGATTGCGATGTATCGCCAGCTAAAACCGCTTGTGTTTGTGGACACGGGTGTGAAATTTGACGCTGTAATGCTAGATATCCAACCATTGTAAAATTCTGCGCCAAAGCGTGTGATCGTCAAAGCTGTCGAGTTATTAACAAAAGTTTTTGGAAATGATACGATATTTCCTGATATGTAAAACATACCCCAACAAATCTGAATCCCATTTGAATATCTTATGTATCCATTACCTTGTTCTTCGATTGTATCTACTATGTGACTGTTAAATGTCATATTGTCGTTAGCGTCAGTATCAATAGTTTTTCCATCTAGGCTTATCGAACCGACAACAGGTGCATTGGAAAATGTCTTAATACCGCCTACAGTTTGATTACTGTTTAAATCTACTGCATTAGCATCATGTACATCTAATTGTGTTGTTACACCATTTATCACTAAATTAACTTTACTTGTAGGATTAGCCATTTATTTGTATCTCCAATGTTTCTGTATTGCTGTCATAGTTAAATACTGTTGCTGTAGTGACCTAATATGTTACTGTTAATGTTTCCGTTGTGCTGTCATAGCTGAATGTCAAATTTGCATTTGTAAGCACTTTGTTGCCATTAAATGTCATATTGTCATTAGCGTCAGTATCTATAGTTTTTCCGTCTAAATTTATTGAGTTGACAACAGGCGCATTAGAAAAAGTCTTAATACCGCCAACAGTCTGATTATTTGACAAATCTACGCACTGAATATTCACAGTTTTATCACTGCTAGAATTTGCTGTAAATGTATCAACTGTTGTACCATTCTGCTGAATAGTCAGTGCACCATTATTCACATCTGGAACAGTGATATTTATTGTTTCATCCGTTGCCTGATTTGCGCTGAAAGTTCCAACAGTATCACCATTTTTCTGAATTGTAAGTGTACCATCGCCCGGACCGCTTGCACCTAGCAGATTATCTAATTCTTGCCAATTATGGTACAAGTCTGCGTACCAATCCCGACTGAACTTTTCAGGAACTATAATGCCGTTCGGCAAAACTGTACTCGCCATTTTCTTAATCTCCTATAAATTAATAACTCTGTCCATAAGGTGAAGTTCCATAACTTGAAACCCCGTAACCCTCTCGCATCGGTAAATCATCCGTGAATATACTGCTATCGTACATAGTTAATTCAATCGTGCAATTCTTTTCACTAGGTCTGATTTTCTCTACCCAACATGGCACGATAACAGCAGACACAATTCTAGGCAACTCAATATCTGTACCATACCACGTTACAGGTAAAGTCGCTCTGAATGATTTTCTGTCTATCCAATCATTATAGGCGATTGACAGCAAGTGTGGTTGCCCCTCTTCATCCGTAATGAAAAAAGCTGTCGGTCTATGAGAAACACTGCCACTGCCGCCATACTGCTCTGCAGTCAACGGCGGATTAATTTCAATTACTCCGTTGCTGTAATCAGTAATTCTGCCGGAATAGCCATTATTCGCCCAATTTGAACTAGCCACTATGTATTCATCATCATAATTCGGCTTGTGCCGCATTTCTGCGGTCAACATACCGCATGTAGGCTCATCCACAACTAAGCCGACAAAGTCTTTATAGTTACAATTCAGACTGTCAAATTCTGTCGTTATACTGAATTTAATCCTATTTCTTAATATGGTGCGTAATCTTCTAGCACCCATAGCGACTGCTTGTGCTTTTTCTGTCACTCCAAATAACTGCAATTTTTCTTGATATATAGATGTTGGATAATCAGTAACTTCTATTGTGCTGTACTGACTGCTAGACATATGAATATATACTGTAGCTGTCTTGTAGGTCTCAACGTCTGTATATTGTACTTCAATTTCTTCAGCATCATCCCGCCGTGGAAGTGCCACATCAATTTTCAGATTTGAATAATTTTGCGGTGAAAAAATAAAGCTGTAATCTGTCGGACCCGACAAATGTGCAGCATCCCAACTTCCACCCTGTTCATAATCTATATTTGGATGTTCCCCAATCTGTACAATTTGTAATCCGTCTGCTCTTGTGGATAATTCAGAATAGCCAATGTGCAGAATGTCAGACAGCACATTCAATAGTGTGTTATCACTGTCTAAAGTGCCGTTAAGGTCTAAGCCTCGAACGTTCCATATAGCGTTCATATCAACAAGATTATCAATATGCAGCAGACTTGCAAATTTGGAATGGTCGCAGATATACTTCACTGCCGGAGCAAGTGCGCTGGTAGGCTCTAATACATTAGTTTGAATGTTTGGTAACATTCGAGTAAATAATGTGCTGATTTGATTATCAGACATTTCAGATAATGTTTCACTTCCACGGAACCGCATTAACAGAACTGTAATATCATCATAAGACTGCGGATTTGCGATAACAGATTTTAATCCGGTCCATTTCACCACATCACTATAATGCGTTGTATCGTCTGAATGTTCTTCTGTTAATCTGTAGCAACGGAAATACCAATCACCTTTTGGCAAGTCGAATTTTTCAGTTATACCTACTGCATCCATTCCGGTCGATGTGTACTCACCATTAACGAACTTCTTGATACCGTTGCTTGTTAAAGTAACATCTCTATGTTGCCATTCGAGGTCGCCTTTTCTCTGATATTCAATTCTGACTGTAACATAGTATGATTCAATATCGCCGCTGTCATTTCTGCGATAAATACCACCAGGCGCATATAAATCCACTTCAATTTCAGATACATCTACTCCAATAGGTGAAGCACGATAAGGACCGCACATCGAATTATTTATATCTTTAGTCGAAAAACCTTGTGTGATATTTTCGACGACTGCATTTCTCTGAATTGAGTCTACTGCCCAGAATCCCGTCCAATCTGGATACAAATTACCATTACTATCGCATCTGTGTAGCATAACTTTAGTCACTGATGGAGCATAGCACGGTGCATCTTCCCACTTGCCACCAATCTTGACTTGCTTGAAGTATTGGTATATGTCGGTAAATTCTCTGCCCTTGTAGTCCTTATCTGAACGCATAATATCTTGATTGTAGACTCTGTGGTTTTGGTGCGGGGTGGTAAATAATCTCTTTGCATTATCACTGCTTAAATTACTCTTGCTATTAACAAGTATAGGTGAATCTAAATCTGCGCTGAAATTGTTTTCACCATATACAGCAACGACTTTATAATAGCCGTTATCGTCAACAGTGCCTCTACGATTATCATAGAAATCCCAAATACCCTCAGGGGTAGCCGTTACACGAACGGCAACGCAGTTATGGCCAAGTGCTCCTACTGTTCCGGCGTGTTCGTGGTCAAGACACAAATAGTTCGCTTTATAGGTCTGAGTGCCATCTGTTATCACGAATTTCCAATCGGAGTCGGTTTCTTCAATACCATACGATGGGTCAGTTTCCCAACCCATGCGAGAATCAACCTTTGTCGGTACGAGCGAACCGAAAAAGTCCTCATATAAAAATGCTGACTCAATGTGTTGTGCTGCATCATCATAAGGCAGTTTGAAACACAACGAATCGCAGTATAACCACTGTGTCGAATATGCCGACCCCATGTGGTAATTTGTGCCGATTAGTGGCATAGCAAACTTAAGCGGTTTATTTGCGATAATATCGACTGTTTTACCGATTAAGTCTTTGCGATGGCACTCGGTGACCTTTGCTCTCACGCAGTACGCAATCTGCACTTTAAATACAGCATTGGTTTTCAAGCGTGAGTTCCACAGTTTATAGGTATCGCCACTGTTAATTTTAATCTCATAAGATAGTGGAGTACTTCCGAATAGAATTGTAGGTGTTGCTTGGTAAAGTGAACCGTATCTTCCCTGATAAGAAACACTGCCGCTTATGCCGTCAGTAGCGTTCATACCTGATGGACTATAACAGTCAATTCTGCAATTATCCGGCACACTTTGTAAATCAACTGTGCCATACGTAATCGGACCGCCAGAATAGCTATAGTATTGCTTCCAATAATCGAAAATGCTGTATTCTGTAATAGGTATCCAGCCACTCGTTGTATAATACTCATGACGGCAGTTATTGCCTAGCAACATATAGTTGTCGAAATCTGTCGATGGATACCATGCGTTATCGCTTTGACTAAATATCGCTGAATTAAGTTCCCACTTTTCACCGCCCCAACGTCTGACACTCTCTGCTACTGAGCATTCATTCAACGGAATATCAAGTAATCTGTATGATGCAGTTGTCGAACCTGATATATAATAATCACGCTGTTTAACATAAATATGATAGAAAGTATGTATCGGTAAAGCTGATCGTGCGTCAGCCTCCTTCATTTCTTTAGGCCTAAAAGGATAAACGGCAAATTGATGCGGGTGGCCAAAGTTGTTTTTGTAGTTATTTCTTGCTCTGACTTCCCAATCGCTTGATAACTGTTCCGGGTAATGTTCTGCTGTATCTTGAAATGCTGGTAATACAACCCACTCATTATCTGCACCGCTGATTTTAACTAAATCACCGACACGGAATTTTGATAAATCATAGCCCTCAACGAATATAGATTGATACTCTAAATGGACATTAGCCTCTGTATTTGTAGATGTCAGTGCGTGCAGTGTATGACCGGAACTTGTAACCTCGGTTGAATTGTACCAACACTTGGTAATTTCCGGTGCAATAGAATTTTGCGATAAATCTACGGACGGATCACATACTTCGCATTGTATACCTTGCAATACGGATAACGGAGTAGCACCAACATAAATATTTGATAAATCATGCTGAAAGTAGCCGATACCTTGCGAGAGAATAAGGTCTAAATAGTATTCATTATCTCTATAGAATGAGTGTGCATCGGCTAAATAGTCAGGGAATTTTTTAAATAAGCCGAACTGCTCCGGTATTACATCACCGAGTTTAATTTTATTTCCTTGTGCGTTCACGTCATAGATTGAGCGTGATTCACCGCTTTTATCAACTCCGGTTTTACTGTTCAAATTGTGCATCATGCGCATGGTATATAAGAACGTCGCAACCATAGCGATAAACACAAAAGCGAACATTACAATAGTTCCTTCCGGCTCCAGAATAAATTTTATTTCATGGTTTTTTTCTTCAGATAAAAAATATTTTTTCCACTCTGAAAATGGAACGACTTTGCCATCAACAATTACAGTAATAGATTTTTCTGTAAGATTTGGAGTTTGTGCAAGTTCTGAAACTAAATCATAAATACTGATGTTTGATTTAATTTCTGTAAATTCTTCTTCGATTATGAAATCTAAATCGTGCCTAGGTGCGACAATTACGTGTAATTTCATAGAATTTCAAACTCCATAAACTATAGATTCTTTTAATCGTGCCGATGGACTGTAGCACAGCACCGTTTTTATTTATATGCAGAATTTTATTATTTATCACAATTCCACAATGCGCTAAAAAATTATTTTTTGTATAAAAACCGCATAGGTAAATTTTATCACGATTCAGATTTATTTCTGTGACTTCTGCATATTTTACGATTTTTTTAAAATTTTTTTCGCCTTCCGGCGCTTGTGAAATATCGGTAATACTTTGCTCTAATGGCAGATTTATTTTAAGTTCATTTTTAAAAAATTCCAAAACTAAACCGTAGCAGTCAACATCTGGCAGAACTCTACCACCTTGTTTATAACGTGCCAATAGATATTTATCTATGTTAATTTGACACATAAATAATCCCCGGCGCATTTTCAGCAGTATAGCGTTTCTGTGGAAATTCAGTATTTACCAAATCGGCAAAACTTGCGGTGAAGTTTGCAGCAGAACCCGAAAAATTAACAGAATTAATAACCATCTCAATTTCAAATTCTTTTTGTAGTGTAGTCGGGTGCCATTGCGCAAGTGTGACATAGTTCAAATTTTTATGGTCATTCCGTGTTATTCGTGAAAGATACTGTAAAATCTCACGGTTTACATCACCGATTGAAAATGTTAAATCTTGAAAAGTATTATCGGACCTTTCCGGCAGTGCGGCACTGAAACAGCTTGCAGAATAAACTTCACCATCTAAAGTTACATCATTTTGTGACAGTGCATATCGTAAAATTTTATTTTCGACTGCATTACCTTGCCACGGTTTACCGTTCGTTCTAAATCCAAGTGTTAAATTAAAAGTCAGTGTAGTAATGGGGAATTTATCGCCGCTTGCCCACAATGCTTTTAAGGTTTGAAGTGCCATGCCGTTATTCCCTCACATCTAACACGAATGAAACTTTATAAACAAAATTTGAAGTATTACGGAACTGTAAATCTTTGTGTATTTCACCGTTTTTAATTCTAACAGTTCTTGTATTTACAGTGTCACTACTATCTAGTGGTAAATTCATTGTGAACCAATCTGCACCGTAATTCAAATTTTTATAAAAAGTCCAAAAATCAACCCACTGCGCCCCTGTAAGCATGAGTGTACACGACACTGAAAAATCACTAGCGTTATATGGCATTGTTCTTTGTCTTGCGCTTCCATCGGTGAAAGTAGTTCTTATCAGCGATGGCTTATAATCTGCACTATAAGACTCTTGCAGTGGTTGCGGTAAAGTGTTTGGATAATTTAAGATACTCATTTAATTAATACCCCACTCTTTTTAGTCCGTATGTGGATTCTAGTACACTAGCAGTATCACCGCCCGAACGGATATTTGCAACGAATATATCAATCATTTGCTGGTCGTCACGTTCAGACTGTTCCACCGTTCCGGCCTTTGAACTATCTTCTATAAGATTCACTGTGATACTATTTTGTTTCATTAATTCCGCTGTATCTTTTCTTCCGGTAACTGTTGCCGGACCCTTTATAAGTTCCGGTCCGATTTCACCCACTAAACCAACGGCACCACTAGGGATATAACCGCCTTTGTCGTATGCTCCGGTGTAATTGATAGATTTAATCTGACCAACTAAAGCTAAACCTTGTGCCAGAACTCCCGCCCATGCAACGAGGTTCTGCGGATATGGAGCCGCCATGGCATTAGCAGCACCTTGATAGATTGACAGTATGGAACTTGCCACGGCAAAACTTTTCTGTAATGCGAAAAGTGTTCTATACATACCGGAATTTTTTTCAAAACCTTGTGCAATATTGCCAATGTAACCACCTATGGCACTGCTTGCTTGCGCATAAACTCCGGTTATCTGTGTAGCGGTCAATCGGGATTTTTCAAAATTTCCTGTAAGTACATTATCCCATGTTAAACCGTATTTTTGTAATTTATCCGTGAAAGCGTCTAATGGTGTAGATTCTGACCAATCACGCTCAGTTTCTCGAAGTCTGTCAATCTGTTCTTTCCGCTTTTCTGCCTCACGCTCATAGTGTTCAGTGTATAATTCTGACAGTTTATCAAGGTGCATTTGTGTGAGTTCTTGCTCTGTAGTTCTATACTGCTCTTGAGTAATAGCGCTCTGTTCGAGTGCAGTCTTGAGCACTGTCATTCTGTCAGCGTATGTAGTGTTCTCTTGCTCAATAGCGTCTAAAGCATTGAACTTCATCCGCTGAATTTCAGCGCTTAAATTCTCATAGGCTTTTCGTGCCTTGTCCGTTTCTTCTGCCAGCTTTCTTGCGGCGGCACTTGCGGCGGTACTTCCAGAAGTGCCGGACCCCGATGCTTTGAAAATGTCGTTATAATTTAACGATTTTGTTTTAAGTGAATTTTGTAAATTAATTCTTGTCTGAATTAAATCGTTGTATGCTTTTTTACGTTCTTCATCGTTCTTTTTTTCAATGTCTGCAAGCTGTTTCTGAAAAGCATCTTCTGATACAAGTTCAGAATTTTTAATCTGCTTGTTAGCATCTGCTACACGCTTTCTTTCAGACATGTAATAGTCTAGTAGTGGGTGCCCTTTTGGTAATTGCAGAATTGCAGAAAGGTCAACTTTACCGCTTCTCTTTACCAGCGCAGTATTCTCCAACCCTAATTCTTTAATTTTAGCCAGCATTTTAATGCTCATATCGGCACGATTCATAACATCGTATGTAGTGCCGTGAACCGTTTGAGCGATAATAGATCCGGCTCTTTCAGCGTATGCTTGTAACTGTTTATACCATGTATCTAACTGTGCTGTAATGTCACCCAATCCCAAGCGAACAAAGTCAAACCAACCCTCAAAATAACCGATTTCAGCCTTGCATGTTTTCTCTCCGGCATCAGATAAATTTGAAAAAAAATCTGAAAACGGTTGCCATAAATTAGATAAACCATTGGCAATAGTGGAAAATGCACCTTTAAACGCTCGCACAATTCCACCTAAAGCCTGTTGTATTTCCGCAGATTTCAACCATGCTGTAAAGCTGTCTAAGGCCTTTGACGCTGTATAGATACTGTCTGCTATCTCTTTGCCTACATCACCCGTAGCAATAGCGGTCCACATATCGGACCATGCATCAGACAGATTCTTTGTCGCTCCGGTCATTCCTCGCATCTGGAAATTTAAAGTTTCAGCAAAATTATTTTTGGAAATATCAGATACATACTTCATTATTGATTCTGAAGTGTTATCAATAACAGTCTTTTGACCTTTATATGAAACTTCAATTTGATCACCTGTTGCTTTGGCAACAATACCAAGCTGTTTAAGTGCTTTCACTTGACCGAGTGCGGCGCTTGTAACGACTTGCGACACGCTGGCAAGCGTGTTATTAGTTCCAACGGCAATAGCTGACAGTGCCTTGATGTTTTCCTCTGTTGGAACAATACCGCTCTTATTCAGATTAACGGCGGCGGCAGTTATATCATCGAACTGTTGCGGAATTTTTCGAGATAAATTATTTAGGTCATTGAATAGAATTTTTGCATCTTCAATATTTCCGGTAATAGCTGAAAGACTTGAAACCTTGCTCTCATAGTCTTTCAGTGAATTAACAATCTTATTGAAACTTGCAACGGCAGAAAAAGCCCCCGCCAATCCGGCGGCCATTCCCTTAAAAGAATTTTTTATGGAGTTTGCACAACTAGCAGATTGAGTTTTTAAAGTATTTAATGATTTGGTATATTTTTCAGTATTTAAACCGAGAACTGTACCCGCATAATTCACCGTTTTAGCCATTTTTTATTTTTCCTTTAAAAAAATTTTTTATCTCATCGGCAGTCGTGTTTTTTTCTGAATTTATATTTTTTAAATTTTTTTCTTCCTCACTTTCTGCTTGAAGAATTTCCAGCCAGATATCAATCTCTTTAGCTGGAAATTCTAGCAATACAGTTATCGGAACTCCTATTTCCCTGGCGACTCGTGCAATTAATCTGCCGTATCGACATCGGAAATTTTTTTTTCAGATTCAGACATGGTTAAAAGTTTTGTGTTTTCCTCTAACAGCTTTTGCAGTAAATCGTTAGGTAAATCACACAATAGACTATAATTCTCGTCTTTTTCTGTCCTATTTCCCTCACTGTCACAAAGTGCCATATTTAATGCAAAAAGTAATTTCTCATCTTCTGACGCATTTTTTAAATCATTTTCGAAAATGAAATAAAGATGCATTTTTTCGCCAGCGTTCAATTCTCGCAAAAAAATTTTTGTGTCAATGTCAGAAAAATCTTTTGCATTAACTTCCACAATTTTCAGCTTATTTGTGGCTCTGTATTTATTTATCAACTCAGCATACATTTTTTATTTTCTCCGTGTGGTTATGATGCGTCAGTAAAAGTTACATCGCCATTGATACGCATAGAGATTTTAGCCTTTACTCCATCTTCATTTGAACCGCCTACAAGCGCATAACCGGAAATGGCCGCCTGGAATTTAGCAGTGTCTCCGTTCTTCCACTGCACTTTTACCCAGATGTTTGATCCGGCTTCTGCTGCGGTTTTAAGTGCCGCCTGATTAGTATCACCAGCATACTTATAGTAAGTTACTTCCATTTCAGCAGTGTCTTTCATTCCGGCCATGTAGCGTTTAGTAGTGTCTGCAAGTGTTGTCTGCTCTACAAATGCGCCGCTGTTGCCAATGTCGCCAATCTCGGTGATGCCATTCCACGGTGACCATGTACCTGAATTTGAGTCCGGATCTGCTGTTGCAGTGGAATAGCCAACGAGCATTCCGGCGATTAAGGTTGCGTTCTGCGGTGTATATGAAAAAATTGGTGTTACAGCCATTTTTTTTATCTCCTATAGAAAATAATTAACGTCAATATTTACTTTTCATTGATTCATTATAATTTGTTTCGAGGTCCTCGGCTATTGCTTTGAATAGCTGATTTTTAACACGGTTAAAACTCGACATAACCCAATCGTTGCCGGGTATTCCATTCACATAGCTGTCACTTGATGCTTTCTGTCGATTTTTCAAAATCTGACGCATACTAGATTTATTTGCTATACTATGTGCTTGAGTTCCAAAGTTTAACCATACTCCGGCATAAGTCGGAGCCTTAATAAGATGTTTTCTGCCGTTGTGAAAACTTATGCGCTCTTTATCTAAATTTTTCACTCCGACAATTAATTTTATATTGTTATTTTTGAAACTTACTCTACCTTTCAAGCCTTTTTTCAAAAATCCGCTATGTGGAACGCCCCATTTATTCAGCTTGCCTTTTGTCTGTAATGCGCTGCCGAGTGCAGTTTTTTCAGCATTTTGGAGCAGTTTATTACCACGTTTTAAGGAACTTCTTACAATTTTTTTTCTTAATTTTGGCTCGGTTTTGGCTAAATCTGTGATGTACCTCTCAATGCATGATAGGTCTATATCAATCTGCCATTCGTCTTTAAGAGCCATTTTTTATTCCCAAAAATAAATTTTAAAAAATTTTTTACAAAATTTATTCAATCACATCAATATTTAATTTTAGTGTCAGAACTGAACTATAAAAATAATCCACATCCGGATCAAAATCTAAATCGTGCAGACTTTCAAAAAAAATATTTTTTATACCCGAAGTATCATCATCATCAAAACTTTGATCTAGCAGACTGTCTACCACTGCATCAGCATCTGCACGATTTCTGGAACTGATAATAATCTTAACTGTTGCCCAAAACAGAGTTGAACTCATATCTAAAGTTCTTGTAAGTCCCACATCTTGTAAATTAAAGCTTACAACCGATTGATTACTGTCATGGTCGGGGACGAAGTCACAATATACAGATACATCACTTCCGACAATTCTTTCAATCCATGATTTTATTGTTGTTCTACTTTCTGCTAACATCTTATGTATTCCTTATACGTGATGCATCATCATTCATAATGACGGTTAAAATTATGCTGTCTGCTTTCCAATCAGAAGTAATATTCACTATGTCATACTCATAGCCTTGATATACGACTTTGAATGTATTGTTTATATCTTTAAGATAGCGAATTTGTAAAGTGAGCAAGTTATTAGCTAGAACTGTACTGTTCCGTAACTGCTCTCTTGTAGTTACAGGGCGCACGTTGCACCATACATCATAAGATATTTGCCCGTCATGGGATTTTATGGTTATTCTTTCGCTTAATTTTCCGCTTTCCATTATGCTTGCGCTATCCTATACTGATTCATAATGAATATGGCTGCACCCGGTATTTTTTCTGCCGAACGGTCATTATAAAAACTGTCAATAATCATCAACTCGGCAATTTTTAGCTGGTCATTATATGCAATATCATTATCCGTTAATTCAGCGTTTAAATCTGTGATAATTGTCCGGTTTAGGTACGTATTCATAAGATTAAATGCAGAATTTTCTAATTGTTGCAGATATTCGTCATCATAATTATGGTCTATCCTACATTGTGTTTTCATTTCAGACAATGTGGGTCTTGTTACTGATGCTGTCATACAACCCCCTTTGCGTGTAATTTAAGGACAATCGGATCTAGTTCGCTCGCCTTGTATCTGCCAGGCTGTAATGTTAAAACTTCCCAACCGTTTGGAGAATATTTAACTACTTTTTTTATTTCAATTTCTGCATCTGACATATCCACTCGTGGCGAATTGTCAATTTGTAGATTTTTTTCTTCTGTCAAAAAATTATTTTTTTCTTCAGTAAAAATTTTTTTAGGTCGTCCTCGTTGTGCCATTTTTTTATTTTCCTTTGTAAAAAAGGGCCGTGTTACCGACCCCCCTATGTTTATGTTTTTGTTCTTATGGAAATAGTTTAATTATGCGCTGGTAACAGCTACGCAGCTACGCACAATACTTTGAGTGCTCTATAATCCTGAATTAAACCACCTACACGCTTAATTGAGTAAAGTCCGATGTATGGCTTGTTTGAGTACATATCACGCAGAACCCCGATGCCCGGACGTTCAAGAATTGCGTAACCCTGACGCATATCGCCGAAAATAATCGGGTAAGAATTAGCGGCCACTGCTGGCATATAATCATCAATCTCGATAGGGTAGCCTAAAAGTGTCTCCGGCATATTCAGAGATACATCTCCACGACCAAAGATTCCATGCTGTGTACCGTCAACTAAAGCCTGCTGTAATGCTGTATAGGTTGAAGTTGACATATACCACTTGGCATTTGCTCTGTAAGCATAGTTCAAACTGTCTTTGATTTTATACAGTGAATTGAGAGTAATTCCGGTTGCTGATCCGGTATTAACCTTCTGCAACTTGTTCCAATCTCTCTGTGTATCGTCTTCTGTACCAAAAGTTGTGGTGGAACCCAGAATACCTTTAGGTTTATTCGAGCCGTCGCCTGTAATAAATGCAGTTTCTTCTTTATCAGCGAATGAAATAGCCAGGTCACGTGCGAAACCCTGTTCAACATTGTACCAAGTATCAGCTAAGAAGTTCTGTGTGTACTGTGGGAATGCGTACAGTTCGCCAACTTCAGCAGAAATCATATCATAGGTCTGTGCATCGGTTGCAGTTCTGGCAGTAGTTTCACCAACCCAACCGGAAGTAATACCAGTCTTTTTATATGGTCTTTCGTATTTCTTGCCAGCTGGCACAATGATAGTTGCGTTGCGGCGGATTGTTGAACGTGGAGTCAGCAGTTCCACAACTCTCTTATCCAAACCATCAGGGCAGATATAGCCGCCATTGCCATTTGTGCCTTCTGAACCAGCAGCCGGAGTAGCAACAGGATCATCACGCAGATTTAAAGCATTTCCGGTTTTCAAATAATTGTGGAAATTTTTCTCATACTGCTGTTTTGGATCTTCCGCCTGTGCTGTTCCGGTAATCGGGTTTGAAAGCTGTGCAATCTGTGTTTTGAGTGATGCAATTTCAGCATCACGTTTTGAAATTTCTGCGTCTGAAACAGAATTTGCAGCAGTGCGAATTTCTTCAATTGCTTTGTTCATAGCATCAATCTGATCTTTTAAGTTCATATCATTTTCTCCAATATCATGATCATGTGAAGATTTAACTTGTGTAATTTTTGCATTAGGATTAGCTGGGAAAACCACCACAGAATACTCCATTAAATCGGCATCTGCGATCCCATAAGCGTCTAAATCCTGATTATATTCAACTGCGTCATAGTCGAATTCAAACCCGACTGACAACCCCATTACAGAGCCATCTTTCATGTGAGCGTAAGCTGTTTGTGACTGCGGATCTTCCATTGTGAGTTTTCCATGCGCCCACAATCCTTTTTCATCAGATCTCAACTCTGTGCATTTGCCTATCGGCTTTGATCTGTCATGTGACCATAAAACCGGAATGACTTCACCAGAATTAAAACGCTCTATAGATTTATCCCACGCGCCCGGCATGAAATAAGTTCCATAACTGTCTACATCGTAATATGTAGAAATGTAGCCCTCAAACTCGCCATTTTCTGATATAGATAAGCCTAGGGAAATATCACGCCTTTGAAACTCTTTATTCATATTTGCAAAAATCCTATTCTACCTATCACACATTATAACATTATTCAATGTATATCAAAATTTTTATGTGTGATACTTGTCACATAATTAAATATTATCGCATTAAATATCGCCGTTTTCTGTCGCTTTATCTGCTGTTTCTTCCGGTTGTTCCAGATTTGGATTGATTATTTTTCCGTTCTGGTCCATGTATGCGGTATTAAGTGGCAGTTTACGAATGTCACCGCCAGCGCAAGTATTCATTCCTAGCATTTCCAAAGCGTTATTGATGGTAATAACTCCACTATCCAACAAAGATTTTACATAGTTTACTTGTGATGTGCTGTCACCCCTTAACAGTGAAGTTAAATCAAATTTGAACTTCAATTTATTCTGCTTATCGCTTGGAATGAGCTGCTTATTTAATCGCTGTTCGATTCGTCTTAAATATGGAACTAAACTGTAATTCACAAATTGGATATTCTGTTGCTCAATATTTGAAAATGTTGCATGGTCAAGATTTGCTACCATGTGCGGCGGTATGCGGAAAACTCCACATATTTCGTCACGATCATACTTGCGGTTATCAATAAATTGAGTGTCTACCAAACTGATTTTAAACTGCTGATACTTCAAGCCATTATCCAATATCATCGGCTTTCCGGCATTTTCAGATCCGGTATAGGTCTTGTAAAAAGCATCTCTAATCGCTTTGTGTGTGTCTTTATCAAGTTTGGCATCGGTACTCAGTACCCCACTTGTCATAATTCCATTCTGATACACTTTCCCGGCTAATTTGTCGGTGCTGTCTGCATTGTAAAAAAGTGAATTAACCTGTTGAATTGGTGAAAGTCCATGTAAACCATCGAGCGCAGTCAGCTTAATATGCAAAATTTCTCTCTGACCACATACAATATTTTTTGTATCGCCTTTAACCTTTACAGTCACGGTATAAATCGGCTCGTTTGAATTAGGTTTGTAGTCTGCACTTACCATGTAATTAGCTATTGGAATAAGTTCAACAACTTCATCACCGTATCTGGAAATGTATGCATAGAAATTGCCGAACGTGTCTAGGCTCCATGACATTATTTCAAGAAATTCTGCGGCAGTTTGCCAGCTATTAGGCATATCGTGCAATAATTTATACAGAGGGTTCTTATACGCTGGCTTTCTGCTGCCGTCTTTGCTTATCTCATATAAGCGCAGTGGTAGCATAGCTATAGATTCTGCTCTTACTCTGATACATGAATAAACCGTACTGATACGCATAGCAGACTCGGCACTAATTGCATCAGGAGTCGAAAAAGGAAAATCACCGATAACGTAATCGGATGTACGCACATTTTCTGTTTTGGTTTTTCCCCTAATAGTCTGCATAAATGTTTTGATAATGTTCATCGCTCGAACCCTCACATCCAATTATCATAAGTCTAGCAATTGCCATCATACAGCATATAGCACCGTCAATTTTGTTTTGCTGTCGCAGATTTGCTTTTCTCGGAAAATCATTGTCATTCAAGTCTTTCTTTGACTCGACATTTCCGATATTCCACGAAAGGCACTCGTTACCGTCAAAATGGAACCGTTGTGCCATAATTGCACTAGACATCTCTTTCATGGCGGGCGAAAAATATGCTGTTGTCTTTGAAAATTCTAACACATTCAAGCCGTAATTTCGCTCTATTTCTTGCTCCATCTGTAGGGCATTGTATGAGTCAAATATTATTTCTGATGGATGGTAAACTGTAGCCAGGTTGCTGATAGTTTCAGTCATATTCATATAGTCAGTTTCGTAGCCATCTGAAACATTTAATACAAATCCACAACAGGTATTATGCGCCGGAGTATGTGCAAATTTTTGATAAATTTTGAAATTAGGCTGTGAGCAATCGTTTACGGTTGTTTCAGGCAAGAAAAACTCAGGAAAAGCATAATAGTGAAGTAACCCCTCAATATTTTTTGCAAATACTATGCAGATACAACCTAAGTCTAATTTACTGTTCAAATCTACTGAAATAACGCAAGGGCACCCGATAAAATTCTCAATATTTAATTTATCATCGGCACAATACTTCAGGGCATCCATCGAAAAATAGGCCGCCGCATTGTTTACCCACACATTAAGATGCTTGGTTAAAAATTTTGCTCGGTCTGAATTGGACTTAAACGACTTCAAACACTGCATACGTAAATATGAAGTGTTTAGACTTACACCAAAATTCGGATTTGCTTTTTTCAGTATGCGTAAATCCCTTTCTTCCACTTCTGCCGATTCGTCAGGATTTCCGATAAGGTCTAAATCTTCCGGGTCGATTGAGTAAATGCGTGAGAATAGTCTCTCATCTGGAACACTTCCCATGATGTTAGATACGTTTTCATCGTGTTTTTCTTTACAGAAACTTAATAAATCATAGCCAGCAGTCGTTATCATGAAAATTAGCGGCTGTTCTCGTGAACCGAGTCCGGTCTGCTGACTTTCGTACAAATCGCCGTTGTTATGCTGGTGAATTTCATCGAGTATAGCGCAGTGCGGTGAACCGCCATCAATAGGAACACCCACGATGGTCTTAAAAGTTCCACCATCTGCAAGTTTTATACTTTCAACCTTTATATCCGGCTGATATTTCGCCAGGAGTGCCGGATTCTGTAACAGCATTAAACGTGCCGGATTGAATACTTCTTCTGCTTGGGTTTTCGTCTTGGCTCCGCAGTTCACTTCTGCGCCTGATTCACCATCCGCCAGGAACATATAAAGTCCTATTCCGGCAGCGATAACAGTTTTACCATTCTTTCGTGGTACTTCACAATAACTTTCTGTATATCTCCGGTTTTCTGTTTCTTTATCTACCCAACCAAACAAATTACAGATAATATCGCACTGCCACGGCTCAAGTATTATGTGTGCTTTCTGACTGCCCCATTTACCTTTGACGTGTCGTAATGTTTCAATAAAAAAACAAGTTTTTTCAGCTTTTACCGGATCGAACTTCCACAGATATTTTTCATCAGACTGTTTGTAGAGAATATCATTAAGGGAATTTTCAAGTGATTGAATAATTAATTTGGAGCGTTCGATTCTGCCAGATACCACATCAACAGCGTATTCAATCGCTTTGATAGTATGCTCGAACCCAACTGCGTACCTCGGAGCGTTTTTTATTTTCCGCAAATCGGAAATAAATTTTTTTGCGTCAGATTCGTAACTGCTAGAAATCATTGTACTGATCCATCTCTACTGTAGAACGGCCCTGTTGCGGCACTAGGCAATCATACATTTCAGTCTTAGGATCTAGCGTAAGCGACTGATACGCTTTCATGAAATTATCGTGAAATGCTTTTTGCACTTGGTACAGTGGCGGCACAATTCTGCCATCGTTCGCATAGTGAATATAACCTAATTCGCATAATAGGTCGTTGCTCGCATAGGCCAGGCAGTGGAATTTGACAGCGTTCATAACCACAATCAAGTGATTATACTTCAGCTTGCCACGGTGGATCAGTGTGTGACAGAAGTCATTCCATAACTTTTGCGCTTTTGGTAGCTTTTCGAGTTCCTCCGGCATTGGTGGAACTTTCAGAACTAATTCGTCAGTGTGAGCATCAGGTAGATTTTTTGGAGGTCTTCCGGCAAAATTGGCACTGCTTGTCCCACGTTTCCGCACTCTAATTGCAGTTGTTACAGTTTTAACCATCGGTAGCCTCTTTTTTATAAATTTTTAAAAATTTGCGTTTTTTTAAGTTTTTTTCACAATTTTTTCACGTTTTATTTAAAAATAATTTGCATTTTACCTCGAATTTGACCGAAAATTTTTGCAAAGG